>Ga0302314_10004993_pt1 | contig 24266 bp, 21 predicted proteins | sample III_Palsa_N2_3_FD_200533 | JGI IMG/M metagenome (GOLD analysis project Ga0302314, IMG submission 200533) | Peat permafrost microbial communities from Stordalen Mire near Abisko, Sweden - III_Palsa_N2_3 | ecosystem: Environmental > Terrestrial > Soil > Palsa > Peat permafrost | place: Sweden... | reverse complement strand
AGGACCAGGTCGACCGCCTCGGCCCTGTACTCGGGCGTGTACTTCTTCCGTGCTGCTCCCACTGCTCAACCTCCGTAGACCAGCCACCTTAGTGGCTCCGAGTGTCTACGAGACTGACGGGGGTCCAAGCCTCGAGCCGGACCGGCCCGGGCAACCGGTGGCTGGCGGCCGCCCTAGGCCTGGCCGCGCTCTCGGCTGGACGCTCGAAGCACACGTATCTCGGGGCGAGGTACCGCATGCTTGCTCCGCGGATCGGCGGCCAGCGCGCGAACGTCGCCCTGCAACACGACATCCTCACCGCCGTCTGGCACATGCTCAGACACGACCAGCCCTACCGGGATCCTGGCGGCGACTACTACGACCGGAAGGACCCCGATGCCACCCGCCGCAAAGCCGTCGCCCAACTCCGACGCCTCGGCTTCCATGTCGAACTGAGCAAGAGCATGTAACCCGCCTTGATCCACCGCCCCCCATCACCGCAAGCCTCGCATAATCAGGAGGACACGCTGCACATCAGGGTAGGAGATTAAGGCCCGAAAGGACTACCCACAGTGACCGGATGGTAGCGCGGAGGTATTTTCGAATCACGCCTCGCCACATGACCGAATCGTGAGATGAAAACGTCCGAAAGTGGCGGGCCACGCCAACGCCGGGAAAGCAAAAGCCCCGGTCGCACGGGGTGCGGCCGGGACCTCCGGGTTGTGCGCCGTCAGGGACTTGAACCCCGAACCCGCTGATTAAGAGTCAGCTGCTCTGCCTATTGAGCTAACGGCGCGCTGCCGGTCCGCTGCGCGGCCGGTGCTTGGGTTACGATACCCGATCCGAGGTGGGCGGGGCCAATCAGATAGGGCACGCGGGGGACGGAGGGGCGCTGGGGGGCTAGGCGGACGCCAGTTCCTCGGCGATGGCGGCGGCGAAGGTGTCGACGTCCTGCTCGGTGGTGTCGAAGCAGGTCATCCAGCGGGCCTCGTCGGCGTGTCCGTTCCACGTGTAGAACTTGAAGCGCTTCTGTAGGCGCTCGATGACCTCCGCCGGCAGTACGGCGAAGACCTGGTTGGCCTGGACCGGGCGGAGGATCTCCAGGCCCTCCACGTCCTTCACGGCCTGGTAGAGGCGCTGGGCCATGGCGTTGGCGTGCTGGGCGTTGCGGAGCCAGAGGTCGGTGGCCAGCAGGGCCTCGAACTGGACCGAGATGAAGCGCATCTTCGAGGCCAGCTGCATCGCGGACTTGCGGAGGTACTTGATGCTGTGGACGGCGTCCGGGTTCAGCACGACGACGCACTCGCCGAGCATCAGGCCGTTCTTGGTGCCGCCGAAGGAGAGCACGTCTACGCCCGCGTCGGTGGTGAACTCGGCGAGCGGCACGCCCAGGGTGGCGGCGGCGTTGGCCAGGCGGGCCCCGTCGACGTAGAGCTCCATCCCCAGGCTGTGGGCGTGGTCGGCGATCGCGCGGATCTCCTCCGGCGTGTAGCAGGTGCCGAGCTCGGTGGTCTGGGTGATCGCCACGACGGCGGGCTGGGCGCGGTGCTCGTCGTCGAAGCCGTAGGCCTGACGGTCGATCAGCTCGGGGGTGAGCTTGCCCTCGGGGGTGGGCACGGTGAGCAGCTTCAGGCCCGCGACCTTCTCCGGCGCCCCGCACTCGTCCACGTGGATGTGCGCCGTGTCCGCGCAGATCACCGACTGCCAGCGGTCGGTCATGGCCTGCAGCGCGACCACGTTGGCGCCGGTGCCGTTGAATACCGGGAAGGCCTCGGCCCGCGGGCCGAAGTGCTCACGGAACACCTCCTGCAGGTGCTCGGTGTAGACGTCGTCGCCGTAGGAGACCTGGTGGCCGCCGTTGGCGAGGGCGATCGCCTCGAGCACCTCGGGGTGGATGCCGGCGTAGTTGTCGCTGGCGAAGCCGCGGGAGTCGGGGGAGTGCAGACGGGTCGGGGCAGGCACGGCGGTATCTATCTGTTCGGCGGAGGACGGGCGGGCGCGGGGCGGAGGCCGCGGAACCTCAGTTGGCCGCGGTGATGCCGCGAGTGGCGGCGATGACCGGGCGCAGCTTCTTCTCCAGGGCCTCGTAGAACATGCTGAGCGGGAATTCGTCCGAGAGCACCAGATCCACCAATCCCTTGTTCGGGCCGTCCAGCGGGAGCACCTGGGACCAGGGCTCGGTGCCGGGGTGGCCTGCGTGTCCGCGTGCCCAGGTCGAGGCCGGGTGCGGGGTGACGTACTCGGCCACGAGCTCGTACGCGGCGATCCAGTGCGCGGTCTTGGGTCGGTCGATCCCGTCCCGGTACAGCTTCTCCACCTTCTCACACAGCGCGATCACCGCGGGGGCCACGGCGGCCCAGTCGATCGTCAGCCGGTTGTCCGTCCAGCGCAGCACGTCGTTCCGGTGCAGGTAGGCGAACAGCAGTTGGCCGCCGAGGCCGTCGTAGTTGCGGACGCGGTCGCCGCTGATCGGGAAGCGGAAGAGGCGGTCGAACAGGATCGCCTGCTGGACGGCGCGGGCCTGTGACAGGCCTTCTGCTTCGAGCCGCACCGCCTCGCGGAAGGTGTTCAGGTCGCAGCGCAGCTCCTCGAGCGAGTACAGCCAGTACGGCATCCGCTGCTTGATCATGAACGGGTCGAAGGGCAGGTCGCCGTGGCTGTGCGTGCGGTCGTGGATCATGTCCCAGAGCGCGAAGGCGTCCTGGGCCAGGGCCTGGTCGGCGACGAGCCGGGCCGCGTCCTCGGGCAGCTCGAGCCGGGTGGCCTTGGCGGCGGCGGTGGTGACGGCGCGGAAGCGGGCGGCCTCGCGGTCGCTGAAGATGGCGCCCCAGCTGAACTTGGGCACCTCGCGGGTCGTCGAAGACGCGGCGGAGCCGACCGCCACCGTCTCCGGGAACAGCACCGCGGAGTTGGTGTCGTAGCCGGCGGTGAAGGCCTCGAAGGAGATCGACAGGAACTGCGGGTTGTCGTAGCGGCTCGCCTCGAGCTCGGCCAGCCAGTCCGGCCAGAACACCCGCAGCAGCACGGCCTCGAAGTTGCGGTTCGGGTTGCCGTTCTGGGTGTACATCGGGAAGACCACGAGGTGCCGCAGCCCGTCCACGCGCTGGGTCTCGGGCCGGAAGGCGAGCAGCGAGTCCAGGAAGTCCGGCACGCCGTAGCCGCTCTCGACCCATTTCCGCAGGTCGGCGAGCAGAGCCTGGTGGTACGCGGCGTCGTGCGGGAAGGACGGGGCGAGTTCGGTCACGGCGTCGGTGATCGCCGCGACGGCCGCGCGCGCGATCGCGAGGTTTTCCTCGGAGGGTCCGACCGAGCCGTCCTTGGCCTGGACCGTGCGCAGTTGCTCAACGGCGTCCGCCAGCCGGGGCCACGCGGGGTATTCGGCCGATATGCCGGCCTCGGTACGCTCCAGCACGGCTTCGTCTATCTTCGCCATGGCCCGGCTCCTTCCATAGATTTTCCGTCTTAACCGTATATCTACCGTAAGAATTGTCGCCGATCATACTTCGGACGGCAAGCGTCGGGTAGGGAGGTTTGGGAAAAGCGCAGGTTGGAGGCGGTTAGTGGCTATGGGTGGGGCAGGTGCAGGTGCGTGCTCCACTGCGGGATCAGCCAGTGCGCCCCGAGCAGCGCGCTGCCGAGCGCCACGATGCCGAACAGCAGCACCCACGCGAGCCCGGGTACGCCCGTCAGCTTGGCCAGCTGGTCGGCGTCCGACTGCGGCGCCCGGCCGCGGCTGCGCTGCCACTGCAGCTCGAAGACCGGCCGCACCCCGCCGAAGAGCAGGAACCACACCGCGAAGTAGCCGAACGCGGCCTGCACCTGCGAGGTCGCGTACCACGTCACCCCGAACACGGCCGCGCCGGTCGCGGCCAGCGAGAGCACGCCGTACCAGTTGCGGATCATCAGCAGCATCAGGGCCAGCAGCACGACGCAGGCCCACAGCAGCGCCGTGATGTGCCCGGTGCCGAGCAGCGCCGCGCCGCCCAGCCCGAGCAGCGCCGGCGCTATATAACCGGCCAGCGCGGTGAAGACCATCCCGGGGCCGCGCGGCTTGCCGTAGGAGACGGTCACGCCGGAGGTGTCCGCGTGCAGCCGGATGCCGCTCAGTCGCCGGCCCGTGCACAGGGCGACGAGCGCGTGGCCGCCCTCGTGCGCGATCGTCACGGCGTTGCGCGTGAGCCGCCAGATCGGCCGCGGGGCGACGGCGAGCAGGGCCGCCGCCCCGGATCCGAGGATGAGTTCCTGCGGCGGATCCGCCTGCGCGCTCACGATTTCGTGCCACAGTTCGGTCAAGCTCGTCACGGACATGCGGGACACCCTAGGGCAGATGAATGAGAGCAGGCGTAGAAGAGGCGGACTCAGTCGGTCTCTTGGGCGACCTCGATCAGGTCCTGGTAGGTCGTGGCATCGCAGGAGCCGAGCTGGTCGCTGTAACTCACGCCGTAGTCCTGCTGGAACTGGGCGACCGCGTCGGCGGTTGAAGAGCCGTAGTAACCGGTGGCGTCCGGTGCGGAGGAGTAGTCCGGATCGATGTACGACCGGTGGTGCCAGGGGGCGAGATAGCCGATCTGGAGCAGCAGGCTCTGCACGTCGGTGGTCTCCTGCTGCGCCTGCGAGTCCGCGCTCTGCCCCTCGTAGAGCACCTCCCAGTTGCCGCTGCCCGCCGAGCTGTCGGTCGGGGCGGCGCCGCAGCAACCGGTCGGCGCGTTCGTCGGACCGCCGGCGCTCGCGGAGCCGCTGGCCGTGGCGGTGGAGGAGGGATCGCTGCTCGCGGTGCTGCTCGTGGTGACGGTGATGCTGACGGAGGGCGACGGGGTGGCGGTGGCGCGCCTCGTGGTCGCGCCGGTGACCGGGAGGTGGCCCGCCGTAGAACGCGAAAGGCTCGGCGTGGCCTTTGCCGACGTCGAGCCCGAGTCTCCCGCTGCCTGCCCCGGTTGGGGATCCGCGGGGCTGGAGGCCATGGGTATCGTGCCGGTCGCGGGTAGCGAGACTGAGGTGTTCTGCGTGTTGTTCGACAGGACCAGGGCGCAGGCGGTGCCCACGGACAGCGCCACGGCGGCGGCCACGAAGGCGATCATGCGGCCGAGCCGCGTGGAGGCCAGGGCGGACGCGTGCTTCCTGCGGTGCCCGCAGCGTCCGTCCTGAGGGCACGGTGAGGGCACCGAAGTACTCCGCGACGTCGCGACGTACGCGGCAAGTCCGACCTTACGCTGCGGCCCGGTGGTGGCCAGTGCCGCGCGTACTTCGGCGAAATTCAGCGGGACGGTCAGATCGAGCGGTCCCTCAGTCATCGCCTGGTCGTCCAGTGCCCGTCGGAACGCCGAGGCCCGGCCCGGGTATGATCCGGGTCCTGCTTCGGTCGGCTCAGAGGTCTGGGTTCCGTCCAAGGGTCCTCGTCGGGAGAGTGGGTATTGCGCCGTGGGCCCACCGGACGGTATCGCAAAACGGCGCGAAAGTTAAGCCTTCGCGCCCCCGGCGCATCCTGGCGCGGCGGGCGCCGAAGGGCTTAATCCCCCGGCGGCCTGTCCGAAACGGGTGGTATCCTGCTCGCATGCAAGCTGTACGCCTGCTCCTTAGCCGGCCGCGCTGAAGAACTCTACTCAGCGTGGCGACCCCTCCTGCGTGAGGGGTTTTTTCGTTGGCGGCGAAGCTAGTTCCGAGTTCCTACTCAACCGGTGAGGGAAATCCCATGACTCAGACCACGGTCCCGGCGGCCGCGGACGAGCCGGCGTACCGCTACGGCGCCGCGCTGGCCCGGGAGATCGAGGCACGCTGGCAGGACTACTGGGCCGAGCACGGCACCTTCGAGGCGCCGAACCCCACCGGGCCGCTCAAGGGCGACGTGTCCGAGTCCAAGCACAGCTTCGTCATGGACATGTTCCCGTACCCCTCCGGCGCCGGCCTGCACGTCGGGCACCCGCTGGGGTATATCGCCACCGACGTCTTCGCCCGCTTCCAGCGGATGAACGGCTACACAGTGCTGCACACGCTGGGTTACGACGCGTTCGGCCTGCCCGCCGAGCAGCACGCCATCGCCACCGGCGAGCACCCGCGGGCCTCCACCGAGGCGGCCGTCGTCAACATCCGGCGGCAGCTGCGTCGGCTGGGCCTGGGCCACGATCCGCGCCGCTCGATCACCACCATGGACCAGGGCTACTACCGCTGGACGCAGTGGATCTTCCTGCAGATCTTCAACTCCTGGTACGACGCCGAGCGTGCCACGGCCCGGCCGATCGGCGAGCTGATCGCCGACTTCGAGTCCGGCGTGCGGGCCACCCCGGACGGCCGCGGCTGGGCCGAGCTGTCCGCCGTGGAGCGCGACGAACTGCTGGGCGAGTACCGGCTGGCCTATGCCAAGGAGGTCTCGGTCAACTGGTGCCCGGGTCTGGGCACGGTGCTGTCCAACGAGGAGGTGACCGCGGACGGGCGTTCCGAGCGCGGCAACTTCCCGGTGTTCAAGTCGAAGCTGCGCCAGTGGATGATGCGGATCACCGCGTACGGCGACCGGCTGATCTCCGACCTGGACCTGCTGGACTGGCCCGAGGCGATCAAGCTGCAGCAGCGCAACTGGATCGGCCGCTCCGAGGGTGCCCGCGTAGCGTTCAAGGTGGGCGATGACACGATCACCGTCTACACGACCCGTCCGGACACGCTGTTCGGCGCGACGTACATGGTGCTGGCGCCGGAGCACGACCTGGTCACGAAGATCGTGCCGGACGCCTGGCCCGAGGGCGCTCCGACGGTGTGGCGCGGCGGCGCCGCGAGCCCGGCCGAGGCGGTCACCGCGTACCGCGCGATGGCCGCGGCCAAGTCGGACGTGGACCGGCAGGCCGACGCCAAGACGAAGACCGGCGTGTTCACCGGCGCCTACGCGACGAACCCGGTCAACGGCGAGCCGATCCCCGTCTTCATCGCCGACTACGTGCTGATGGGCTACGGCACCGGCGCGATCATGGCGGTTCCGGCGCACGACACCCGCGACTTCGCCTTCGCGCGGGCCTTCGAGCTGCCGATCGCCTGCGTGGTCGAGCCGACCGACGGCCGCGGCGAGGACACGGCGGCGTGGGACGACGCGTTCGTCGCCTACGAGGCGGAGCTGGTGAACTCGGCCAACGCGGAGGTCTCGCTGAACGGTCTGGGCGTCGTCGAGGCGAAGGCCCGGATCACCGAGTGGCTGACGGAGAAGGGCATCGGCGAGGGCACGGTCAACTTCCGGCTGCGCGACTGGCTGTTCAGCCGGCAGCGCTACTGGGGCGAGCCCTTCCCGATCGTCTACGACGAGGACGGCGTGATGCACGCGCTGCCCGACTCGATGCTGCCGGTCGAGGTGCCCGAGGTCGACGACTACTCGCCGCGCACCTTCGACGCGGACGACGCGAAGAGCACCCCGGAGACCCCGCTGTCGCGCAACGCCGCGTGGGTCAACGTGGACCTGGACCTGGGCGACGGCCGGGGCACGCGGCGGTACCGCCGCGAGACCAACACCATGCCCAACTGGGCCGGTTCCTGCTGGTACGAGCTGCGCTACGTGGACCCGGATGACGAGGTCGCGGTGGTCGACCCGGTCAACGAGCGGTACTGGATGGGCCCGGACGAGCACAAGCGCGCGGGCGGCGTGGACCTGTACGTCGGCGGCGCCGAGCACGCGGTGCTGCACCTGCTGTACTCGCGCTTCTGGCACAAGGTGCTGTTCGACCTGGGGTACGTCTCGTCCAAGGAGCCCTTCCACAAGCTGTTCAACCAGGGCATGATCACGGCCGACGTCTACCGGGACGCGCGCGGCTTCCCGGTTCCGGCGGCCGAGGTCGAGGAGCGCGACGGCCGTTACTACTGGCAGGGCGACCCGGTCAGCCGCGAGGCGGGCAAGATGGGCAAGTCGCTGAAGAACGCCATCGCGCCGGACGAGTTCTGCGACACCTACGGCGCCGACACCCTGCGCGTCTACGAGATGTCCATGGGCCCGCTGGACGTGTCGAAGCCCTGGGACACGAAGGCGGTGGCCGGCTCCGTCCGGTTCCTGCAGCGCGTGTGGCGCAACATCGTGGACGAGGAGACCGGCCGGGTGCGGGTGTCCGAGGTCGCGCCGGACACGGAGACGCTGCGCGCCGCCCACCAGGCGGTCGCCGGCGTGCACGAGGACGTCGCGGCGCTGCGGTTCAACACGGCCATCGCCAAGCTGATCGTGCTGAACAACCACCTGACCAAGCTGGACGCCGTGCCCAGGCAGACCGCTGAGATGCTGGTGCTGGCGCTGGCCCCGTTCGCCCCGCACGTGGCCGAGGAGCTGTGGGACAAGCTGGGTCACGCCGACTCGCTGGTCCACGCGGACTTCCCGGTCGCGGACCCGCGGTACCTGGTCGCGGACGAGGTGACCTGCGTCGTCCAGGTGCAGGGCAAGGTGCGCGACAAGATCCAGGTGCCGCCGGACATCACCGAGGAGGCGCTGCGGGAGCTGGCGCTGGCGAGCGAGGGTGCGCGGCGTGCGCTGGACGGCCGCGGTGTCAGGACCGTGATCGTCCGGGCGCCGAAGCTGGTGAACATCGTGGTGTAGTGCTCCGCTGCGCTCCGCACTAGGAAACCCATCTCTCGTGCGGAGCGCGGCGTAGCACTACGCTTTCCTGCGGAGCGAAGCGGAGCACTATGGACTGGATCGTCGGGCTGGTGTACGCGGGTTTCCTCGCCGGAAGCGGGACCCTCGCGGTCATCGACGCGCGCACCAAGCGTCTGCCGAACCGAATCATGTTCCCGCTCTACGGTTTCGGCGCCGTCGGCCTCACGCTGGCGTCGGCGGTCGGGCACGAGTGGCCGCGCCTAGTGATCGCGCTCGCCTCGGCCGCGTTGCTCTACGGCCTGTTCTGGCTCTTCTGGTTCTTCGGCCCGATGGGCTTCGGCGACGTGAAGCTCGCCGGGGTGCTGGGGTTGTTCCTCGGCTGGGTCAGCCTGCCCGCAGTGCTCACCGGCCTGTTGCTGGGCATGCTCGCGGCAGCGTTCACCGGGATCGGGATGATGATCGCGCGCAAGGCGGACCGCAAGACGGAGATCGCTTACGGTCCGTTCCTGATCGCGGGGTCGTGGGCCGCGCTGGCGCTCGCGGGCGTGCTGCTTACACGTTAGTTGTTGATGGTCTGGACTTCCTGCACGTTCAGCGGGCCCACCTGCTCGACGGGGGAGATGGTCGGCGCCAAACCCGCAGCGCCGTCCGCTTCCAGCCAGTCCCACGACCAGGTGATCGTCACGGTGTAGGACGAGATGCCCGGCTGGGTGGGCGTGTACGAACACGACGACGCCGTGGGCAGACCGTTCGCATCCACCGAACCGTAGGTCCCGTCCGTGGTGACGGGGCAGGGGACGGTGGAATCGACGGTCGCTCCGCTCGCGGTCACCGTGGTGATGTCGATGGTCGCCGTTGTCGGCGTGCCGATGACCTCCTCCGTCATCCCATCGGTGGGCAGGGTCGCCTTCACGTCCACCTGCGCGTGGGTGGTTCCCGCGAAATACGTGGTCAGGCCGACTGTCTGGGTGGCGGCGGGACTGGTCGTGGTCTGCGGCTGCTCCGGGGCGAAGGCGGCGCGTGCGTACTCGGCGAGCACGGAGGGCGTGATCACGGTTACGTCGGCGGGGGCTGCCGGCGTCGTCGTCGTGGGCTCCCACTCCCAGGGCTGGAACACGCCCAGGCCCACCTCGCTCCATATTTGCTGGGCGTACGTGTTCGTGTTCATGTTGCTCGAATCACATCCGACTCCCCACCACCAGCCGTCGTTGCCCAGTTCATAGTCCGGCGAGGGGGTCGCACCGTAGTACAGCAGCCACTTCCCGTACATCTCGGCGCCCTCGTGGACGACGCTCTCGGGCAGGCTGGACTCGGCGACGATGTACGACTGCAACGCCGCTGGCGTGTACTGGGGTTCCAGCCAGCAGACCGGCGGCGTGGTCTCGCCGGGCGCGGGCGTCGTCTGGTTCGGTTCGACCGGCGTGTTGTCCAGATACAGGCAGACGAATGTGCTGATATTCAAGCCGTTCGAGCTCACTCCCGAACTGCACCCCGAGTCCGCCTGGCTCGCGGGGTCGGCGATGGCGAGCGAGTAGACCAGGGGCGTCAACAGCGCCGCCACGGCCAGCGTTCGACGAATTATAGACATGTGGCATCACCTGGGAAGATACTGAATGTCGTGATCTGATATGTGCCATTGGCCTGCTTCGCCACCGTCAGCTCCCAGGCGCGAACGGCCTCGGCACCGGTGGGAGAGCTTCCCCTGCGCACGTCCCCGGAGATGGACACGGGGTACGCCTCGGCGTCGGACTCGCAGAAGCCGATGCCGGTGGCCCTGGACAGCAGCGCCACCTGGAAGTGGTCGAAGGAGACCGTTCCAGCCCAACGGTTCCCGGAGCGGTCGTCGCTGTTGATGTTCCGTGCCACGCTCGCCGCCGCGGCGACGCCCATTGTCGAACTTTGTACACTAATCGAGTTTTCCCCGAGGCCGGCCGCCGCTTCGTAAGAGTCGGCGAAGGTCTTGGCCGTCGTATAGATGTCCTCGGATTCGCCTGTCAGTTGCGGATCGGTGAAATCGAGGGTGAGATCGTCCGGCAAGCCGATTGCCGGCGCCGCGCTCGGCGTACTTGAGGCGCCGTTCGGCGCCGTGTTGGAGACCGTGGAACCCGTTCCGTTTGCCGCGCCGGCGATTTTCCCGCCTGGCTGAACGGAACTCGAGCAACCATTAAGCACGACCACGGCACTCAGCGCCCCGAGAAGGGCGATGGCGGTGGTGGGCGGGCGCACAGTTTCCCCCTGCGTGGTGCCTGATCGCACATCGAGGACATTCTTCGACAACTGAGCCGACTGGGATCGTACCCGCGTCGGCTCGGGTTCGGTACCCAGCGTCGCGGCGGCGGAACCCGGCACTGTGATAACGATCCGGATTCCCTTGTGCACAGCATCGTTCACGATCGTTCACGGAGCACGTAAGAGAACACGGGTTTGCCGTGGATTGGCTTCAGGGTCTGTCGGCATTCGCCACCCTGCCGCTACTATCGGGAGCCAGTCGGCCACTCCAGGGGTTTGGGAAAACGGTGAGCAGTAACACAGACAACAGCGTCTCCGGGACGACGGGATGGAAGCCCTCTGGTTCCCCCGCGCCCCGCGCCGCCGTGCCCAACTTCCCCGGCCCGGTGGGTCCGGTCCGTCCGCCGACCGCCGCCAGGGAGCGCAAGCCCGCACTGGCCGCGCTCGCCCTGCTGCTGGTCGCCGTCGGCGTGCTGGCCTCGGTTTATCTGCAGATGCAGGCGGGAAATCGAGTCGGCGTGATCGAGGTGACGAAGCGGGTGCCGCAGGGCCAGCAGATCACCTCTGCCGAGATCACCGAGGTCATGGTCGCCGAGGACTCGAACGTGAACTACGTCACCTGGGCGCAGCGCGGACTGCTGGCCAGGTACACGACGCAGACCGACCTCGTCTCCGGCACGATCCTCATCGGTCAGATGCTGACCACCGAACCTTCGTCGAACGGTTCCGCCTCGACTATGGCCGTGACGCTTAAGAGTGGGCAGTTCCCGCCCTCGGTCGAGGTAGGCGACACCGTCAACGCGTACTACGTCGGGCCGCCGCTGGGCTCCTCGTCGAGCACCACCACTTCGTCCAACAACGACGTCTCGACCCTGCTGAGCAGCACCGTGAAAATCGTGGACCTGCCCGAGTCCGGCGGTTCCTCGCTCGGGTCCTCCTCCTCTTCCGGCAACGTCTTCGAGATCTCCGTGGACAAGTCCGTCGTCGGCGCGCTGCTCACGGCCTCGGCCGAGGGCGACCTGGTGTTCACCAGTGGCGCGGGCAGCTAGGCACGTGTCATGGCTCTGATAGCTCTCGCGGCCGACAAGGGTTCGCCCGGCGTCACCACGTCCGCGGTGGCCCTGGCCGCGGTCTGGCCCCGCCGCGCGCTGTACGCGGAATGCGACCCGCACGGCGGCGACCTGGTCTACCGGATGCCGGCCGAGCACGGCGGCCCGCTCGACCCGAACCGCGGCCTCGTCTCGCTGGCCGTCGAGGCCCGGCGCGGCTTCGACGCCGCCGTGCTGCGGCAGCACACGCAACGACTCAACGGCGGCCTGGAGATCCTGGTCGGGCTCGGCAACGCCGACCAGGCGCACGGCATGGCCGGTCTCTGGATCCCGCTGGGCCGCGCCTTGGACCGCTACGCCGATCTGCCCGACGGCGCCGACGTCATCGCCGACTGCGGCCGCATCGGCCCGGACTCGCCGACCATCGAACTGCTCGCGCAGGCGGCGCTGGTTCTTCTGGTCGCGCGCACGGATGCCGAGCACATCGCCCACGTCCGCGACCGGGCCAACAGCCTCTCCGCCCGGCTGCACGCGACGCAGGGCAGTTCGGTCTCGATCTCCCGGCCGCCGATCGGCATCGTGCTGATCGCCCCGCCGGGCCGGGCGCGGCAGATCGCCAAGCAGGTCGGCGATCTGCTCGCGGCGAGCACCGCCGGAGCCGAGGTGCTCGGCGTCATCGCGCAGGACGAGTCGGGGGCCGCCGCGCTCGGCGGACGTGGCCGCGGCCGGGTCGACAAGGCGCTGCTGACCCGGTCCGCGCGTGAGCTGGCGGGCACCGTGACCCAGCGCTACGGCCTGCTGCGGCCAGCGCAGGCGCAGCCGCCGCAGTCCGTACCGCCGCCGCGCTACCCGGCGCCGCAGCCCGCGTCCGCGCCGATAGCCCCGACCGCGGTGCACCCCTCGGGCACCGGCGAGAGACCCGCGATGCCGCCGAACCTGACCAGCGTGCCGCACCCGAGCGCCCAGCAGCATCATCCCGAGGCGAATGCGAACCCGTATACGCATACGCAGTACCCGCATCCGCCGACGGTGACCGGGACGGTGGTTTGAGATGGACCACGCACTCGTCAAGCGGATGCGCCAGGAGGTCGGCGACCGGGTCGCGGACCAGCGCCGGGTGGACCAGCTCAGCGGCCTGCCGGCGATGACCGGACAGGACGAGCGGCAGTTCGCCCGGGCCGTGATCGGCCAGGTGCTCGCAGAGCACGCGCACACCGAGATGACCTCGGGACGCCGGCCGCCGACCGCCGAGGAGGAGGAGGCGCTCGCCGGCGGCATCCATGCCGCGCTGTTCGGCGTCGGCCGGCTGCAGCCGCTGCTGGACGACCCGGAGATCGAGAACATCGACGTCAACGGCTGCGACCGGGTCTTCGTGCAGTACGCGGACGGCCGCGAGGGGATGGTCGAGCCGATCGCCGAGAGCGACGAGGAGATGGTCGAGCTCATCCAGGTCCTCGGCGCCTACTCGGGATTGAGCTCGCGTCCGTTCGACTCGGCCAACCCGCAGCTCGACCTGCGGCTGCCGGACGGCTCGCGTCTCAGTGCCGTGATGGACGTGACCCGGCGCCCGGCCCTGTCGATCCGCCGCGCGCGGATGGGCAAGGTCTTCCTGAGCGACCTCGTCGGCAACGGGACGGTGCTGACCGAGCTCGGCTCGTTCCTCGCGGCGGCCGTGCTGGCGCGCAAGAACATCATGATCGCCGGCTCGACCAACGCCGGCAAGACGACGATGCTGCGCGCGCTGGCCAACGAGATCCCGGCGCACGAGCGCCTGGTGACGGTGGAGCGCGCCCTCGAGCTCGGCCTCGAGCAGTTCCCCGAGCTCCACCCCAACGTCGTCGCGATGGAGGAGCGCCTGCCGAACTCGGAGGGCCTCGGCTCGATCTCCATGGCCGAGCTCGTCCGCCGCTCGCTGCGGATGAACCCCAGCCGGGTCATCGTCGGCGAGGTGCTCGGCGACGAGATCGTCACGATGCTCAACGCGATGTCGCAGGGCAACGACGGCTCGCTCTCGACCATCCACGCCAACTCCTCGATCGAGGTCTTCAACCGGATCTCGACCTACGCGCTGCAGGCCAACGAGCGGCTGCCGATCGAAGCCAGCCACATGCTGATCGCCGGCGCGATCAACTTCGTGGTCTTCATCGAGCGCCGCAACGACTATCACAGCGGCGGCGTGATGCGCCGCATGGTGACCTCCGTGCGCGAGGTGAACGGCGTGGACGGCCGGGTGCTGTCCTCCGAGGTGTTCGCGGCGGGACCGGACGGACGTGCGATGCCGCATTCCCCGGTCGCCTGCATCGACGAGCTGGTGGCCCACGGATACCAGCCGAGCGGGGTGTGGAGGTGATGGCGCGGTGACCCCCCAGGAGCTCTTCCAGATTCCGACCCTCGAGGCGCTGCTCGCCGGCGTCTTCGGCGGGGGCGGCGTCGCGCTGCTGATCGCGTCGCTGATCGGCTTCAGGCCCAAGGAGAAGTCGGTCAAGCAGGCGCAGGTCGGCGACTGGCTGCGTTCGGCCAGCCAGCGGCTGGCGATCGCGATGCTGCTCGGCATCGTGGTCGGTCTTATCACCGGTTGGCCGGTCGCGGGCATCGGCGTCACGGTGCTGGTCTTCTTCTGGAACCAGCTGTTCGGCGGTCTCTCGGAGGAGCGGCTCGGGATGCAGCGGGTCGAGGCGCTGGCGATGTGGACCGAGTCGCTGCGCGACACGATCGCGGGCGCCGTCGGCCTCGAGCAGGCGATCCCGGCCTCGGCGCGTTCGGCCAGCCCGCTGCTGCGTCCGCAGCTCGACGCGCTGATGGACCGGCTACGCGGACGCATGCCGCTGGCCGAAGCCCTGCACCATCTCGCGGACGACATCGACGACCCGAGTGCGGACATCATCATCGCGGCGCTGATCCTCAACTCCAGGCTGCGCGGCCCCGGCCTGCGCGAGGTGCTCGGCGCGCTCGCCACGTCGGCCCGCGAGGAGGTGGACATGCGCAACCGCATCATGGCCCAGCGCGCCGGAATGCGCCGCGCCGTGCAGATCATCGTGGTCGCGGTCACGGTCGTCGTCGTCGGCATGGCGGTGCTCGACCACAGGTACGTCCAGCCCTACGGCACGCCGATCGGCCAGCTCGTGCTGCTGTTCGTGATGCTGCTGTTCGCCGGCGGCTTCTTCTGGCTGCGCAAGCTTTCCGAGGTCAAGACGCCCGAGCGTTTCCTGATGTGGGTGCGGTGAGTCTGATGATGCTCGAATACGTGCTCCTCGGCGCCGCGGTGGGCCTCGGCGTCTACCTGTTGATCAGAGCGCTGATCCCAAGTCGGCGCAGCGCCGCGGTCACCGTCGCCCAGATCGACGCGCTGCGCGAGCTCGGTCCGTACTCCGTCGACGTCGGCGGCGGCAAGCTCTCCTTCAAAGAGGCGGTCGGCCGCCGGATGGCCGAGTTCTACGCGCGGCAGGGCTGGCAGCAGCGCTCGCTCAGGGCGGACCTGGCGATCCTCGACCGGAGCTGGGAGGCCTTCCTGACCACGAAGATCGGGCTGGCCGCGTACGGCTTCGTGTTCGTCCCGCTGGTCTACGGGCTGCTGTGGGCGGTGGGCATGCACCTGAACTTCCTGGTCCCGCTCTGGCTGACGCTGCTCGCCGCCGCCGGCTTCTTCGTGCTGCCAGACCTCGAGGCGCGGCAGAAGGCGAAGGAGCGCAGGGAGGACTTCCGCCGCGTGGTCTCGGCCTATCTGGACCTGGTCGCGATGAACCTGGCCGGCGGACGCGGGCTGCCCGAGGCGCTGATGTCGGCCGCGGAGATCAGCGACGGCTGGGCGGTGCGCCGGATCCGCAACACGCTGTCCGACGCGCGGCTTTCCGGCCAGACCCAGTGGGCCGCGCTCGGCGGCCTCGGCCTCGCCGTCGGCATCGAAGAACTCGTCGACCTCGGCAACGCTCTGGCGCTGACGGCCGACGACGGCGCCAAGATCCGCACCTCGCTGGCCTCGCGGGCCCAGACGATGCGTCGCCGCGAGCTGTCCGAGATCGAGGGCAAGGCGGGGCAGAAGTCGCAGTCCATGCTCGTTGCGCAGGTCCTGCTGTGCACCGGTTTCCTCGTGTTCCTCATCTACCCGGCGATCACCCAGATCGCCGCCATCTGAAACCAGGGGTCCCACGATGTTCGCTAACTCGCTGTTCGCTCCAGCGGTGGACTACCTCCGCGTCCTGCTCTCCGCCCGCCTCGCCGAGGCCAAGTCCCGCGACCGGGAGCGCGGCGCGTCCGTGGTCGAGTGGGTCGTGATCACCACGATCGTCGTCGTGCTCGCGGTGGGTGTCGGCATCATCATCACCGATGCGCTGACCGCCAAGGCGAACAACGCCAAGGACTGCATCAACACGGCCGGCACGGGCGCCGCCTGCAACGGCAACAACTAGGACCGGGCCAGGTGAAGCGGCGGGGGGACAGCGAATCCGGGGTCACGGTGGTCGAGTTCGTCCTGTTCACCCCGATTCTCTTCCTGCTCATGTTCGGCTCGGTGCAGATCGGCCTGGCCCTGTTCGCCCGGCACGTCGCGATCTCGGCCGCGCAGGAAGGCGCGCGCGAGGCCAGGGAGACGGCCGAGAGCCCGTCGACCGACTGGCAGACGGCGGCCCAGGGCGCGGCGACGAACTGGGTGACGAAGCTGCTCGGCGACCTCGTCGTGGGCGCACCGACCGCCACGCCGCTCGCGCCGGTGCCGCTGGGTGATCAGTACCCTGAGGTCGGCGTCCAGGTGCAGTTCAGCATCGTCTCCATCGTGCCCTGGTGGGACTTCACGATGAACGCCAGCAGCGTCGGCCCGGTGGAGTGCTTCTATACCGTCGATGGGTACTGCAATGGAGACTAGGCGGCTCCGGCGGCGCGGCCGGGTGCGCGGCGAGACGGGCATGTCCACCGTCGAGGTCGTCATCCTCACGCCGATGCTCTTCGTGTTCGTCATCACGATGGTCGCTCTCGGGATCTACGCGCAGGACTCGGCCGAGGTCCAGGACGCGGCGCAGGACGCGGCGCGGATGGGCTCGCTGCAGCGCAGTTCCACCGCCGCGTACCAGGACGCGTACGACGTGGCGAAAGACGACATGGGCTCGACCTGCAACGGCAGCGGCGGTGTGCCCACGGTCTCGCAGCCGACGACTGTGACCGAGAGCGACGGCGTCGAGCTGCTCACGGAGACCGTCGAGTGCAAGGTGACCGTGTTCGGCGTGTCGTATACGGTCGACAAGTCCTCCTCCGCCCCCATCGACTTCTACCGGGGCGGCCAGCCATGAGGATGCTGATATGTCTGCGACGGCTCGCGCGCGGGCGGCCCGGCCGACGGCGCGACGAACGCGGCTCCTTCACGGTGTTCGTCGTGCTCTGGTCGGTGGTGATCGTCATGGTCGCGGCCCTGGTGATCGACGTCGGCCTGGCCATCTCGCAGCGCGAGCGCGCGGCGGATCTCGCCGACCAGGCCGCCCGGGCCGAGGCGCAGAATCTGAGCACGAATACGCTGCGCGCGAGCGGCGGAGCGCAGATCCAGGACGACGGCTGCGACCGGGCCCACCAGTACCTGACCGACGTGTCGAGCAGCATCGACTATGGTCAGGCCGCGATCAACGGGGGCTTCGGCGAGGACGGATGCGAGCTGAGCGCGGACGCGCCGGGCAACTCGGTGACCGTCTCGGTTCAGCTCACCTATTCGCCGTTCGTCTTCGATCTGTTCGGCGGAACAGTGACGGTCACCGAAACGGGTACAGCTACGGCAGCGACGGGTAACAATTAGCCCAGAGGGAGGGAAGACGGCGATGACGTACACACCGCCGCAGCCGGTCAAGCTGCAGACGGGCAGGGCGAGGAAATATCGGCGCACAGCCGGGGAGGTCTTCAAGGCCCTCGGCGCTCTCGTGCTGCTTGTCGTGCTGCTCGGCGCCATTCCGGCCGCCCTGGTGCACTTCATCGGCTGGCCGTTGCCGCATCAGCTGCCGACGGCCGACTCGCTGCGGCAGCCGCTGAGCAGCCAGACGCTGATCAAGGCGCTGGCCGTGGTCGTCTGGCTGGCCTGGGCGCAGTTCTCCGCGTGCGTGATCGTCGAGCTGGCGAACGCGCGGCGCGGGGTGGGGATCCCGGCGAAGGTGCCGGGGGCCGGGCCGAGCCAGTTCCTCGCCCGGCAGTTGGTGGCCGCGCTGCTGATGCTCACCGCGACGGCCGCCTCGTTCGCCCCGGACATCACGCACCTGGCGCACACGCCGGCCGCGATTCCCAAGCCGCAGGCCGCGATCTCGGCGAAGCTCGACGCGGCCGGAGGCTCACCGTCGTCCGCGGGCAGCTCGGTGATCCGCAGCCGCACCGCCGTGGCGACCATCAGCAATCTGCCGACCGTGCGCAACGGGCAGTCGCTGGCTCGTCCGGCGAGTTCCGAGCTGACGACCGTGTCCGTGGACAGCGTCGCGGGCACGAAGCTCTACCGCGTGCAGCCGCCGCACGGCCGCAGCTACGACTCGCTCTGGGAGATCGCCGAGCGGCATCTGGGCGACGGCCGGCGGTACAAGGAGATCTACGAGCTCAACAAGGACCGCATCCAGCCGGACGGCCAGAAGCTCACCGACGCCTCGCTGATCCGGCCCGGCTGGATCCTCGAGATGCCCGCCGACGCGACCGGCGGTGACCTGATCACCGAGATGCCCCCCTCGGCCGACTCGAACACCGCCTCGTCGACCGCGGCCACGCAGACAAACACGCCGATCATGAACGGCGCGGCGGCGCAGACGCAGCAGACGCAGGGTGTGAACGCGAACACCGCCGCGTCCACCTCGTCCGCTACGTCGCAGGGCTCGGATTCCGACTCGAACGCCGCCACGGCCACGACGTCGACCACGAACTCCACGACGACCGCGCGCAACGGCGACTCACCGTCCGCCGAACAGGCCGGATTCGCCTTCGGCGGCGCGGCCACCGCGTCCTCCAAGCTCACCCCGGCCAACCCGCAGGGCGTGAAAGTGAGCCAGGCCGCCGAGGACATCGCGCAGGCCGTGGCCGCCGCCGCGCGCGCCGCCGAGGCCTCCGAGCAGGCCAAGCAGAACGGCTCGGCCAACGGCAACGGCCCGATCATCAGCGCCGGCGTCCAGCGCACCTCGCACCGCGGCTCGACCTCGGCCGACGAGCGCCAGCTCGGCCCGGTCGAGGAGCGGGTGCTCTACGGCATCGCGGGCGCGCCGCTGCTGGCCGCCGGCCTGCTGCTCGCGCTCGGCCGGCACCGCCGCCGCCAGTTGTGGAACCGGGTCGGCGGACGCCGTCCCACCACCCCGACCGGCGACGCCGCGGTGGCCGAGGAGTCGATCAGGGTCGGCGCCGGCGAGGTCGAGGTCTGGTTCCTCGACCTGGCCCTGCGCGGCCTGTCCGCCGAACTGTTCAAGCGCGAGCGGTCGCTGCCGCGGGCCAGTGCCCTGCGACTGCGCGCGCAGGGCGTCGAGCTGATGCTCGCCGAGGCGGTGGACCCGATGGGCCCGGAGCAGGCGCCGCTGCCCTGGTTCACCGCCGCCGACGGCCGCTCCTGGAACTTCCCGCGCACCGCCATCGGCCAGATCGACTCGGATTCAGCGCACCAGCGCTTCGCCCCGTATCCCGGCCTGGTCTCCATCGGCACGGCGGGGGAGCAGGGCGAGGACCGGATCCTGGTCGACCTGGAGGACACGCCCGGAGTGCTCGCGGTCGCCGGACCGCGCGAACAAGCCAGGGCCCTGATCTCGGCGATGGCCGTGGAACTGGCGACGAACGCCTGGTCGGACCGGATGTCGGTGACCCTGGTCGGCTTCCCCGGCGACCTGACGCCGCTCGCCCCGGCCCGCGTCCGGCACGTGAAGGTGCTCGACGAGGTGCTGCCGCTGCTGGAGAGCGAGGCCGCCGAGCGTACCGCGGCGCTGACCGTCGCGGGTCTCGACTCGGTGCTCGACTCGCGGGTGCGCGCCACCCACGCCGCGTCCTTCGCCCCGCACTTCGTGCTCGTCGCAGAGGAGCCGCACCCGGCGATCCTCAGCAGGCTGGTGAGCATCGCGCCGAAGACCGCCCGCGTCGGCATGGGCTTCGTGGTCGCGGGCGACGTGGCGGGCGCGGCGGGGCGGCTCGAGGTCACCGACGAGGGCACGGTCCGCGAGTCGCGTTCCGGGCTCGAGGCGAAGGCCCAGCTGCTGCCGGAGGATCAGTACGCGGCGATCCTCGGCTTGTTCCGCGCGGTGGGCGACGTCGAGGGGGTCCCGCTGAACGGCGGCGCCGGCGGCGTGGCCAGGGTCGCGGCCGTCGGATACACCGGGCCGCTGCCGGACGAGCAGCCCGCGGTGTTCGTGCGCGTACTCGGCGAGCTGGAGACGACCGGCACCGGCATCGCCGAGCCCGAGCGCGCCCCGCTGCTCAACGAGGCGCTGGTGTTCCTGCTCCAGCACCGCGAGGGCGTGCACCCGAGCGTGCTGGCCGCGGCGCTCTGGCCGCGCGGCACGACGGCCGACGTGGCCCGCGCGACGGTCGAGCGGCTGACGGAATGGCTCGGCGTGGACCCGAAGGGCGAGCCGAACCTGATCGTGGAGACGGACGGACGGCTGCGTCTCGGCCGGTACGTGTGGTCGGATTGGGACCTGTTCGAGTCCCTGCAGTCCCGCGCGCTCTACGACGCGAACCTGCAGTCCCCGGTGCACCTCGACAACCTGTTCAGCGCCGCGCTCGACCTCGTCCGCGGCCGTTTCCTGGCCAACCGCACCAAGGGCCGCTACGGCTGGCTCGCCTACGAGATCGTCGAGGCGCAGATCCCGGCGCAGATCGCGGACACCGCGCTGCGTCTGGCGGACGCGCGGGTCGCCAACGGCGCGGCCGAGAAGGCCATCGCGGCCGTCGAGGCGGGCCTGCGGGCGAGCCCGGAGGACGAGGAGCTGTGGCGCGGCCTGCTCAGGGCGGTCTTCGCCACGGGCGACGTGCCGCGGCTCGAGCAGACGATCGTCACGCTGCGGGACCGGACGTGGCGGGTGCACGGCGTACGCGAGCTGCACCCGCGTACCGAGGCACTGATCGGTGAGCTGGCTCCGGCGAGTGAGGTGCGGGCGGGCTGACCGGCGTACGCGAGCTGCACCCGCACAGTGAGGTCGGCTGCTCGGCGAGCTGGCTCCGGCGAGTGAGGTGCGGGCGGGCTGACGCGGTTTCAGGTCAGTTATCCAGCCTCGGCGAGATGACGACCCCGATGACGCCGGGTCCGGCGTGCGCACCGATGACCGCGCCGACCTCGCTGATCATGAGTTCGCCCAGCCCCGCCAGCCGGCCGCGCAGCTGCTCGGCCAGCAGTTCCGCGCGCGGCAGCGAGTTGAGGTGGTGCACGGCCACGTCCACCGGCCCGTCGCCGGCCCGCTCCAGCGCGACCTGCTCGATCCGCGCCAGCGCCCGCGCGGCCGTGCGGACCTTCTCGAGCGGCGCGACCTGGCCGTCCACCAGATGCAGCAGCGGCTTGACCGCGAGGGCCGAGCCGACGAACGCCTGGGCCTTGCCGATGCGTCCGCCGCGTCGCAGGTACTCCAGCGTGTCGACGTAGAACAGGATCGAGGTCATCGTCGCCCGCTTGGCCGCCACATCCGCGCAGACCACCGGCCCGGCGCCGGCCTTCGCCGAGGCGGCGGCGGACAACGCGGCGTAGCCAAGGCCCATGGCCAGGCTGCGGGAGTCGACCACCTCGACCGGGATCTGCGCGCCCTTGGCGGCCAGCCGAGCGGCCTCGCCGGTGGCGGACAGCTGCTCGGACAGGTGCACCGAGACGATGCCGCCCGCGCCCTGCTCGGCGAGCTCGCGGTAGCACGCGGCGAACTGCTCGGGGGAGGGGCGGGAGGTGGTCGCGGGCTGCCGGCGCCGCAGCGCGGCCATCAGCGCCGCCTGGGCCCTGGGCGTGCCCTCGGTATACGAGTCGGTGCCGACCACCACCTGCAGCGGTACCACGGTGATGCCCGCCTCGGCCGCGCGCTCCGGGGTCAGGCATGCCGTCGAGTCCGTCACCACCACGGTCGGGCCAGTCATAAATCGCACGATAGCCGAAGATCGCTCAGTCGACAGGGGTCCTGGCCCGATCAACCTCACCGTTTCGGCGGCATAGTGGGTTTAGTCGCTGAGCTGAACGAGTAGCGCCTTTATCCACAACCCGGGTTTTGTCCACAGGCTGCGAATCCGCGCGGGACAACGCTCCGGCCCGCCGCCTACCGTCCGGATCATGACTGAGCACGACAAGCACTGGCGTTGGGCGGCGCCCCTGGCACCGCTGAATCCTCTGGTCAACGGCGTGGAGGTGCCGGCCGCCAGCCGCCTCTCCCCGACACCGCCGAAGAAGGAGGACTCCCGGCAGTCCCTGCTGCCTCCGGTCCTGACCGCGCGGGCTCGCTGGAAGGCCGCGCTGGTCGACCGCCTGCCGCCGACGCTGCGTGGCCGTTGGGCGATCGACCGCACGACCGGGATCGTGCTGGGCCTCAGCGTCCTGCTGGGCGCGCTGCTGATCGGCGGCTGGGCCGTGCTGCGGGCGAGGCCGCACGAGATGGCCGTCGCGCGGGAACGCCCCCTCGGCTACGGCGGCGGCGAGTCCGGCTCCGTCCCGCAGCAGGCCGCCGCGTCCGCGCGCGCTCCGCAGCTCGACTCGATGCCCACGGTCCCGGTCTCGTTCTCCTCCGGCGCCGCATCCGGCGCTGTCATGGTCGATGTCGAAGGAAAGGTCGCCAAGCCCGGTGTGCGCACCCTGCCGACCGGCTCGCGCATCCTCGACGCGATCAACGCCGCCGGTGGCGCGCTGCCCGGCACCGACCTGGCTTCGCTCAACCAGGCGCAGGTCCTCGTGGACGGCGAGCAGGTGCTGGTCGGCATCACCCCGCCGCCGCAGGACGGTGGTGGCGGGAGCACGACCGGTCACGGCAAGGGCAAGAAAGCCCATGGAAACGTCGAGCCCGTCCATCTGAACACGGCGACCGTGGACGACCTCGAAGAACTCCCCGGCATCGGCCCGGCGCTCGCCCAGCGCGTCGTCGACTACCGCACCGCGCACGGCACCTTCCACAGCGTGGATGAGCTCAGGCAGGTCAGCGGCTTCGGCGGCCAGCGCTTCGAGAACCTCGCATCGATGCTCGCGCTCTGAACGGGGAGACGGACTGTGAACCGCGCCGCTTCCCTTCCCGATCTGCGACTCCTCCCACCGGTCCTGGCAGGCTGGATGGCTACCCGCCTCGGCCTGACGCACGCTCCAGCCAGCACCTTCGGCGCGTCCACGGCCGCGGCAGTCATCGGCGTCGCAGCGCTCTGCTCCTCTCGTGCCAAGGAGTACGCCGTCCCCATCGGCACGACGCTGCTCGTCGCCGCCGCGCTCGCCACGTCGGCCGCCCTGCACGTCTACGCGCTGCACCTCGGCCCGGTCTCGCAGCTCGCCGCCGCCGGAGCCCGAGCCACCGCGACGGCCACGGTGACCGGCGATCCCAAGCCAGTCAAGGGAATCATCCTGCTCCCGGTCCGCATCGACGACGTCGCGCCCGACGAATCCGACGGCGACCTCCATGTCCACTCCCAAGTAACCGTCCTCGCGCACCCCTACCAACCCGATGACGCGGCCCGCTGGATAACGCTTCTCCCATCCATGCACATCCAGCTCACCGGCCGCTTCATCCCACCGAAGGATCCCGCGGACGGCGACGCCGCGACCATGACGGTGAATCAGCCCCCGCACGTCATCGGCGGCCCCAGCCTCCTGCAGCAGTTCGCCGGCGCGTTACGCTCCGACCTCCGCCACGCCGTCGCCGAACTTCCGGCCGAACCCGCGGGCGTCCTACCGGCCCTCACCCTCGGCGACACGAGCGCCGTCCCGCCGCAAACCACCGCCGACCTCAAGACCGCAGGTCTCTCATATCTCGTTGTTGTCAGCGGCGAGAACCTCGTCTTCCTGTCCGCCGCCGTCCTCCCGCTCGCCCGATACGCGGGTCTGCGCGCCCACGCCCTGGCCGTCTTCGCGGCGGCCCTGGCGCTCGGTTTCACGGCTCTCGCCCGCCCGGGCCCGCCGATGGTGCGCGCGACCGTCACGGCCCTGCTCGCAAGCACCGCGCTGGCCACCGGGCGAAGATTCAGAGGCCTGACAGCGACCGCCGGAGCCGCGCTCATCCTGATGCTCGTCGATCCCTGGCTCGCTCATCAATACGGCTTCGTGCTCTCCGTCGCCGCCACCGCCGGGCTGCTGATCAGCGCTCCCGGCTGGCGCGACCGGCTGATCGTCGTGCACCGGGTACCGAGCTGGATCGCCACGTCGGCCGCGTACACGGCTGCCGCGGAGGTCTACTGCGAGCCGCTGCTCGTCACGTTCACGGGCGCACTGCCGCTCTACTCCGTGGCCGCCAACATCCTCGCCGTGCCCGCCGCGCCGCCCGCCACCGTCCTCGGCGTCGCCGCGATGGCCGGATTCGCCGTCTGGCCGCCCGCGG
>Ga0302314_10004992_pt1 | contig 24267 bp, 27 predicted proteins | sample III_Palsa_N2_3_FD_200533 | JGI IMG/M metagenome (GOLD analysis project Ga0302314, IMG submission 200533) | Peat permafrost microbial communities from Stordalen Mire near Abisko, Sweden - III_Palsa_N2_3 | ecosystem: Environmental > Terrestrial > Soil > Palsa > Peat permafrost | place: Sweden... | reverse complement strand
GACATCATCATCCCGCGCGGCGGCAAGGGACTCGTCGCGCGCGTGCAGGACGAGGCGAGCGTGCCGGTGCTCGCGCATCTCGACGGGATCAACCACAGCTTCGTCCATGCCTCGGCCGACCCGGCGATGGCGGAGGCGATCGTCGTCAACGCAAAGCTGCGCCGCACGGGCGTCTGTGGTGCGACCGAGACGGTGCTGCTCGATCGCGGCTATCCGGCCGCCGTCGCGTTGGTGACGGCGCTGCTCGATGCCGGCTGCGCGCTGCGCGGCGATCCCGAGGCTTGCGCGCTCGATCCGCGAATCGCGCCGGCGGACGCCACCGATTGGGACACCGAATATCTCGACGCGATCTGCAGCGTGCGCGTCGTCGACGGCCTCGACGGCGCGCTCGCGCACATCGCCGCTCATGCCTCGCACCACACCGACGCGATCATCGCCGAGGATGCCGTGGTGGCGGAGCGCTTCCTTGCGGAAGTCGATTCGGCGATCGTGATGTGGAACGCCTCTACCCAGTTCGCCGACGGCGGCGAATTCGGATTGGGCGCCGAGATCGGTATCTCGACCGGCCGCCTCCACGCCCGCGGCCCCGTCGCGCTCGAGGGGCTGACGACGTATAAATGGGTGGTCCGCGGGACGGGGCAGGCGCGACCTTGATCGGTATGTATACAAGGTATACATACCCGATATGAGCAAGACGTCGGTCATTACCACGCGTCTGGACCAGCAGACCCTCGATCTCGTCGACAAGATCGCGGGCGCGCAAGGGCGCAGCCGGTCATGGTTCGCCGCGCAGGCGATCCGCGACGCGGCGGAGCGCGAGGCGGCATTCATGGCCTTCGTCCAGGTGGGGATCGATGCCGCCGATCGTGGCGATCTGATCCCGCATGAAGAGGTTATGGCCGAGATGCGGCAGATGATCGCCCGGCACCGCGCCCGCGCTGAATGACGCTCGACTGGACCGGCCCGGCGCGCGCCGACATCCAGGCCATCGATGTGCACCTCTCCCAATATTCGCCAGAAAGGGCAGCGCGGCTACTCGAAGCGATCCTTGCCACCGCGGACATATTGGAGGCCTATCCCGCGATCGGACCGGCACTGGATGAAGCGACCCGATCACTGCGTGTCCGCCATTCTCCCTACATCCTGCTCTATCGGATACGGCAGCCTGTCGTGCAAATCCTCCGCGTCCGCCACGAGCGAGAGGACTGGCGCACCATATGAAGCGCATCGGCCTGCTCGGCGGCTCGTTCAATCCGGCGCATGCCGCGCATCGGCGGATCAGCCTGCTCGCGATAGAGGCGCTCGGCCTCGACGAGGTCTGGTGGCTGGTCTCGCCGGGCAATCCGCTCAAGGCCGGCGCGACCGACATGGCGCCGCTCGGCGCGCGCCTCGCCTCGGCCTTCCGGATAGCACGCCATGCGCCGATCGTCCCCACCGCGATCGAAGCAAAGCTCCGCACCCGCTACACCGTCGATACGCTTCGCCGGATCGTGCGCCGCTACCCGCGCGACCGCTTCGTGTGGATCATGGGCGACGACAATCTCGCGCAGTTCGATCGCTGGAAGGACTGGCGCGGGATCGCGAAGACGCTTCCCATTGCCGTCGTCGCGCGTCCGGGCTATGGAGGGGACGCTCGATCCGGTGTCGCGATGGGTTGGCTCCGCCGTTTCGGCAGGCCCGCATCGGGCGCGAAGCGATGGACGCGATGGAGTTTGCCGGCGCTCGTGCAACTGCACACATTTCCCGATCCGACTTCAGCCACCGCCCGGCGGGCCGCCGATCCCGATTGGCACCGCCAGATCAATCCCAGGACCCTGCGCGATCGCGTGACGCACAGGGCCGTTCCCCCGGAGGTTCATTGCCCGCTTCTCCCGCCGCCGCCCGCCCGATGACCGACGGTACGACCCCGCCCACCGGCCCGTCCTCCGGCGGCGTCTCCCCCGAGGCGCAGGCGCTGCATGCGATGATCCTCGAATCGCTCGATGCCGATCAGGCGGTCGAGACGATCTCGATCCCACTCGCCGGCAAATCGAGCATCGCCGATTACATGGTGATCGCGAGCGGCCGCTCGAGCCGCCAGGTCGCCTCGATGGCGGCCAAGATCGCCGAGAAGGTCAAGGCCGAGTTCCGTCGCTCGGCGCGGATCGAGGGGCTTCCTGCGGCCGACTGGGTGCTGATCGACGCCAATGACGTGATCGTCCACCTGTTCCGTCCCGAGGTGCGCAGCTTCTACAATCTGGAGCGCATGTGGGCGTTCGGCGACGAGGCGGCGGCGACGGCCTCGCCGTCCAACCCGCCCGTGGACGGCACGCCGCCGACGGCGCCGGACACGCCCGAAGCCTGACCCCCGTCCGGGCGACCGCCTTGCTGCTGCACATCGTCGCACGGGGGCGGATCGGGCGCGGGCCCGAGGCCGATCTGGTCGAACGCTATCTGCGACGCGTGGGTTGGCCGACGAAGGTGACCGAACTGCCCGATACAGGCGGCCGGGTGCCCGAGCCGGCACCCGCGACGCGGACCGTCGTGCTCGACGAGACCGGGCGCGACCTGCCGTCGCGCGAGTTCGCCGCGACGCTCGGCCGCTGGCGCGACGACGGCATCCGCGAGACACGTTTCCTGCTCGGCGCCGCCGACGGCCACGAGACGGCGACGCGGGATGGCGCCGATCTGCTGCTGTCGTTCGGCAAGGCGACCTGGCCGCACATGATGGCGCGCGCGATGCTCGCCGAGCAATTGTGGCGCGCGACCAGTATATTGGCGGGCCATCCTTATCATCGGGAGGGGTGATGGATACCGTTCCTGCCGTGGTTCTCTCTCCACCGTTCGTGCCGAGCGAAGTCGAGGTACGTGACGCGGACGCTGCGTTTGGAGCCGGCCCCTCGACTTCGCTCGGGACGAACGGATAAAGGTTCGGCAATGCACGCGTGGGGGACTCTTCTTGGGTTGGTACTGATCGCGGGCGCAGCCCCCGCGCAAGCGCCCGGCTTGTCATCTGGCCTCGACGACCAGCGCGCCTCGCTGCTCGGCGCCAAACAGGCCGCCGCCGATGCCGAAGCGCATGCCGCCGCACTCAACCAGCAGGCCGAAGACGCCGACGGCGACGCCGCCAAGGCGCGCGCGCATGCCGCGGCATTGCAGATGCGGGTCCAGGCCGCCCAGTCCGACATCGCCGCCGCGCAGGCGCGGATCGGGCTGATCGCGACGCTGCAGCAGACCGAGCGCGCGCGCATCGCCGACAAGCAGGGCCCGATCCTGCACCTCGTCGCGGCGCTGCAGACGCTCGCGCGCCGCCCGCCCGCGCTGGCGATCGCGCAGCCCGGATCGATCGACGACATCGTCCATGTCCGCCTGCTGCTCGCCGATACGCTGCCCGTGATCGCGGCGCGGACCGCGAGCCTGCGCCAGGATCTCGACCGCCAGACGCAGTTGCGTGGCGATGCCGAACGCGCGGTGTCCGCGCTGGCCGCCAGCCGGCAGCTGCTCGATCGTCGCAAGCTGCAGCTCGCGCAGGTCGAGGCGACCGCGATCCGCCGCTCGCAACGCCTCGCCGACCAGGCCGCCGACGAGCAGGAGCGAGCGCTCGGGCTCGGCGAGGAGGCACGTGACATCACCGACCGGATGCAGACGCTGAGCGACGCGGGCGACGTCGCGGCACGGCTCGCCAAGCTCGCCGGCCCCGATCCGCGCCCGGACGGTGGCGACGCCGCGCTTCCCGTCCACGGCGGCCCACCGCGCTACCGCCTGCCCGTGGCGGGCGAAGTGACCAGCGGCTTCGGCGAGGTCTCGCCCTCGGGCGTCCGTGCGCGCGGGCTGACGATCGCGACCGGCGGCGCCGCGATCGTGGCCGCACCGGCGGCCGCGACCGTCGTCTTCGCGGGTCCGTTCCGCAGCTATGGCCGGATCGTCGTGCTCGCGCACGGCGGCGGCTGGACGACGACGATGACCGGGCTCGACACGCTCGCGATCAAGCAGGGCGACCGCGTCGGGCAGGGTGCGCCGATCGGCCGGGCGGGCGCGACCGGCGGCCACGTCACCACCGAGCTGCGCCGCGACGACAGGCCCATCGACATCGTCGCGATGACGCAGGGCGGCTGAGCCCAGTTACCGCCTCGTCCGCCAACGATCGCTTTTGCGCATCCCCGAAACGCTGTAACGTCTCCCCCAGGACGGGCGACCCTGCCCCACGGAAAGACCATCATCGATGCCGAAGTCCCTGTTGCGCACGATTGCCCTGCTTGCCGCCGGCGCCGCCATCCCGACGATCATGATCCCCACCGTGCAGGGCGCGCGCGCCGCCGAATCCGCGGCCGCCCCCGCGACCGACCAGGACACCTACAAGCAGCTCGACCAGTTCATGAACGTGTTCCAGAAGGTCCGCGCCGACTATGTCGACAAGACCGACGACACCAAGCTGATTAAGGGCGCGATCGACGGGATGCTCGCCAGCCTCGATCCGCACAGCAGCTATATGGACGCGCATGATTCGCAGCAGATGAAGCTGACCACGGACGGCAATTACGGCGGCCTCGGCCTTACCGTGCAGGCCGAGGACGGCGTCGTGAAGGTGCAGACGCCGACCGAGGACACGCCCGCCTATCGCGCGGGGATCAAGTCGGGCGACTATATCACGCGGATCAACGGCAAGCTGATCTACGGCCTGTCGCTCGACGAGGCGGTCGACCAGATGCGCGGCGCGCCGGGCAGCAAGGTGACGCTGACGATCGTGCGCCCCGGCCGCGACAAGCCGTTCGACGTCGCGCTCACGCGCGAGACGATCGTCGTCAAGTCGGTCAAGTACGAGGTCAAGAACCACATCGGCATCATCAACATCAACAGCTTCTCTAAGCAGACCGGCGCCGACACGCGCGCCGCGATCGCGGCGATCACCAAGCTCAACGGCGGGCTGCCGACGGGCTATATCCTCGATCTGCGCGACGATCCCGGCGGGCTGCTCGACCAGGCGATCGAGGTCGGCGACGCGTTCCTCGATCATGGCGAGATCGTCTCGCAGCGCGGCCGCGGCAAGGACGACATCGAGCGCTATTATGCGCACCCCGGCGACGACGCGAAGGGCCTGCCGATCATCGTGCTGGTCAATGCGGGCTCCGCTTCGGCCGCCGAGATCGTCGCGGGCGCGTTGCAGGATCAGCGTCGCGCGCTGGTGATGGGCGAGCGCAGCTTCGGCAAGGGATCGGTGCAGACGCTGCTGCCGATCACCGACGACACAGCGCTGCGCCTCACGACGGCGCGCTACTACACGCCGTCGGGCCGCTCGGTGCAGGAGGGCGGCATCCAGCCCGACGTGCCCGTGCCGCAGCTCACCGATCCCGATTACAAGGACCGCCCGCGCTTCCGCGAGGACGATCTACGCCGCCACCTGATCAACGAAGCCAAGGTCGACGACAGCGTGCTGGAGGCCGACGAGAAGGTCGATCCGCGCTTCACCGCGACGCCCGACAGCCTCAAGAAGCAGGGCATCACCGATTATCAGCTGAGCTACGCGCTGCAGACGATGGCGCGGCTCGGGCCGCAGGCGCCCCCGTCCAAGGTGGCGATGGCCACGCCGCCGAAGCGCTGATCGGCAGATGACCCCGCTTTCGCGCGCGCGGCTGATCGCCATCCTCGTTCCCAACGCTTTGCTGTGGGGGGCGATCGGATCGCAATATATCGGCCACCTCGTCCCCTGCGAAATGTGCATGTGGCAACGCTGGCCGCACATCGCCGCGATCGTGCTCGCGCTGGTCGCGATCGTGCTGCGTGGCAATCCGTCCGCCTCGCGGGGCTTCACCGCGCTGGCGGCGCTGGCGATCCTCGTGTCGGGCGGGATCGGCGTCTATCATGCCGGCGTCGAATATCATTGGTGGCAGGGCTTTTCGGCCTGCACCAAGCCGGTGCTGAGCGGCACGGGCGACATTCTCGCGCAGATCATGGCGGCGCCCGTCGTCCGCTGCGACGTGCCGCAGTGGACGCTGTTCGGCATCTCGCTCGCGGGCTGGAACGCGATCGTCTCGCTGCTTGCCGGGGCGTCGATCCTCGGTCTGATCACGCGGCGCGTTCGATGAACGATCCCGACGTCGCGTCGATGATCCGCGTCGACCAGGCCGGCGAATATGGCGCGACGCGCATCTATGCCGGCCAACTCGCGATCCTGGGCGCCAGTTCGGCCGCCGCGCGATCGATCACGCGGATGGCGGCGCAGGAGCAGCGCCACCGCGAGACCTTCGACCGGATGATCGCCGAGCGGCGTGTGCGGCCGACCTTGCTCGCGCCCTTCTGGGATCGCGCGGGCTTCCTGCTCGGCGCGGTCACCGCGCTGATCTCGCCCGAGGCCGCGATGGCCTGCACCGCCGCGGTCGAGACCGAGATCGACAAACATTATGCCGACCAGCTCGCGGAGCTGGGCGATCGCGAGCCTGCGCTGTCGGCGACGATCGCCGAGTTCCAGGCCGAGGAGGTCGAGCACCACGCCACCGCGATCGCCGAAGGCGCCGAGCGTGCTCCGGGCTATCCGCTGCTCTCCGCCGCGATCCGGCTGGGCTGCCGCGCGGCGATCGGGCTGTCGAAGCGCGTCTAGAGCGCCGCGGCCAGCGCCATCTCGTCCTCGGCGGAAAAGGCGATCAGCACGATCCGGGCGAACGCCGCGGGATTGGCGGCCACCCAGCCGCGGATCGCGGTCAACGCGACCCGCACCGCGGCGGCCTTGGGATAGCCGTACACACCCGTCGAGAGCGCCGGGAACGCGATCGTCCGCGCCCCCGCTTGCGCCGCCAGATCGAGGCTCGCCCGATAGGCGCTCGCCAGCAGTCCCGCTTCGCCGTGCCCGCCGCCGCGCCACACCGGGCCGACCGCATGGACGACGAAGCGCGCGGGCAGGGCGAATCCCGGCGTGATCCGCGCCTCGCCCGTCGGACATGGCGCCTGCGCGCGGCTCGCCTCGACGAGATCGGGCCCGGCCGCGCGGTGGATCGCGCCGTCGACGCCGCCGCCGCCGCCGAGCGATTCATTGGCGGCATTGACGATCGCATCGACCGGCATCGCGGTTATGTCGCCACGCTCCACCTCAATCCGCATCACGGAGTGCTCCTTTCATCTTGCGAGAACCGACTTGCTGGCTCATGCGTTGCATCGCAAAACGGGGTGGACAGGAAACTCATCATGCGCAGCTTGCTACTTGCCGCACTCGCCGCCGCAGGCACTCTCGGGAGCGCCGGACTGATGTCCAGCCCTGCCGCCGCGCAGCAGCAGGACCGCGTCATCGACACCTATGGCGACGAGAAATGCCCATCGAGCAACGGCCAGCAGATCGTCGTCTGCCATCATCATGACATTCAGGAAAAGTATCGCATCCCAAAGGATCTCCGCGACCAAGCGCCGGCGGCGCAGGCGGTCGGAAACAACGGGCTCGCCGCCATGAACAGCACCGGTGGGACCGGGGTGCAGATCAACAGCTGCAACTCGATCGGTGCGGGCGTCGCGGTCGGCTGCGTCAAGCAGGAGGCCGATGCTTGGAAGGCGGGGCAGCAGGCGCAGAAGAAGGACGAGGAAGGCATCCCCTGATCCGGCGGACCAATCCGTGCATCTCGCAGCACTCCCCTCGTTCAGGCTCGCGACAGGCGGAAACGCCTTTGGCGAACGCATGTCACCTTCCGCCACGACTCGTCTGACCCCTGCCCTTTCCGCGCTCCGCTCGATCGCCATCGCGGTCGTGGGTTTCCTGTTCGGGCTGGCCTTCGCGGCGATGGCGGTGCCGATCGCGGCGCACGCCAAGCCGCCAGTGGCGCAGCCGATCCCCGACATCCCAGACGGCTCCAAGACGATCTCGATCATCGTCTATGGCAACGACACCTGCCCGCCCGGCAAGGGCGACGAGATCGTAGTGTGCGCGCGCCAGCCCGAGAGCGAGCGCTATCGCATCCCCAAGCGCTTCCGCGACAAGAAGCAGGATACCGCGCCCAACAACAGCTGGACCAACAAGGTCCGCAGCACCGAGGACGCCAGCCGCACCGCAGGCGGCCTGCCCGACACCTGCTCGTCGGTCGGCACCGGCGGCCAATCCGGCTGCTACTCGCACTTCATGACGCAGATGAACCAGGAACGGCTTCAGCAGACGCAGGAAAAGGCCGACAATCCCGACGGCGTTCCTCAAAATTAGACCATGAATCTCGTCGCTTGCGTTCTGCATGGTCAGAACGTAGAGTGAACGCATGGCGCAGATCGATTTACGCGAAAAGCTCGCTATCCTCGCCGATGCCGCCAAATACGACGCCTCCTGCGCCTCGTCGGGGACAACCAAGCGATCGTCGGCGGGCAAGAAGGACGGTATAGGATCGACCGAAGGCATGGGCATCTGCCATGCTTATGCGCCAGACGGCCGCTGCATCTCGCTGCTGAAAATCCTGCTGACCAACAGCTGCATCTTCGACTGCCATTATTGCATCAACCGCAAGAGCTCCAACGTGAAGCGCGCGCGCTTTACCGCGCGCGAGGTGGTCGATCTCACGCTCTCCTTCTATCGGCGCAATTATATCGAGGGGCTGTTCCTTTCGTCGGGGATCATCGCCTCGTCGGATTATACGATGGAGCAGATGGTCGAGGTCGCTCGCTCGCTGCGCGAGGATCATGGCTTTCGCGGCTATATCCACCTCAAGACGATCCCCGATGCCGATCCTCTGCTGCTGGAGGCGGCGGGTCGCCATGCCGACCGACTGTCGATCAACGTCGAGCTGCCGACCGTCGCCGGCCTCACCCGCCTCGCACCCGAAAAATCCGCGGCCCGAATCGAGGGGGCGATGGCGGGGCTGCGCAGCTCGATCGAGGACGGGCGCGACGCCAGGAAGAAATATCGCTCCGCGCCCGGCTTCGCGCCCGCGGGCCAATCGACGCAGATGATCGTCGGCGCCGATTCGGCCACCGATCGCGACATCGTCGGCCGCGCGAGCACGCTCTACGATCGCTATGCGCTGCGCCGCGTCTATTATTCGGCGTTCAGCCCGATCCCCGATGCGAGCGCGGTGCTCCCCCTCAAACGCCCGCCGCTGATGCGCGAGCACCGGCTCTACCAGTCCGACTGGATGATGCGCTTCTACGGCTATGCGCCGGGCGAGGTGGCCGCTGCCGCCGATCCCGCGACGGGGATGCTGCCGCTCGATATCGATCCTAAGCTCGCCTGGGCGCTGCGCTTTCGCGACAGCTTCCCGGTCGACGTCAACCGCGCGCCGCGCGAGGCGCTGCTGCGCGTGCCGGGCTTGGGCGTGAAGGCGGTCGACGGGATCATCACCGCGCGCAAATGGCGGCGGCTGCGGCTCGAAGACGTCGGTCGGCTGTCGCGCTCGATCGCCAAGCTGCGGCCGTTCCTGATCGCCGAGGATTGGCGGCCGGTCGCCCTGTCCGATCGCATCGATCCGGTAGCGGTCGTGGCGCCGAAACGGGAACAGTTGGAGCTCTTCGCGGCTTGACCCCAAACGCCGTTCGCACTGAGCGAAGTCGAAGTGCGTGTTGCAGGCGCGGCGCTCGCAGCACGTCCTTCGACTTAGCTCAGGACGAACGGTGTGGGAGGGATTGAAGAAAATGCCGTTGGCCCGTCTCGCGACCCAAGACGATTTCGACGGTTGGCGCACCGCCGCCCGGTCGCTCGCGCTGGCGGACATTCCCGCCGATCAGGTCAGCTGGCAGGTCGGCGACGACGTCGGCGACCTGTTCGCAGGCGTCAGCGAGGCGCCGATCCCGCCGGCCCCCGCCGACGCCGCTTTCTCGGTGTCGCGGATCTTCGTCGATCTTGCCGAGACGGCGATCCTCCACGGCGATCCCGAGCGTTTCGCGCTCCTCTACGCGATGCTGCTGCGGCTGCGTGCGCAACCCGGGCTGATCGACGACCATGCCGATCCGCACCGCCGCCGGCTGGAGGACATGGCCAAGGCGGTGCGCCGCGACATCCACAAGATGCGCGCCTTCCTGCGCTTTCGCGAGATCGTCGAGGAGGACGGCACGCCGCGCTTCGTCGCCTGGTTCGAGCCAGAGCATCATATCGTGCGCGCCAACGCCGGCTTCTTCGTCCGCCGCTTCGCGACGATGCGCTGGTCGATCCTGACGCCGCAGGCGACGATCCATTGGGACGGCGACGTGCTGACCGAAGGCCCCGCCGCCGCCAAGGCCGACGCGCCCGAGGGCGATCCCGTCGAGGAGGTGTGGAAGACCTATTATGCCTCGATCTTCAATCCGGCACGGCTGAAGACGGGCACGATGATCAAGGAAATGCCCAAGAAATATTGGAAGAACATGCCCGAGACCGCGCTGGTCGCAGGCCTGATCGCGGGCGCGCAGAACCGGGAGAGCCGGATGATCGATACCGCCCGCTCCGCTACCACCAGCCACGCGCCCGGCGGCAATGCGCAGCTCGCGCTCGATGCGCTGCGCGAGGAGGCGGCGGGGTGCAAGCGCTGCCCGCTGTGGAAGCCCGCGACGCAGACCGTGTTCGGCGAGGGGCCGGCGGATGCCAAGCTACTGTTCATCGGCGAGCAGCCCGGCGACCAGGAGGATCTGGCGGGGCGGCCGTTCGTGGGGCCGGCGGGCCAGTTGTTCGATCGCGCTATGGCTGAAGCGGGCGTCGACCGGTCGCGCGCCTATGTCTCCAACGCGGTCAAGCATTTCAAGTTTGAGCCGCGCGGCAAGCGGCGCATCCATTCCAAGCCCAATGGCGGCGAGATCGAGGCGTGCCGCTGGTGGATCGAGCAGGAGCGCGAGATCGTCAAGCCGGCGGTGACGGTCGCGCTGGGCGCGAGCGCGGCGCAGTCGTTGCTCGGCAAGGTAGTGACGATCTCGCGCACGCGGGGCGCACCGATCGCGCTGGCGGATGGGTCGGAAGGCTGGGTGACGGTGCATCCCAGCTTCCTGCTTCGCATCCCGGAAGAGGAGCGCCGCGCGGAGGAATATGCGCGCTTCGTCGAGGATTTGCGGCGGATTGGGGAGCGGGCGATGGAACTGGGCGGGTGAGCGCCAAAATCCTCCCCTGCAAGGGGAGGGGGACGGCTCGCGCAGCGAGTGGTGGAGGGGTGTCCAGCCTCGAACGCTGGGCGCCTACCATCGAGGTGGTCTACCCCTCCACCACCCTACGGGTGGTCCCCCTCCCCCTCCGGGGGAGGATTTTAGTTCTTCAGAAATTCATCGGATCGGGTCCGATCCGGCCCTCGGGATCGTCGAGCCCGGCGATCGCCGCCATGTCGTCCTCGTCGAGCGAGAAGCCGCCGACCGCGAGATTGTCGACCATATGCCCGCGGTCCGACGCCTTGGGGATGGTGAGGATGCCCTGGTCGAGATGCCAGCGGATCACCACCTGCGCGGGCGTCCTGCCATGCTTCTTCGCGATGCCCGCGATGGTCTCGTCCTTGAGGATCTGCGCCTGGCCGAGCGGGCTCCAGCTTTCGATATGGATGTCGTGCTTCGCGTGGAAATCGCGGACATCGCGTTGCTGGAATTTCGGATGCAGCTCGATCTGGTTGAGCACGGGCGTCACTCCGGTTTCGCCGATGATCCGCTCGAGATGCTCGGGAAGGAAATTTGACACGCCGATCGATTTCACGCGCCCTTCTTCCTGCAGCCGGATCATCGCTTTCCAGGTTTCGACGTAGAGATCGGCCTTCGGGTTCGGCCAGTGCATCAGATAGAGGTTGATCGTGTCGAGCCCGAGCCGCCCGGCGCTGGCATCGAGCGCAGCGAGCGCCTTGTCGTAGCCCTGATCCTCGTTCCATAGCTTGGTGGTGACGAATATCTCGTCCTGCGGCGTGCCGCCGTCGCGCACGCCCGCGCCGACGCCTTCCTCGTTCTTGTAGATCATCGCGGTGTCGATCGCGCGGTAGCCCGCGCGGATCGCGTCGGCGACGAGCGCGTGCGCCTCGTCGGCCGGCACCTTGAAGACGCCGAAGCCGAGTTGCGGCATCATGTGACCATCCGAGAGACGGACGAGGGCTTGTTCGAGCGGTGCGTTGGTGGTGTCCATGCGCTGTCTAACACCGCAACGGGCAAAAGGTTCGGCGGGAACGCCGCCCCTTCTTCCGTTCGTCCTGAGCCTGTCGAAGGACCGTTCTTTTTTCGCCATCGGAAGAAGAAAGGACAGTGCTTCGACAGGCTCAGCACGAACGGGGGTGGAGCCGTTGCGCTTATTCCGCTGCGAGCAGCGTCTCCGCCCCGCCGAGATCGACCGAGACCAGCCGCGACACCCCGCGCTCGACCATCGTGACGCCGAACAGCCGGTGCATCCGCGCCATGCTTACCGCATTGTGCGTGACGACGAGGTAGCGCGTGTCTGTTTCGAACACCATCTGGTCGAGCAGGTCGCAGAAACGCTCGATATTGGCGTCATCGAGCGGCGCGTCGACCTCGTCGAGCACGCAGATCGGCGCCGGGTTGGTGAGGAACAGCGCGAAGATCAGCGCGACCGCGGTCAGCGCCTGCTCGCCGCCCGACAGCAGCGTGAGCGACGACAATTTCTTCCCCGGCGGCTGTGCCATGATCTCGAGCCCGGCTTCGAGCGGATCGTCGCTGTCGATCAGCGCAAGATGCGCCTCGCCGCCTGCGAACAGCCGCGCGAACAGCCGGCGGAAATGGCCGTCGACGGCTTCGAACGCCGCGAGCAGCCGCGCGCGGCCCTCGCGGTTGAGGCTGCCGATCGATCCGCGCAGCCGCGCCACCGCCTCGACCAGCTCGTCGCGCTGCGCCGCCTGCGTGCCGCGCTCGGCGTCGAGATCGGCAAGCTCCTGCTCGGCGACGAGATTGACCGGGCCGATCCGCTCGCGATCCGCAGTGAGCCGCTCGAAGCGCTTCGACTCGTAATCGACGTCGCGCACCTCGCCGGCATCGAACCCCGCATTGGTCGGCAGCAGCGGCGCGGGGCATTGGAAGCGCTCGCCCGAGACGCGGCCCATCTCGACACGCCGCAGTTCCTGGTTCTCGTGGCGCGCGGCAGCGGCGGCGCGCGTCTCTCGCGCAGCCGCGACCGCTTCCGCCGTAGCGGCAAGCACGGCTTCGGCCTCGCGCAGCATCGCTTCGCTGCGCCCTTCGGTGGCGACGGTGTCGGCGGCGGCGGCGGCGGCGGCGCGCGTCTCGGTATCGAGCGCGTCGATACGCGCGGACAGCTGCGCGGGCACCGCGGCGAGCGACGCCTCCTCCTCGGTCGCGGCGACAGCGCGGGCCGCCATCTCCTCGATCCGGCGCGCGGCGTCACCGGCGCGCGCGCGCCAGCCCTTGGCTTCGCTCCGCGCCGCGACCGCGCGCTCGCGGTCACCCGCGATGCCGCGGTCGAGCGACGCCATGTCCGCGCGCAGCTGCGCGACCGCGCCTCGCCCGGCATCGGTCGCGGCGCGTTGCGCGACGACGGCGCGGCTGGTCGAGGCGCCATCGGGAAGCGCCGCGACGCCGGCCTGCGCGGCGGCGACGTCGGCGGCGGCGACATCGCGTTCGGTGGCAGCGATCGTCGCGCGCTCGGAGAGTTCGGCGGCGCGCGACTGGATGCGCTCGACCGCGACGCGTGCGCGGTCCTCCGCCATCGCGGCGTCGCGCAACCGGCGTTCGGCCACGGCGAGATCGGCGCGCGCGGTCTGCCCCTCGCGCTGCGCGCCATCGAGCGACGCGGTGGCGGCGGTGCCCCGTGCCTCCGCATCGCGCAGCGCGGTGCGCGCGGGCTCGATCGCGGTCGCGAGTTCGGCGAGGCGGTTGCGGCGGATCATCGTCTCGGCGGTCGCGGCGGCGCGGTCCTCGGCGATGAAGCCGTCCCAGCGACGCAGCCGGCCGCCCAGCGTCACCAGCCGCTGCCCGACGCCCAGCGCGACATCCCCGTCGTCGCGCTCGACCACGCCGACCTGCGCGAGCCGCCGCGCGAGTTCGGGCGGCGCCTCGACATGATCGGCGAGCGGTTCGCATCTCGCGGGCAATGCGGCGTCACCGACGGCCTCCGCCCCCGACCAGCGCAGCGGCCCTGATCCGCCCAGCGGCGCCTCGAGATCGTCGCCGAGTGCTGCGGCAAGCGCGCGCTCATAGCCGGGCGCGGCGCGGACCCGATCGATCGCGCCCACCGCCCTGCCGTCGCGCTTCGCCAGCGACCGGGTGAGCGCCGCCAGCTCCGATTCGAGCGACGCCAGCGTGGCGCGGACCGTCGCGGCGGCGGACTGCGCCTCGTCACGCGCGGTTGCCGCAGCCACGCGCCGCTCCTCGGTGGCGGCGATCCTCGCCGCGGCGTCGCCGCGCGCGGCATCCGCCTGCACCCCCGCCGCGCTTGCGGCCGACAGCGCGGCGTCATGCTCTGCGGCATTGCCGACGCTGCCCAGATCGCGCGCTATCTTCGCGACCTCGGCCTCGCTGCGATCGAGCCGCAGCCGCGCGGCGCCGAGCGCGGCCTGCGCGATGCGCGCCTCGGCCTGCTCGGTCGCCTCGGCGGCGAGCGCCTGCGCCAGCGCGACCTCGGCATCGCGCAGCGTCACCTCGGTCTCGGCCAGCCGCGCGACCAGCGCCGGCCGCGAGGCCTCCGCCTCGGTCGCGCGCGCCGCCTTAGCATCCGCCTCCTCGGCAAGCCGGGCGATCGCGGCGGCAGCGTCCTCGGCGAGGGCACCTTCTCGCGCCCGGTCGCTCTCCAGCGCCGCGCGCAGCCGCACCAGTTCGGCGAGGCGACGTTCGATCGTCGTGCGTTCGGTCCGCAGCGTCTCGAGCCGGTGCCCCGCGCTCGCGGCGACGTCACGCGCGGCCTGCGCGGCCGATCGCGCCGCCGCCAGCCGCTGCGTCGCTTCGGTCGCGGCGACGCTCGCGCGCTTCTGCTGTTCGCCGGTCGCAGCGACCGCGCCCTCGGCTGCCTCCGCCTCGCGCTTGGCGACTGTCGCGGCATCCGCCGCGTCGCGCCAGCGCGCAAAGATCAGCCGCCCTTCCGCGATACGGATTTCGGCGGACAACGCGCGATAGCGCTCGGCCGCGCGTGCCTGCCGCCGGAGCGCTCCGGCCCGCGCCTCCATGTCGCCGAGCACGGTGTCGAGCCGTTCGAGATTGGTCTCGGTCGCGCGCAATTTCTGCTCGGCGTCGCGCCTGCGGACGTGCAGGCCCGCGATCCCCGCCGCCTCCTCGAGCATCGCGCGGCGATCGGTCGGGCGCGCGGCGATGATCGCGCCGATCCGCCCCTGGCTGACCAGCGCGGGCGAATGCGCGCCGGTCGCGGCGTCGGCGAACAGCAGCGCGACGTCCTTCTGCCGCACGTCGCGCCCGTCGATGCGGTAGGCCGAGCCCGCGCCCCGCTCGATCCGCCGCACGATCTCGGCCTCGTCGGCGCCCGGCCCGCCGGTCCGCTCGAGCAGCATCGAGACTTCGGCGAAGTCCCGCGCCGGCCTTGCCGCGGTGCCGGCGAAGATCACGTCCTCCATCCCGCCGCCGCGCAGCGATTTGGCGGACCCTTCGCCCATCACCCAGCGGATCGCCTCGAGCAGGTTGGACTTGCCGCAGCCATTGGGGCCGACGATCCCCGTCAGCCCCGGCTCGATCAGCAGTTCGGCGGGATCGACGAAGCTCTTGAAACCCGAAAGCTTGAGCCGCCTGATCCGCATCGCCTATCCCGGACCGTCGGCGTCAGGCGCCGGCGGCGACGAGCTTGGCCTTGAGATCGGTCCAGGTCAGGCCGCTGATCACTTCTCCGTCGTTGATGATGAAGCTCGGCGTATATTCGATGCGGCCGTTCTCCTTCTGCAGCCGCGCGCTGATCGCGTCGACCGCCTTGGGATCGGCGAGGCACGCCTGCGCCTTGGCCGAAGGCACGCCGCGCTGCGCGACGAAGCTGGTGTAGCCGAGCAGGTTCGCCCACATCTCCGCCTGCTGGTTGGGCGTCTTGCCCTGCATCGACTGCTGGAAGCTGGGCGGCAGCGTCTCGAGCTTGGGCAGCGTGTTGACCTGATCGGCGAACATCGCCTCAAGGATCGGGAAATAGGCCGCGGGGCCGTTGCACTGGCCGAGCAGGATCGCGGCCAGATCGGGCGCGTGGATGGGGAAGTCGCGGAATTCGTATGCGAATTTACCGGTGCCCACCATCTTCTTGATGTCGGGCATCGATTCCTTGGCGAACTCGCCGCAGTGCGGGCAGGTGCGCGAGCCATATTCGACCAGTTTCACCGCGGCATTGGGGTTGCCCATCAGGAAGCCGCCCGCAGGCGTCTGCACGACCTGCTCGCTCCAGCCACCCGCAGGCGCGGCGCCGACCGGTGCGGATGCGGCGGTCGTCGTCGTACTTGTCGTGGCGGCGGTGTCGTCGGCCGTCTTGTGGCAGCCGGCGAGCATCAGCGCGGCAGCGGCGAGCGCGGGGAGAGCGAGGCGGGTCGGGAAACTCATGATGCGCGATACTCCTGTGGTCATGCCTTGATCGCCGCCTGGATCAGCGGCTCGAGACCCGCCCAGCCGTAGACTGTCGGTTGAATGACGTTGTTGATCAGAAAATTGGGCGTGCCGTCGATCTTGCGGACGTTCCACGCGTCGTTGGTGCTGCGTTCGAGCGCGTCGCTGATCGGCTTGCTCGTCAGACATGCGCCGAGCGCGGCCGGGGTCACGCCGTGCCTGGCGACGATCGCCTCGATCCCGACGCCGGTGAGCATCGCATGGATCGCCTTGTCCTTGTTGGGACCGTTGAGATCGGCGTTATGCGCATCGACCCAGTCGATCGTCTTGGGTTCCCAGTCGGACTGCGCGCCCATCACGTCCTCGAGCGTCGCGAAATAGCGCGTCGGCGCGGCGCAGCGCGCGCTTTTGGCGGCGACGAGGTCGATCGCGTCGCGCAGCGCGAGGCGGACCTCGAAGCTGACCTGTCCGCCGCGGACATATTTGTCGAGAATCGTGGGATAGGCCTCCTTCGAGAAGGCGGCGCAATGCGGGCAGGTTGTCGAGAAATATTCGACCAGCTTCACCTTGGCCTGCGGATTGCCGACGCGAACCCCGCCGTCCACGGTCGGCACGACGACATTGGTCCAGTCGGCGGCGGCATGGTGCGCGGGCGCGGGATGGTGGACGGCGGCCCCGGCCGCGCCCGCGACGAAGGCGGCAAGCAAAGCGATACGAACGAACTTCATTCGGAGGTCTCCGGCAGGCGCGGCGCGCCGGTGGTGAAGGACAGGCCGTGCGCGAGCGATTCGAGCACGGCGCGCAGTTCGGGATCGGCGATCGTCCGCAGCCCGTCTCCGAACGCGGCGGGCTTGAGCGACGGCGGTGCCTTGGGCCTGGGCTGTTCGCGGGGCTGCGCGGCGCCCTGCCGGATTTGTACGCGCACGACCGCGGGATAGCCGAAGAAGCGATTCACCCGCTCGATCAGCGTCGGGGCGACATGCTGCATCATCGTCGCATGCGCACCCTCGACCGACAGCGTCAGCACGCCGTCGGACCGCTTGCCCGCCGGGAAGCGGATCGATTCGGGCGAACAGACGCCGGCGTAGCGCTGGCCAACGATCTCCGGCCAACGGCTGACCACCGCGGATTGGACGAAGCCGAACCGCCGGAACGCCGCGCCGCCGATCGCGGGCAACATCTCGGAAACCGCGCGCGCGCGCGACTGCCGCGGCGCCTCGACGGGCGACTTGGCGCCTTTCGGCGCAGCGCCGCGCGGCTTCTTGGGCTTTGGCCCCGAAGCAGGTGTGTCCGAACCATGTTCCGTCATCCGCCTCCCCATGCCATAGCCGGGCCATGTCCGTCGATATGCGCGTCGCCAGCCCCAAGGATGCCGCTCCGCTGCTGCTCGCATGGTATGACGCGCATGCGCGCACGCTGCCGTGGCGGACGCCGCCGGGCGACACGACGCCGCCCGATCCCTACCGCGTCTGGCTGAGCGAGATCATGCTCCAACAGACCACGGTCGCAGCGGTCGGCCCCTATTTTGCCAAGTTCGTCGCACGCTGGCCGACGGTGGCCGCGCTCGCCGCGGCCGACGAGGCCGAGTTGATGGCCGCCTGGGCGGGGCTTGGCTATTATGCGCGCGCCCGCAACCTGATTGCCTGCGCGCGCGCCGTCGTCGACGAGCATGGCGGGCGCTTTCCCGATACCGAAGCCGGGCTGCGCAGCCTGCCGGGGCTTGGCGCGTACACCGCCGCGGCGGTCGCCGCGATCGCGTTCGGGCGGCGCGCGGTCGTGGTCGACGCCAATGTCGAGCGCGTGACGACGCGGCTGTTCGCGCTCGCCGAGCCTCTCCCCGCCGCACGGCCGCGCATTCGCGCACTTGCCGATACGATCACGCCCGATGCGCGCGCCGGCGATTTCGCGCAGGCGATGATGGATCTGGGCTCGTCGATCTGCACGACCAGGAAACCGCGCTGTCTGCTTTGCCCGCTCGCAGGGCCCTGTGAGGCGCGCGCCGAGGGCGATCCCGAGATATATCCGGTCAAGCCCGCCAAGAAGGCCAAGCCGCACCGCCGCGGCATCGCCTATTGGCTCCAGGCCGATGGCGCGGTGCTGCTCGTCCGTCGCCCTGACAAGGGCCTGCTCGGCGGGATGCGCGCGCTGCCCGGCGGCGACTGGGGCGAGCTGCTCGAGGCGGCACCACCCGTCGATGCCCAATGGCGAGCGATCGGCACCGTCGAGCATGTCTTCACGCATTTCTCGCTCTCGCTGGACATACTGGCCGCCACGCTCCCGGTGCGGCCCGCGATCGACGTTTCCGACCGCCTGTGGTGGCCGATCGCGGAGATCGAACAAGCCGGCCTCCCGAAACTCTACGCACGCGCCGCAGCACTCGGCTGCGCCTTCCCCCGAGAGGTTTTGCCCGTATGACGATCGTTCCCGGATTCACCGGCTCGCTGCTCGATCGCGCCGATGCCGCGCGCCATGATGCCGCACTGGTCGCCGCGATGCGCGCCGACCCGCTCGCGTTGCTGCTCTGCCTCGACGAGCTTCTGCCGGCACTGGCCGAGAACGGCGCGCTCGGCTGGACGCCGCTGCCGCAGGAACCCGATGCGCTCGAACTCGCCCTGCTCGGCCTCATCGAGGGACGACCGCGATTCGTCGCGCTGACGCCGGGCGTCTCGGCGCTGCGCCGCTCACCCGAGCTGTTCGCCGCGATCACCGCCTTGCCGCCGGCGGAGGCGGGCACCTATGCCGCCGCACGCAGCCTGATCGACTGGCACGCCCGCCACGGCTTCTGCCCCAATTGCGGCAGCGCCACCGCGGTGTTCCGCGCCGGCTGGGGGCGGCTCTGCCCCCATTGCGGCGCCGAGCATTTCCCGCGCGTCGATCCCGTCGTCATCATGCTCGCGCAACATGGCCACGGCGAGCAGGCGCGCGTGCTGATCGGGCGCCAGCCGGGATTTCCGGCGGGGCGCTATTCGGCGCTCGCGGGCTTTCTCGAGCCCGGCGAATCGATCGAGGAGGCGGTCGCGCGAGAGCTGCACGAGGAGGCGGGTATCCGCGTCCATTCGGTGCGCTACATGGCGTCGCAGCCGTGGCCCTTCCCCTCGCAGCTGATGATCGCCTGCGTCGGCCTCACCGACGACGATGCGCTGACGATCGACCACACCGAGCTCGAGGACGCGAAATGGGTGACGCGCGACGAGGTCGCCGCAGCGCTCGCCGGCGATCCGGGCGCGCCCTTCCTGCCCCCGCCGCCCTATGCGATCGCGCACACGCTGTTCGGACGATGGCTGGCGGAACGGTGAGGAAGCCAGTGCTCCTGCGAACGCAGGAGCCCAGGGCTTTTCGCGAGTCTAGTGCTTCTCGCGCGGTGCCTGCAACCCTGGGCTCCTGCTTTCGCAGGAGCACGGAAAGCCGCTAAACCAAGCCCCGCTCGCGCGCCTGCGGATAGGTGCCGAGGATACGCACCCAGCGCGAATGGAACGCCAGCTCCTCGAGCGCGCGGCGCACCCCGACATCCTCGGGATGCCCTTCGATATCGGCGTAGAACTCGGTCGCCTGGAACACGCCGCCGCGCTGATAGCTCTCCAGCTTGGTCATGTTGACGCCGTTGGTGGCAAAGCCGCCCATCGCCTTGAACAGCGCGGCCGGCACGTTCTTCACCGCGAACATCAGCGTCGTCATATAGGGGCCGGGGCCGATGTCGGCGGGGGCGCCGAGCGCGAGCGCGACGAAGCGCGTCGTGTTGTCGACCTCGTCGGCGATCGCCTCGGCGATCAATGGCAGCCCGTAGAGCTCAGACGCGAGCTTGGGCGCGAGCGCCGCGACATGCCGCGGCGCCCCCATCGCGACCACCTCGGCGGCCGCAGCGGCCGTGTCTGCGAACGGGATCGCATGGATTTTGCGCTCGCGCAGCCAGTGGCGGCATTGGCCGAGCGCCTGCGGATGGCTCATCGCCTCGGTCACCTCGCCGAGCGTGCCCGATCCCAGCAGGCAGTGGCGGACCGCGAGGAAATGCTCGCCGGTGATCACCAGCCCGCTTTCGGGCAGCAGGAAATGCATGTCGGCGACGCGGCCGTGCAGCGAATTCTCGATCGGGATCAACGCGCAGTCCGCGCGCCCTTCGCGCACCGCGTCGATCGCATCCTCGAACTGGAAGCAGGGCAGCGGCAGCGCGCCCGGGAACGCCTCGCCGACCGCGATATGGCTGTTGGCGCCGGGCGCGCCCTGGAAGGCGACGGCGCGCTCGGGCTCGGCGGCGGCGGCGGCCACCATCGCATCGACGAGCAGGGCGGCGGGGGCGGGGTAGGTCTGCATGACGCGTCAGCGCCTACGCGCTCCTGCCGCATCGCCGCAAGCGCGCTTGCACGACCGGTTTAGCGAAACTATGGGTTGCGGCCAATAACGCCGCGCAACGCGGGCGGGGAAGACAGGGAGTGCGACGGCGCATGGTCGATCGGAACGAGGATCCCCACTGGGAAGAGGGACAGCGGGTATCCGGCGGCGTCAAGGACCGCACCAACACGATCGCCGGCTGGGTCCTCGCCGCCGGGATCGCAGCGCTAGGCCTGTCGGTGGTGACGGGCGAGTATTTCCGTTCCGAGCGGCCCGAGAAGATGGGCTATACGGTCGAGGGCGTCGAGGCCGATGCCGGCTTGGGCAGCGGCGAAGTCGCCGAGCAGCCCGCCGCCTTCTACCTCGCCAAGGCCGACCCGCAGAAGGGCGCCGACGTCTTCAAGAAATGCGGCGCCTGCCATTCGGACCAGAAGGGCGGACCCAATATGATCGGGCCGCAGCTCTGGGGCGTGGTCGGTCGCCCGGTCGCGACCGAGGCGGGCTTCTCCTATTCGGACGCGCTCAAGGCGCATAGCGGCCCGTGGACGTTCGACGAGCTGTTCCAGTGGCTGAAGAGCCCCAAGGCCTATGCCGCGGGCACCAAGATGACCTTCGCGGGCCTCTCCAAGCCCGAGGATCGCGCCAATGTGATCGCCTATCTCAACAGCGAGAGCGACAAGCCCGAACCGCTGCCGACCGCGCCTGCCGCGGGCGCCGCGGCGGCGGCCGGCACCGACGCCTCGGCGAAGGCCGGCCCGAACACGACGGGCGAAGGCGCCAAGAAGCAGCCGGTGATCACCGAGGGCCAAGCCGCGGTGAACCCCAAGGGCAGCGTCGGCGGCAATGGCGCGCCGAGCGTGACGGGTACGGAAGCGCAGACGAAGAAATAGGCGATATTACCCTCTCCCGCTTCGCGGGAGAGGGAGGGCCCCGCCGCGCAGCGGTGGGAGGGTGAGGGCACGACGTATCCGCAGGCGATGCGCCCGGATGATACGTCATTCCCTCACTCCCTCTCCCGCAAGCGGGAGAGGGAGTGAGGACGTTACCCCTCCACCCCATACCACTCCCGCACGATCGCCCACGCCTCCTCCGCGCTCTCGACGAAGCGAAACAGCTCGAGATCCTGCGGATTGATCACGCCGTAATCGGCGAGCACCTTCCAGTTCACCACCGTCTCCCAGAACTCGCGGCCGAACAGCAGGATCGGCAGCGGTGCGATCTTGCCCGTCTGGACCAAGGTCAGCAGCTCGAAGAACTCGTCGAACGTCCCGAAGCCGCCGGGAAACACCGCGACCGCGCGCGCATGCAGCAGGAAGTGCATCTTGCGCAGCGCGAAATAGTGGAAGCGCAGCGACAGCCGGGGGGTGACGTAAGGGTTGGGCGCCTGCTCGTGCGGCAGTACGATGTTGAGCCCGATCGTCTCGGCGCCGACGTCCGCCGCGCCGCGATTGGCCGCCTCCATGATCGACGGGCCGCCGCCCGAGCAGACGACGAACTGGCGCTTGCCATCCTCGTCGGCGCAGACCCCGCTGACGAGCCGGGCGAGTTCGCGCGCGATCTCGTAATATTTGGCGTTGGCGACGAGTTTTTCCGCGACGCGCTTCTGCTCGGGGGTCTTGGCGGCGTCGAGCACCAGCGGCACGCGATCGGGCGAGGGGATGCGCGCCGATCCGTAGAAGACGAAGGTCGAGGCGATGTTCGCCTCGTCGAGCGTCAGCTGCGTCTTGAGCAGCTCGAGCTGGAAACGCACCGGGCGCAGATCCTCGCGCAGCAGGAACTCGTCGTCCTGGAAGGCGAGGCGGTAGGCGGGATCTTCGGTCTGCGGCGTCGCCACCGCGTCGCGCGCGGTTTTAGCCTCGGTCTTGGCGGCGGCGAAGATGCGCTTGGGGACGCCGGGCTTGTCGCCGGCCCCTTGGCCGGCTGGAGTGCGGTTGTGATCGGTCATCCGGGGCCATTAGCGGCGCGCGATGACGCTGAAAAGGCAAGCAGTCAGTTCTCCGGCGAAAACCGGAGCCAGGGTTTCAAGCGCCGCGCCTGCAGCTCTGGGCCCCGGCCTTCGCCGGGGAACGGTCGGCGCTCTATTTGCAGTATGTCCCCGGCCCCATGTCGAAATGCAGGTGGTTGCGGTGGAGCGCGTTGGCATCCGGCCCGAGCACAACGTGGAAACGCCGGCACCCTGCGTCATGCACCGCGCGCAAGAAGTTGCGGGCATATTCGTCCGGCCCGTTCCAGTCGGCGAGCACGGTGATCCGGCGCCCGTCGGCGAGCACGAAACCCGATATGTCGACCGCATCGGACAGGCCGTGTTCGGACAGCTTGTTGCCTTCGACATTGTTGATCGGGCGGCAGCTGTAGGTGCCAAAACTCTCGATCTTGACCACGGGCGACGAGAGCCAGGCCGCCGCCGCCTTTTGCGCGGCGTCGCGTGTCCAGCGCGTGAAGGCGTCGGCGAGCGGGCAGGTCATCGCGCCCAGATTGGTGGTCGGCATGCCGATGTCGGTGAGCTGCACCGTGCCCAGCGCCGAACAGCCGCCGCCGAACACGCGATCGGGCAGCGCGTTGTAGCGCGCGCCGTCGGCGGTGAGCGTGGCGAGGCATTGGCGGTGCGCGGCGCTCACGTCGTAGGTCGGTTGCGCGGGCCGCGGCGCGTAGCGCGGCGGCGGTGGTCGTCGCACCGTCTGATGCCCCTTCGGCACGCAGGAAATCGCGACCAGCGCCGCCGCTGTGGCGACCAAAGCAACACGCGAACGACGCACGGCATCCCTCCCCGGACGGAGTGACCTAGCACCCGCGCCGGACCCCCGCCATGACGCGAAGGAACGCTCGCCGCGCCCACGCGTCTGGCTGGCGAAACCAAGGAAGGGACCACGGACATGATCGGCAGCCTGATCGGCGCACTCATCGGCGAGGATATCGCGGAATCGGACGGCGACAGCGGCGCGCTCGGCGCGGTGCTGGGTGTCGCCACCGTCGCGGTCGCCAAGAAGATCATTCCGCTCGCGCTGCTCGGCGTCGGGCTGCTGGTGGCGAAACATTATTACGAAAAAGCGATCGCGCCCTCGACGGAATGATCCCGAACGTCGGTTGACACGCCCGTCGGCGCCTCTAAAGCCGTCGACGGGCCACGCCGCCCCAACGCGGCGCGTGCTCTCTGTGAGGAGAGACAGACATGACTGACACACTGCGTACCGACGCCACACTTGCGTCCACTGACCGCCCGGCGACCAAGCCCGCCCGCCCCTTCTTCAGCTCCGGCCCTTGCGCCAAGCCGCCCGGCTGGGATGCCGGCACGCTGCCGCACGCCTCGCTCGGCCGCTCGCACCGCTCCAAGCTCGGCAAGAGCCGCTTGGCCCACGCGATCGATCTGACGCGCAAGATCCTGCACGTGCCCAACACGCACCGCATCGGCATCGTCCCCGGCTCGGACACCGGCGCGGTCGAGATGGCGATGTGGACGCTGCTCGGCGCGCGTCCCGTCACCACCGTCGCCTGGGAAAGCTTCGGCGAGGGCTGGGTGACCGACGCGGTCAAGCAACTCAAGATCGATCCGACCGTCGTCAAGGCCCCCTATGGCGAGCTGCCCGATCTGGC
>Ga0302314_10004989_pt1 | contig 24278 bp, 16 predicted proteins | sample III_Palsa_N2_3_FD_200533 | JGI IMG/M metagenome (GOLD analysis project Ga0302314, IMG submission 200533) | Peat permafrost microbial communities from Stordalen Mire near Abisko, Sweden - III_Palsa_N2_3 | ecosystem: Environmental > Terrestrial > Soil > Palsa > Peat permafrost | place: Sweden... | reverse complement strand
CGACTACATCGTTTCGGACCGCTTCGTCACACCCGACAGCAGCGCGCCGCACTACCCCGAGAAGTTCTGCCGCCTCCCTCACAGCTACCAGTGCAACGACCGCCTGCGCTTCGTCGCGCCGCCGCCGCCCTCGCGGGCGCATTACGGCCTGCCGGATGGCAAAATCGTGTTCGGTGCCTTCAACCAATCCTACAAGATCGATCGCGGCAGCTTTGCGGTGTGGCTCCAGGTACTCAAGGAGGTCCCCGACAGCGTGCTGTGGCTGCTGGGGCAAAGCCCGGCTGCCGTCGCCAATCTCACGCGCCACACCGAGCTGGGCGGAGTCGACCCGGCACGTGTCATTTTCGCGCCCTTCGCGCAGCCCACCGAGCACCTCGGTCGCCTGCAGCTCGCCGACGCCGTCCTGGACGCCCTCGTCTGCAATGGCCATACGACGACTTCGGATGCGCTGTGGTGCGGGGTGCCGGTGATCACGGCACGCGGCAGGCATTTCGCCTCACGGGTCAGTGAGAGCCTGTTGAATGCAATGGGTCTGGCGGAGCTGGTGGGCTCGGATCTGGAGGGCATGATACGCATCGCCAAGCGCATCGGCACCGACGCCCGCTACCGGACCGAATTGCGCAACCGGATCGCGATCAACCGACTGACCGAGCCGCTGTTCGACACCGTCCGCTTCACCCGCGACTTCGAGCGGGGTATCGAGATGATGGTTCAACGCGATCGTGATGGCCTCGCGCCGAGCCACCTGGACGTGCCGGATCGCGGCCCAGTGGCACCCGGCGATACCGCCCCGGCCTACATCGGGCGGGTCGCGGCACTGCAATCCGCGTACACGGGATGCCCGCTGTGCGCAGGTCCGAGTGTCACTCTCGGATTCGCCAACTGCGCGACCCATGCGTTGTGGCATGAACCATTGCCGACCTCGATCGAGTGGCTACGCTGCACCTCGTGCGCGCACGTGCACCGCCGGAACTTCTGGACCGAGGCGGGGCTGGCACAGGTCGCCCGCAAGCGCCCAGCGCCACCGCCCGCGAACCTGCCTGCGGCGGTGCAGGCCGGTCGGGCCGAGTGGACCCGGGTCGTCGAGAAGGTAGTGGCACTGCTGGGCGGCTATCGGGCATTCCTGCACGAACCCAACAGGCCAGTGTGGGTGGATGTCGGCAGCGGCGACGGCTCCCTGGTGATGACGGCCGCGGATTATGGCTTTCCGGCGATCGGACTGGATACCGCACCCGAGCTCGTCGCGCGCATACAGCAACTCGGCTTCAATGCACTGAACCACGATTTCATGACACTTCGTTTCGAAATCACACCCCGTGTGATGTCCATGATGGATGTACTGCAGCAGCTTCCCTACCCGCGCGAGGCGCTGCGTAAGGCAGCCGAGGTGATGCCGGCGGGGGGGGTTCTTGTCCTGAGCGCACCGGACATGATGTCCTCCAGCTGGAAGCTTCTGGATGCCGCCAACGCCAATCCGTTCTGGCCGGAACTCGAGCATCACCATAACTTCACACGCGAACGGCTCATTGCGCTGTTAAGTGAATGTGGCTTCGACGTGGTCGACTTCGCGGTTCCGGGCCGCGACCAGGCCGGGATGGAAATCTACGCAGTTCGCAAACAGGTGGTGGCGACATGAAGATCGCGCTTGCTTCGGCCAGCCTGTCCGGCATCGACGCCGCGTTGCAGGTGCCCCCCCAGGAGCTGCCCGCGGGATGGAGTATGGAATTCCGGTGCTTCGGCGACGGGGATTTCCCGCCCCGACCCTTGTCCATCAGTCCGCGCATGCAGGCCAAGTATCCGCGGATGTGCGGATTTGAATGGTTCGCCGACGCCGATCTCATCGGCTGGATAGATTCCGCATACACGATCACCAGCGCGGGTCTCGCCGCATGGCTGATAGACAAGCTCGGCGACGGCGACATCTGCCTGATGGCCCACAACGAGCGCAGGAGCATCGCCGCGGAGCTCTCGTTCATGATGCAGCGAATGACTGCGGGAGACCAGTACCTCGTCAGCCGTTACGCGGACGAACCGATGGCGGCGCAGGTGTCCTCATACCTGTCCACCAACGGCTTCGAGGACAGCTGGCTCGCGGCCACCGGATGCTTCGTTTACAGAAACACCCCGGTCATGCGGGCCGCCATGAAGGACTGGCTCATCGAGTGCGTCCGCTGGAGCAATCAGGACCAGTTGTCGCTGCCGTACGTCATGCATCGGCACGGCATCACACCGCGATGGCTCGACGCAGGGATCTGGAACAGCCCGCACCTGAAGTACACAGGACATACGGCGCAGCCAAACCAGGCGAGGACCGGCGCACCGTCACGTGCGGTTTCGCACGCAGCGGCTTTCCAGGTCGTCCAGGTGCGCCCGCCGGGCTATGTGCACGCCGAGGGCCTGACCGAAATCGCCGAATGCGTTTTCTTCGGGCTGCGGCGACTCGGCCTCAAGGCCTTCTATCGCGAACCGCCGGACTGCCCCGTTCGTCAGATCGTACTGGGGGCCCACCTGCTCGACGCACAGGGGCTGGCCGCACTGCCGCCGGATGCGATTATCTACAACTCCGAGCAGTTCGATGACGACTCGCGCTGGCTCACCAGCCATTACGTCGGCGCGCTGAAGCAGCGCCAGGTCTGGGACTACAGCACCGAGAATGTCCGGCGTCTCACGGCCCTCGGCGCGCAGTCGGTGCAATACGTGTCGCTGGGCTACGTCCCGGAACTGGCGCGGATCCCCCACTTGAGTGATGAGATCGACGTGCTCTTCTACGGCTCCGTCAATCCGCGCCGCCAGCAGGTCATCGACCAGCTGAAGGCCCGCGGCCTGAACGTCGTCGTGCTGTTCGGGGCGTATGGTGAGGAACGCGACCGGGCGATCGCGCGGGCGAAGGTCGTGCTCATCGTCCATTACTACGAGGCCAAGATTTTTGAAATCGTGCGTGCCGCCTACCTGCTGTCAAATCGCAAGGCGGTGGTCGCCGAGGGCGGAACGGACACCTTCGTCGAGCCGGAGCTGCGCGAGGCACTCTGCGCCGTCCCTTATGATCAGCTGGTCGATGCCTGCGTGGAGCTGGTGCGCGATCAGGCCCGGCGCAGCGCGCTCGAGGAACGGGGGCAGCGGCTCTTCGCCCTGCGCCGCGAGGAGGACGTTCTTGCGGCCGCACTGAACACACCGGCGCCCGTCCGGGCGTCCGTTTCGGCCACTGCCTTGCCCCTGCCGGGGACGCTGCAACTGGGCAGCGGCAAGGACTTTCGGGCCGACTGTCTGAACGTGGATATCAACCCGGCCTGGGGTCCCGACGCGGTGTTCGACGTTTCATCGCCGAGCCTCATCGGCTCCTCGCTCGATACCGAGCGCTTCGGCACCGTGATGCTCACCGAGAACAGCTTCGATGCGGCCATCGCGAACGATGTGCTCGAGCACATCGGGGATCTGACGAGCGCCATGAGCAACATACTGCGGCTGCTGCGGCCCGGTGGCATCTTCCACATCTCCGTGCCTTACGACATGGGTCTCGGTGCCTGGCAGGACCCGACCCATGTGCGTGCCTTCAATGAGCGCAGCTGGCTGTACTACACCGACTGGCATTGGTACCTGGGCTGGACCGAGGCACGCTTCGACCTGCTGAACCTGGAAGTTGAAATGAGTCCGCTTGGCAGCGAACTGCAGCGCGCCGGCAAGAGCACGGATGAAATCATCCGGGTGCCGCGTGCCGTCGACGCCCTGCGGGTTCGGCTGCGCAAGCGCTACCTGCTCGAATCCGAACGCAATGAGGCGGCGCGCCGCCAGCCGGGGCGCCAGCTGCTGCGCGCCTAAAACCCGTCCCCTCCATTCATTATGTCCACCTGCAGCTGATTTTCTGCGGGTCCGCCGCTATTCCCCCTAAAGTTCCGCCCGCCGGTGCCGTTACCAGATGTGTTGAGAACTGATGGACCGGGATCGGCGGGCATTGAACATAAGCGTCGATCTCACGTTGACAGTTACGGCATTCAGCAGATGGAGCGTGAGTCATGAATGAGGAATCGGGTTCAATAGGCGCCGTTGGGGCAATGAGCTCCATGGACGACTACGGCTCTGCCCAGGACAACTCGGCTTCGACCCAGACTTCCGCGGCGGTCTTCGCTGCGTCAGGCAACACACCTCGGCCGAGCGCCCAGGCCGTTCAATCCGCCCTGGCGCAGATCAATGCGCATCTGGCCGGCGTTGACCGCGTCCTGTCGCTGAAGGTCGATCCGGACTCGGGCTATACCGTCGCCCAGATCTCCGACGCCCAGACCGGCGAGGTCCTGCAGCAGATGCCCACCGAAGACCATATTCAGCTCGAGAAAATGCTCGCGCGCTGGTCTCAGGGGAGCAATGTCCTGGTCGACGAGGAAGCCTAGTCGACGAAGCGGCGCGCATTGCGGAACAGCCGCATCCAGCCGCTCCATTCGCCTGCGCCATCGGGGGCCCAGGAGTTCTGCACGGTGCGGTACGAGCGCTCCGGGTGCGGCATGGTGATGGTCACCCGTCCGTCCGCGTTCGCCAGCGCCGCGATCGCGAGCGGACTGCCATTCGGATTGGCCGGATAGCGCTGCGCCGGCTCGCGTGCGTTGGTCACATACCGATAGGCGATGAGACCATTGCGCTCGCATTCGGCGAGCTGCTGCGCGGATTCGAACTCCGCACGACCCTCCCCGTGCGCCACCGCGATCGGCAGTACCGAGCCCGCCATGTCCTGCAGCAGCACCGAGGGTGAGGGTAGAACCTCCACGAGCGTGAAGCGCGCCTCGAACTGTTCGACGCGGTTGCGGACGAAGCGCGGCCACAGCTGCGTTCCCGGTATCAGCGGTTTCAAAGCCGCCAGCATCTGACAGCCATTGCAGGAGCCGAGGGTGAACGTGTCGGGCCGCGCGAAGAAGGCCTCGAACTGTGCGCGTGCCCGCGCATTGAACAGGATGGACTTGGCCCAGCCTTCACCGGCGCCCAGAACATCGCCGTAGGAGAAGCCGCCGCAGGCGATGAGGCCTTTGAACTCGGCGAGCGTGCGCCGGCCCGCGAGGATATCGGTCATGTGCACGTCGTGCGGCTCGAACCCCGCCTGTGCGCAGGCGGCCGCCGTCTCCACCTGGCTGTTCACGCCCTGTTCGCGCAGGATCGCGATACGCGGGCGCACGCCCGTGGCGATCCAGGGCGCGGCGATGTCTTCCCCGGGATCGAAGCCAAGCGTCACGCTCAGTCCCGGATCCGCCACGTCGGTCTGCGTCGCCAGCTCCTCGGCCGCGCACTGCGGCTCATCGCGCAGCTGGCGCAGCTGGAAGGAGGTCTCCGACCAGGCGCGCCGCAGTTCGCTCCAGGGCGCGACCAGGTTTTCACCGGCCCCGGAGATGTGAATGAGCATGTCGGAGCGCGGCGCGCCGACGCGGCGGGCATGGCTGAGCAGGCCGGCTTCACTCAGCAGGTCGAGGAATTCGGCCCGGCGCGCATCGCTGACCTGAACGACCACACCCGGCTCCTCGGCGAACAGCTGCGCGAGCGGCGCGGAGGTGCCGGACGCGGCGGCGTCGATGCTCACGCCGCAGTGACCGGCGAACGCCATCTCCAGCAGCGTCACCAGCAGCCCGCCGTCGGAGCGGTCGTGATAAGCCTGCAGCAGTCCGGCCGCGCGCAGCTTCGGCATGGCGCGCGACAACGCCAGCAGCAGCCGTGGATCATCCAGATCGGGAACTTCGGCGCCGAGTTGCCCATGAACCTGCGCGAGCACCGAGCCGCCCAGACGCGCACGGCCGTCGGACAGATCGATCAGCCACAGCGATGAGGGACCCAGATCCGGCCGCAGCACGGGCGTCAGCGTGCGTCGCACATCCCCGACCTTCGCGAAGGCGGACACGATCAGCGACACCGGCGCCACGACACTGCTGTCGCCGCCGGCGTCGCGCCAGTTGGTCCGCATCGACAAAGAGTCCTTGCCGACCGGAATTGCGATCCCGAGCGCCGGACACAGCTCCTCACCGACCGCGCGCACCGTCGCGTACAACGCAGCGTCCTCGCCGGGCTCGCCGCAGGCCGCCATCCAGTTTGCCGACAGCCTTACGTCGGCGAGGCTCGCCACGTCGGCCGCAAGAATGTTGGTGATGGCCTCGGTCACCGCCAGGCGTCCGGAGGCGGGCGCATTCAACACCGCCACCGGTGTGCGCTCGCCCATCGCCATGGCCTCACCGGCGTGCCCCTGGTAGTCCGCGATCGTCACCGCGACATCGCTCACCGGCACCTGCCAGGGACCGACCATCTGGTCCCGGCTGATCATGCCGCCGACGGTGCGATCGCCGATGGAGATCAGGAAGGTCTTGTCGGCGACGCACGGGCAGTGCAGTACCCGCAGAATGGCCTCGCGCAGATCGAGCGTCGCGGGATCGAACTCGACCGCCGCCTGAGTGGTACTGGTGACGTTCCGGTGCATCCGCGGCGCCTTGCCGAGCAGGACCTCGATCGGCATGTCCACCGGCATCGTGTCCAGCAGCGGATCGTGCACCTTGAGGATCCCGCTCGCGTCGATTTCACCGATGAGCGCGAACGGACAGCGCTCGCGCTCGGCGATGGCGCTGAACCGGGCCAGGCCCTGCGGCTGCAGCGCGATGACGTAGCGCTCCTGCGCCTCGTTGCACCAGATCTCGAGCGGCGACATGCCCGGATCCCCGCTGGGAATGCTGCGCAGATCGACGCGCGCGCCGCGCTGGCTGTGCGCTACGGCCTCGGGTACCGCATTGGAGAGGCCGCCGGCGCCGACATCGTGGATGAGCGCGATCGGATTGTGTTCGCCCAGCGCCCAACAGCGGTCGATCACTTCCTGGGCGCGTCGCTCGATTTCCGGATTACCGCGCTGGACTGAAGCGAAATCAAGATCCGCACTGCTGCTGCCACTGGCCATGGATGAGGCCGCGCCGCCGCCCAGCCCGATCAGCATCGCGGGGCCACCCAGTACCACGAGCTTCGCGCCCACTGGTACTTCGCCTTTCTCGACGTGGTCGCGGCGGATGTTGCCCAAGCCGCCGGCGATCATGATGGGCTTGTGATAGCCGCGGCTGCGCCGTGGGCCATCCCCGGCGGCCTGCTGCTCGAAGGTGCGGAAGTAGCCGCAGATATTCGGGCGCCCGAATTCATTGTTGAAGGCCGCCGCACCCAGCGGCCCCTCGATCATGATGTCGAGCGCCGAGGCGATGCGCGCGGGCCGGCCGAGGCTGCGCTCCCAGGGCTGCTCGAACCCTGGGATCGAAAGATTGGAGACCGAGAAGCCGGCAAGGCCCGCCTTGGGTTTGGCGCCGACGCCGGTCGCACCCTCGTCGCGGATTTCACCACCCGACCCGGTCGAGGCGCCGGGGAAGGGCGAGATCGCAGTCGGGTGGTTGTGCGTCTCGACCTTCATCAGAATGTCGATCGGCTCACCCCGGCCAACGTAGATGCCGCTTTGCGGATCCGGGAAGTAGCGGACGCCCTGTGAGCCTTCCATCACCGCGGCGTTGTCGCGATAGGCAGAGGAAATGCCCTGCGGCGCGCGCTCGTAGGTGTTGCGGATCATCGCAAACAGGGACTTCGACTGGGCCACCCCGTCGATGGTCCACTCGGCGTTGAAGATCTTGTGGCGACAGTGTTCGGAGTTTGCCTGCGCGAACATCATCAGTTCGGCGTCGGTGGGATCACGTTCCAGGCGTGCGAACGCTGCCAGCAGATAGCTGATCTCATCCGGCGCCAGCGCCAGTCCCAGTTTGCGGTTGGCCGCTTCCAGCGACTCACGGCCACCGTTGAGCGCAATGCGCTCGAGGGCACGGGGCGTATCGCGGGCAAAAAGCCGCTGCGCCTCCTTCGCACTCGCGACGACCATTTCAGTCATGCGGTCGAAGAGTTCCGCCGCGATTGTCGTGAGCGCGGCGGCATCGGGCATCGCCGCCACCGTCAGCTCATAGCGGATTGCGCGTTCGATCCGGCGCACGACGGTGAGGCCACACACCCGGGCGATATCCGTGGCCTTGCTCGACCAGGGCGAGATCGTGCCGGCGCGCGGCACGACCAGCAGCACCGGGTCGTGTGCGCCTGCACGGGCCGCTTGCGGCGGCATCGCCGGCCCATATGTCAAAAGCTTCGCCAGCAACGCCTGCCCGGCCGGATCGAGCGGGGCCGTCAGGTCGATGAAATGTACGAACCGCGAGGCCAGGCCCTGCACCCGGGAGTCCACTTTTCTCAGGCGGCCCAGCAGCTTGGCAATACGGAAGTCAGAAAGGGCCGCCCTGCCCTGAAGCTCGAGCATCAGTGGGGCCGCTACTTGCGCGGGGGCGGCTCACCCGCCGGGGCCGAGTAGACGGGCATCGGAAATGGGGTGACATTGCCACCCTCGAGGGCGGTGATCTTGGCCGTGCCCTGCTTCTTGACCTCGTCGATGCGCAGAATCGAGTGCATGGGCAGAAAGCTGCGTTTCACGCCCTCGAACTCGGTCTTGATCCGTTCCTCGTTGGGGTCCACGACGACCGTGGAGCGCTCGCCGAACACGATGTCTTCCATCTCGATGAAGCCGAAGAGGCTGCCGTGAGTAACCTTTTTGGCGTAAACCTCGTAAACCTTGCCCTGATTCAGGAACAGGACTTTGAAAATGTGACTGGATGCCATAGGTGCCGGGGGGTGAACTTGCTACTTTGGGGCGGGATTATATGTCCACCCATCGGCCGAAAGCGGCCATCTGGGTGTATTTCTCGGAACGGGGGCGCCGGTGGCGCTGCAACTTCGCATAATAAGTGATCATCGCAGGCAGCTCGGCGAACGCAGCACCGTAATATTTGACGGCGGCGGCGGCACGATCGGCCGGGCTGCGGACAATGACTGGGTGCTGCCGGATCCGCAGCGCTTCGTCTCGGCTCACCACGCGCGGATTCACCATCGGGATGGTCTCTACATCCTCGAAGACATCAGTACCAACGGTGTCTACATCAACGATGACAAACGGCCGGTCGCCAAACGCGGTGCCCACGTATTGCAGAACGGGGACCTGATCCGTTTCGGCGAATACCAGGCGCTGGTCGTGATCGACCCGGGCGCCGCCGCGGCCCCACCCGCCGGCTTCAGCGACGCGTCCGGACTCTTTCCGTCGCCCTCGAGCAGCGTCGAAGTCCATGGCTCCTCGGCCAGCGTAGAGGTCATCGCGGCCATCGGCCGGGTGGCACAGACCGATCTGGGCGCCTCGCTCGACCTCGATGACCTGCTGGAACCCGACGCCGATGACTCGCGCCGCTCCCTGGCCGTGAATGCCTATGGTCAGCCACTCGCGCCGCTGACCCGGCCGATACCCGGGCGCACCCCTTCGAACCCCGCTCCGCCCTCTCCCAGCGAGCTGAGCGCGGTGCTCGCCGATAGCGAGACCGAACGACGTGCCATCGCGCGGCGCATCGAACGACTGGCGCGCGCCGCAGCGCGCGCCCAGGAGCGCCGGACCGCGGCGAGCCCGCCGCTGCCGGTGGATGCGAGCAGTGGGCTGGCGGCCTTCTGCAAGGGCGCCGGCATTGCCGCCGATCACTTCCCGCCGGAGCTGCAGGGCCGGATGCTGCATCTCGCCGGCCAGCTGTGCCGCGAGGCACTGGTGGGGCTCAAGGATCTGGAGCGGGTGCGCGCCGAGAGCCTGCGGCCGATGCAGATCGATCTGCTCACCGGTGCGGATGATCCGCGTCCGTCGCTGGCGCGGGCCAGCGTCGAGGATCTGCTGATCGAGATCCTCAGCCAGCACGAGAGTCGCCGCCTGGATGCCGTGCAATGGCTGCGCGAGGTGATCGAGCGCGCCAAGGATCATGACCGGGCGACCATCGAGGCCCTGCGCACGGCCTTCCTCGACTTCATCGCGCGGCTGGAACCTGCCGAACTGGAACGGCGTTTTGCCCGGCACGCGCGCGGCGTCGCGGGCAGCGGCACCCGCAACTGGGAGCTGTATACGGAGTTCTTCCGCAGCATCGCGGCGCGCAACGACGATCAGCTGCCGCGCGTCTTCCTCGACACGTTCAGCACCGCGTATGATGAGAAATATCAGCAGACCGAGGCGCAGCCGGACCGGCTGCGCGACAAGAAGTAATCAGCCTCACAGCTGCGGCTTGCCACAGCGCGCCAGCACGGTGCGCAGATCGCGGATCGGCGGAAATACCTCGTTGTTCCGGTCGCACCCCTGGGCATCGTAGGCGCGCTGCTCGAACTCCACGATTTCCTTGTCTTCCCGGAAGATGTTTTCCGTGAAGTGCGTGACCAACGGCCATACGGCGTGGATCACACCGGGCACCGGCGGCTTCTTCACCGACAGATAGCCGAAGGTGCGATTGGTGCGCTGCCCGGCATCGAGCGGCGTGTAGCCGAGCCAGACGGACAGCACCGGATCGGCCGTGTCGTAGTCGACATTGCGCCCCAGCCACACCCGCAGACTCTGGTAGGGGTAGTCGGTCCGGATCCGCATGTGATCGGTGAAATCGGCCTTCTCTTTCTTCTGCTTCTTCAGCGCCCGGCTGCGGGTCAGCTCGACGATGACCCGTTCGCCGGCGGACTTGCCGCCACCGGCACGGCTGAAGCTGTATTCCACCTGCGCCCAATCCTCGCCATGGTCGCGGCCGAGGCACTTCGCGGTGATCGAACCCATCTGCTTGCGATGCATGAACTGGTGGTTCATGTCGAACAGGTTTTCGTGCATGAAGGTGTAGTGGCAGTCGACCTCGCGGTTCAGCTGGCGGGTCTTGTAGCTCTTGTTGGCGAAGGCACCGAGCGACTTGGGTTTACGGGCCTCCGCCAGGGCCGGATCGCCGGGAAACACGAACAGCAGGTTATCTACCTCATGGACCGGGTAGCTGCGCACGCCATTGGGCAGGCGTTCCTTGCCGAGGTAGGGCACATCGACGCACTGGCCGGTGCCGTTGTATGACCAGCCGTGGTAGTGACACTTGAGCTGGTTCTCGCACACGACGCCCAGGTGCAGCGGCACCTGGCGATGGGCGCAGCGGTCCTCGAGGGCGTAGGCGCGCTGGTCCTGGCCGCGGTACAAAACGATGGGCTCCCCGGCGAACCGGCGCGCCAGGGTCTTGCCGGTCTTCAGTTCGTCCGCCCAGGCCAGCGGATACCAGAAATCGGGGTGCGCGCCGACACGGCGCAAATCAAAGGCCTGCGGGGCGTTTGCAGGCGCAGCGGCCAGCCGGGTCACGGTATCTTCGAGCATCGATCACTCCGAACGCAGGTCGGGCTGGCCGTAATCTTCACATAAGTGGCGGAGAGGGTGGGATTCGAACCCACGTGCCGGAATTACCCGACCATCCGATTTCGAGTCGGCGCCGTTGTGACCGCTTCGGTACCTCTCCGGACTGCTGATCTCCCGCACAGTTTTTTGCCTGTCAGAACAAGCACTTGCACAGCACAGAAAGCCATTGAACGTAATTCGATCGCGTTCTGTCGCACCGTGAGCCTGCGCGGGGCCGCGGTACGGTATTCTAGCCCAACCTGAAGACTTGAAGTGAGGTCCCAATGCGTCGCTTGCCGACCATGGACTCGTTCTACCGGTTCTACAAGGGTAGACAGGTGACCCGCTGTGTCATGGCAACCGTGGCGCTCATGGCCCTGGTTGCCGCCAGCTATTCGCCCCCGCCGCGCTCGGTGAATCCGGTGCAGCGCCGCGGCGAGCTGCGCGTGGTGACCCTGGAAGGTCCGACGACCTATACCAAGGGTACCCGCGGTACCGAAGGCCTCGAATTTCGCCTGGCGCAGGAGTTCGCGCGCCAGCAGGGTCTCGACCTGTACGTCTACCCGGTGGCCAGCCCGGCGCTCATGCGTGCCGAGCTTGCGGCCGGCCGCGCCGATATTGCCGCCGGCCAGCTGACGGCGGATTACTCCTGGTCGAGGGTGGGCGATGCCGCGGCCGTCTATGACCGGGTAGCGCAGCTGGTGGTCTATCACCGCGGCGAAGAGCAGCCGAACATCGAGGACCTGGCCTCGCTGCATCTGCTGGTCACGGCCGGCAGTCCCCAGGAGGAGATGCTGCGGCGGCTGAAGATCCGGCTGCTGCCGACGCTCTGCTGGACGGCCGTCTCCCCGTTCGGCCTGGATCCGCTCCAGGACATCCAGAACGGCGCCGGCGACTACGCCGTCGTCGATGCCAACGAGTACGCCTACGGCCAGCATCTCTATCCGGACGTGGTGCCCGCGTTTTCACTGCCGGAGACCCGCCCCGTGCAGTGGATAGTCCGGCACACCGACCCGGATCTGTATGCCGCCGTAAACCGCTTTTTCGAGACCTCACGGCAATCGGGACTGCTGGGTGCGCTGTTGACGCCCCCGCCCCAGGATCGGCGCGTCCTCGCCTACGAGGACACGCGCCAGTTCCACGAAGACCTCGCCGCGCGGCTGCCGCAGTATCGCGCCTGGTTCGAGGAGGCTTCGCTGGAGACCGGCGTCGACTGGCGCCTGCTGGCGGCGATCGGCTACCAGGAGTCCAAATGGGACCCCGAAGCCCAATCCCCGAACGGTGCCTCGGGCGTGATGATGCTGACCTCGAACACCGCCGATTCACTCGGCGTGGAAGATCGCGCCGATGCCCATGAGAGCATTCTCGCGGGCGCACGTTATTTCCAGGAAGTGCGCGAGAAGATGCCGGCGCACATTCCGGAGCCGGATCGCACCTGGCTTGCGATCGCGGCCTACAACGTCGGCTACGGACACCTGGAAGATGCCCGGCGGCTCGCGCAGATGCGTGGCAAGAATCCGGATTCCTGGCAGGACGTGCGCGAGCAGCTGCCGCTGCTCGCGGATGAGACCTGGTACGAGCGGCTGAAACATGGCTTCGCGCGCGGCGCCGAGCCGGCCCAGTTCGTGGATCGCATCCAGCGCTTCCTCAAACTGCTCGAATGGCAGTCGGCCACGGTGCGCCAGGCCCAGCCCGCACTATCCCACCCGGATGCGACCTGGGTGGCACGCCCCGCGGCCTGATACTCAGCGCCGCGCGGCGAAGAACTGCTGCAACAGCGCCCCACACTCCTCGCTCAACACCCCGCCGAAGACGTCGACGCGGTGATTGAGACCGGCCACGCGGAAGATATCGAGGAGGCTGCCGGCTGCGCCGGCCTTCGGATCCCAGGCCCCGAACACCACGCGGCGCACCCGCGCATGGACGATGGCCGCGGCGCACATCGCGCACGGCTCGAGGGTCACATATAGAGTGGTGCCGGTGAGCCGATAGCTCCCCACTGCCTTGCCGCCCGCCCGCAATGCCTCCATTTCCGCGTGCGCCGTGGGATCGTGCGTGGTGATCGGGCAGTTGCTGCCACCTGCAATCACCCCGTCTTCGGACACCAGGACCGCGCCCACCGGCACCTCGCCGCGCCGGCGGGCCTGCGCGGCAAACTCCAGCGCCAGGCGCATGTAATCGGCATCGGAGAGCGGCATGGAGCGCACCTTAAGCCCAACCACCGCCGGCGTGAACCCGCGCTTGACCCGAAATAAAAATCCATCTAAGATATATCTTAATTAGGTCGTACGTTGCGACTTAAGACTATCTAAGGACACATCATGCGACATTTCCATCATTCAGACCAGGACCGGGGCGAACACCTGCACTGGCATCTCAATCGTCACCGTGGACCCCACGGCGGCTTCTTCGGCTTCGGCCCGCACTTCGGCGACGGCTTCGGCCCCGGGGGACACGGCGGCGGCCGGGGCGGCTTCGGGCCCGGACGTAAACTGGGTTCGGCCGACCTGCAGCTGCTACTGCTTGCGCTCCTCGCGGAAAAACCGAGCCACGGCTACGAACTCATCAAGGCGCTCGAGGAGCGTTCGAGCGGCTATTACGCGCCCAGTCCCGGGATGGTCTATCCCGCGCTGACCTACCTCGAAGAGCTCGGCCATGCGAGCGTCGAACCCGAGGGCACCCGCAAGCTCTACCGCGTCACCGAAACCGGCCTCAAGCACCTTGCCGACAAGCGTGCGGCAATCGACACCCTGCTCGAGCAGCTGCAGGCGATCGGACGGCGTATGCAGAAGGTCCGCCGCGGGATGCGCGCGGATTCAGGCGATGAGGAAGCCCCCGGCGAGGGCGAGCCGCGTCAGGATGACGCCTCACCCGAACTGCAGGTGGCCCGCTACGACCTGAAACTGGCACTCTCCGCCAAGGCCGATGCGCCGCGCGAAGAACAGCAGCGTATCGCGGACATCCTGCGCAAAGCGGCCGCCGACATCCGAGGACAATAGAAAGATCCGTGTCCAGTCAAGCAACCGCGCCACAGACGACGGCGCCCCCGCGCCTGTCGTTTGCGGCGATGTACAACCCCGGCTATCGCTGGCACTTCGGCACCTACGTGGTGGCGATGATGGCCGACAACATCGAGCACGTGATCAGCTACTGGATGGCGTTCCAGAAGTTTCACTCCGCGGCGCTCGCAGGCTTCGCGGTGATCTCCCACTGGGCACCGTTTCTGCTGTTCTCGGTGGCCGCCGGCGCCCTCGCCGACCGCTTCGATCCCCGCCGGCTCATCCAGTGCGGCATGGTGATGTTCATCGGCTGCTCGCTGGGCTGGGGCTATTTCTTCTTCACCGACAGCCTGCAGATGCACGATGCGGTGATCCTGCTGACCATCCATGGTCTTGCGGGCGTGCTCTGGCAGACCTCGAGCCAGCTGCTCCTGCACGACATCGCAGGTGGCGCCCAGTTGCCGAGCGCGGTGCGCCTGAACGCCACGGCGCGCACGCTCGGGGTGCTGGTCGGACCGGCCGTGGGCGGCGCCATCATGCTGCTGCTCGGCCCGATCCACGGCATCTTCCTGAACGGGGTGTTCTATCTGCCGCTGCTGCTGTGGCTCTGGAAGGCACCCTACGGTCCGCGGTTCCGATCGGGTGCACCGGCGCCGATCCGGGCCGTGCGCGGCCTGGCAGATATCGTGCGTACCATCCGCGACATCGCCGGCGACCGCGCCATCGTCACGGCCACCAGCCTTGCGGGGATCGCCGCATTCTTCGTCGGCAATGCCTACCAGGCGCAGATGCCCGGCTTCGCACACGACCTGGGGCACGGCGATCCGGGGGTCGACTACAGCATGCTGCTGGCCGCCGACGCCTGTGGCGCGCTGCTCGCCGGCATCCTCCTGGAATCACTGTCGCTATTGCGCCCTGACCCGCGCACAGCCCTGTTGCTGGTGATGGCGTGGACCATCGCCATCAGCACCTTCGCCTCGGTTCACGCCTACCCGCTGGCGCTCGCTGCGCTGTTCATCGCCGGGATGTTCGAGCTGTCGTTCAACAGCATGGCGCAGACGCTGGTGCAGATGAATGCGCCGGCCGCGATCCGCGGCCGGGTGCTCGGGCTCTACAATATGTCGTCCCTGGGCATGCGTGCCTTCAGCGGCATCAGCGTGGGGCTCATGGGGGGCCTGGTCGGTATTCACACCTCGCTGACCGCCTCGGCGCTGGCGGTGCTCCTGTGTACGACGGTGCTGCTGGCCGTCTATACCTTCCGGCGTCCCGCCGACTATCCTCCCCCGGCCGACCCGGCCTGATAAGCTATGCGTTGCATAGACAACAAGCCGCCCGGGGAGCACTTCCATGGTGAAGACAATCGGTCTGATGTTCGGCGTAGGTCTTTTTTCGACGCTCGCGACTGCGCAGAGCACTCAAGACCCGCTGGCGGCCTGCTACCAGCAGCCCGACGGCGCGCCGCGGCTTGCCTGCTTCAACAAGGAAATGCAGCGACGCCAGGCCGCCTCGACTGCGAGCTCTGCCACCACCGCGGCCCCGGTCGCAAGCGCTGCGGCGTCGGCGCCTCCGGTCGTCAAGACCAATTCCGATGAGAACGTTGGACTCCAGGGCGAAGCGCTGCGCAAGAAGCTCAAGGCCGAAGGCATCAAAACCGACCCGATTAAGCCGATTGTCGCGACCATCGTCCGCCTGGTTCCGCTGCCGCACGACGAGCAGGTCTTCGTGCTGGACAACGGTCAGACCTGGGAAGAAGTGGGGTCGATGAGCAATCTCAACGTCAAACTACATGACAAAGTGACCATCAAGCCCGGCTTTCTCGGCGGATTCTTCCTGAACACGCCCGAAAGCCAGCGCATTCGCGTGCAGCGGATCTCTTAAGATCAGCTGCGCGTGGGCCGACTGCGGATGAACTGCGACACGATCCATTTCTCCCCCTGATTCGGGGCACGGCCGGCATGCAGCATGCGCAGGTCCGGTTGCATGTCGGTGTGGGCATTGACGAAAAAGAGTCCGTGGCCACGCCGACCCTTGTGGCTGAATCCGAGTTTCGGAAAGTCCGTCTCGCCGCCTTCGTAGTCCTCGTTCAGGTAGACCAGAAAGGTCACGATGCGTTGCCCGTTGCGGGCGATCTCCTGGGCATAATCGGCAGTGTTGGGGTTCACGAAATCGAAGTGATCCGAAGCCTCCTCGCCGGCTGCGTAATGCAGCACCGCCGGTGCTTCCATCTGGTTCATCGGTACCCCGCAGGCGCATGACATTTTCGCCTGCAACAGGACGTCCAGCAACTCCACATCCGCGAGGCTGAAGTTGGCCACCGAATTGGTGCGCGTCGCGCGCGCGACATTTTCACGGCTGCCCGGATCGTAGACCAAGGCACGGGTCAGTCGGAGCCGCGCTCGTGCAATGAGCCAGTCACAGGCGGCCGGTGTAATGAAGGTCTCCACCGCCCGCACCCGCGGCGCAATGCTCAGGTCCCGGCCGGTCGGGACCGTGGACCAGCTCGCAAGGTCTATCTCCGGCGTGCCATCGGCGAGCACCCGCAGCTGACCCCGCGCCGGCTCCCAGCCGCGCTTTGCGGCCACCACCAGCCAGCGCATGGCGTTCGGCCAGCTGTGCGGAAAGTGATGCCCGAGCCCGCTCAGCGCGGCCATCCGCGCCGCGGCCTCCGGACCACCCGCAACAGCCGCTTCATACAGAAAACGCGCGCCCTCCGCGGGTAGCGCCGGTGCCCGGTCCCCCGCCAGCAAGCGCTTGCCGAGCTGGGTCTTGCAGCCGACATCGCCCGACCCGGTGCCCCGCGCCAGGGCGTTGATGGCTTCGTCATGGCGCCCCGCGGCGTCATGTTCCGCGGCGACGGTCAGTTCGGATTGGAGGGTGGCGGCTGTCATGCCGATGCAGCATAAAAAAAAAGGGCGGTGAACTCCAGATTCACCGCCCTCATCCTCAAACTACTGCAGTTGATCCCCTCGTTACAACGACGCCTTGAGGCCGAGGTAGAAGCGGATGCCCAGCGGGTCGTAGAGGCCGGGCGCGGTCAGGCCCGCGCCGTAGGTGGTGACACCCGGTTCCGTGCCGACGATCAGCGGTTGCTTGTTGAGCAGGTTGTCGATACCGAAGCGTACCGTGACCTTCGGGAAGGCGTAGCTGCTGAAGAAGCTGAACAGGTTGTATGCCGGTACCCCCTCGACCTTGGTGTCCGGATCCATCGACGCCGAGGCGTCCTTGATGCTGGACAGGTACTCCCAGTTCACACCGAACGTGAGCGCCTGCCACGTGTACTGAACGTGCGAGTTGGCCCTGAAGTCGAAGAGGCCGCCTTGGTCGGACACATCGCCACCGACCGTGTCATCCAGCGTTCCGCGGGCGTCCAGGTAGGGCGTCCCGGGCTGTGTCTGATAGATGAACTTGTTCAGATAGTTCATCGTCGAACCCAGTCCGAGTCGCCCTGGTCCCAGCTCACGCGACCAGTTCATGGACAGGTCCACGCCACGCGTCTGGGTGGTGCCGAGGTTGGAATACAACGAGGTGACCGAGGCCCGGTCTCCCGTGATCGGGTTGCGTTGGATCAACGAGCAAGCCGCGTTACCTGCGATCGTATACGACGGATTGGACACGCCGTTGGCGTTGAAGCAGTCGGCATAGGTCGTGCTCGCGGGTTCCGGCGCAATGGTGTTCGAGATCTTGATCTGGTAGGCATCCACCGTCGCCGTGAACCCCCTGAACCCAAAGGGCTCGGTGATGACCGCTCCCAGGGTGACCGTTCGGCCGGTTTCCGGCTTGACCTGCGGATTGCCTTCGATGTTCTCGATCTCGATCGGGAAGAACGTCGGGCTCTGGCGCGTAAACCCGTTGGGACCCGTGCCGTACGTGGCAGCGTTGTAGGTCTGGGTGTTGAACTCGGAGGTCATGTTGCCGATGAGCGCCTCGCACAGGGCCTGGACCTTGGCGCGATTCGGATTGCTGGGCACGTTGCCCCAGGGTGACAGCGTCGAGGCCGAGCAGGGCTCCTCCATCGGGAGCGCCACGACGGTTTGCGTCGCGCCCGTGTACAGCTCCGCGACGTTGGGTGCGCGCGTTGCGGCCTGCAGGCCACCGCGGAAGGAAAGCTGATCCAGCGCCTTCCAGGTGAACATGGTCTTCCAGGTGTCATGATACCCGGCGGTATTGAAGTCCGACTCGCGGTAGCCGAGTTCCAATTCCAATTTCTTCACGATCGGTATCAGCAGTTCGGTGTAGACCTCCTTCACGCTCGTGTCGCCCGCGGTGTAGTTCGAGGGGAACAGACCCACGGGATTGTCGGTGATCGCAGCGACCGGATTGCCGGGGCTGAAGCTGAACTCCTCGCCGCGGTAGTCGGCGCCCAGGTCGAAGCGCGCCTCACCGCCGGGGAGCGGCCACAACAGACCCTGGATGTACCCTTCGACGATGGTCTGTTTCAGATTGGTCTCATCCTTCAGCGGGTCCTCGATGCTCTGGAGGCAGTCCGCGGACGGCGTGAAGTCCTGGAAGACCGGTATTCCGGTCGTGCAGCTTTCCCCGTACCCGAACGGGACGGGGGGGTTTGTGGCTGGCGCCGAGACGCTGGCACCCTTGCCAAAGTCGGGCAATGTCTCAAGGTACTGCAGGCGCTGCAAAGAGGGCAGCCCCGTATAGTCGGACTGGTCGTGGGTGTTTCCCTGGGAACCATAGATGTCCCAGGTCCAGTCGCGGAACGGCAGCTTGCCCTTCAGGCCGGTGGTTGCCTGCCACACATCTTCCTGGGTCGTGGCGACTTCCGGACCCGTGAAGTCAGTGGACTGATACAGGGTCCAGTTCGCGTTCGGATTGGGACGCGAATTCAGCAGGGTGACCAGGGATCCCGGCAGCCACGCCGAATCCTGGGTCGCGGCGCCCGGCGTGTTGTAGCGCGGAATCGACGTGGCCCAGATGGTGATCGCCGGCGCATAGCCGCCGAAGTTCTGCGTGCTGATGTTGTTGTAGTCCAACTGCGCATAGGCCGTGACATCGTCGGTCAGGTCCAGGTGCCCATGTGAGAACAGCGAGTAGCGCGTCAGCGGCGTTGAGATCAGGCCCCCGGTGAAAGTCTGTTGCAGGGAATTGGGCGACGAGGTCCCGCTGCCTGCGATATTGATGCCCGAGTAACGGCCGCCGGGAGTCAGGGAATTGATCGGTCCGCTATAGCCCGCGCCACCGTTCGATGACACGAAGGGCGTGCCGTTTGCGTTGTAGTAGATCTGCGTGCCGGGCGTGATGGTCCCCGGGGCCAACGTCGGAAACTGCGCATTGAGGGCCGCCTGTGTCGGCAGCGAGGTATCGCTGGCCGGCGCATAGGATGGGGCGAGAATGAAACCCGCACTGGCATTGTTCGGATCGGTAAAGGCGTTGGTGTAGAAGCTGCGATTATCCTGGTAAACCGGATCGCGCTTGGTCCAGTCCAGACCGAGCATGATGTTGCCCCGGTTGTCCATGCCGTTCATGCCCATCAGCACGCTGGCGCGCGTCTCCTGGCCATCGCCATGGGAAGTGATGCTGTCCTGGAGGTCGACATCCAGACCCTGGAAATTGTTTTTCAGGACGAAGTTCACCACACCGGCCATGGCATCCGGACCGTACACGGCGGAGGCGCCGCCGGTGATGGTCTCGATACTCTGGATGGCGGACATGGGGATGGTGTTGATGTCAACGGCGAGCGTTGCGTTGGCCGGCTGCCACCGCTGTCCGTCGACCAACACCAGGTTACGGTTGGAGCCCAACCCGCGCAGATTGAGGGTGGACGCGCCCGGAGTCGTCGTCGGCGATGCCTGCGTCTGGTTCGTGAACTGGGTGTTCTGCGGCACGAACTGCGGCTGCTGGTTCAGCACCGCTTCCGCGCTGGTTGCGGACGTATTCGCGAGGGCATCGGCGCCGAGGGTCGAGATCGGACTCGGCGCATCCAGATCCCGGGAGCGCGCAATGCGCGAACCGGTGATGGTCACCTCCGCCAGGGGTTCCTCCGCTGCGGCCGGCGCCTCGGCAGTCTGGGTCTGACCGGCCTGATCCGCGGCGCTTGCCGCGTCTGCAGCGAATATCGTCTGCGGCAGCGCGACACCGCTGATCGCGGCAGCCACGGCCAGGGACACCAAGTACCGTGGCGCGTTGCTGGAGACAGCACGACGCCTGATCGCCACACTCTGCGTGGTCATAAAAGAACCCCCCTGATAAGCCTGTATCGAAACCCGCTGCACGGTCGGTGTTGCGCGAAGCCCAAAAACGTCCCAGACCCGCTGGCAGTCAATCACCCAAGGTCGATTGCCCCCGATCCGGTCCACTGCCTCAACGCACTGCTTTGATCTGTTGCCGCGCCCCCCAGTTGTTCGCAAGCGACCCGAAGCATGCTTTCGAATTACTAAGCATGATTCGCATTTTCGCGGGACTATGCGCGCGCTTTTGTCGACTTGTCAACAGTTGGTAAAGCGCGGTTGCGGAATGTTGTGGCATCGCCACGACTGACACACGACCGTACGCGTGCCTGAGGAAGCGTCCATCGGACAATCAGCGCCGCCTCGCCGAGAACCGATCCGCGTTGTCCAGGATCTTCGCGAAAACCACCAGGCAGGCGGTGAGTTCCAGCGGCCCGATGTCTTTCAACAGGCTTGCACGTACGAAGTCCTGGATGCGATTGATCTTGCGCATCAATGGCTTCGAGGCGGGCGTGAGTTCTATGACACGGGCCCGCCGGTCGCCGGTGGCGGCCCGGCGCCGGATCAGCCCGTCCGCTTCCAGTTCGCGCAGCACCCGCCCGAGCGTGGGCTGTTCGACGCCCATGCGCTCCGCCAGCTGCGTCTGATTGACGCGATCGCCGAACACCGAGATCCAGTACAGCGTGCCCCAGCGCGCGTGGCTCTGACCGAACTCCTGGAGCGCCTCATTCATGACATTGCGCCAACGGCGCGCGACGAAAGTGAGGCCCTGGGAGTAGGAGTACTGGGTATCCATTTCGGCGTCGGACTCGCCATGCTCGCGGCGCTGCAGCAGCAGTTCGCCATCGGCCGAGACTCCGGCAAACCAGCGGGGCAGTTGCGGATTGCGGGATCCGGCACTGCGGGGGATGCGTGTTTTTGCCGCTTTTTCCCGTTGCATAGACAACACTTCCCCCATCGACGGTGACGCTGCGACCACGGTGCATTTGAAACGGTAATCCAGTCTCGCCTAGAATGAAAGCATGCTTACCAGTTCGATCAGCATATGACGCTGTACGTGAAGGAACTCGGCAACGGCTTCGTGGCGGAAGTGCACGGAGTTGATTTCGCGGTTCCCGTTGATGAGGCAATCGTTGCCGGAATCATCGGCGTGCTGGATCGCTACGGGGTCGCCGTGTTTCGTGATACCGGCCTGGATGACGCCAGGCACGTGGCCTTCAGCCGCCAGCTCGGCGAGCTGGAACAGGCGCCGAAACTGTTCGGCCCGCAGGGTGCGCGCTTTTCACACCCCGAACTGTTCGATGCCGGCAACGTCGATCGTGACGGACAGATACTGCTGGACGAGCGGCGCCGCCAGTACAACAAGGGCAATGCGCTGTGGCACACGGATTCCTCGTTCAACCCGCGGCGCGCCGCGTATTCGCTGCTGCTCGCGCACCGGGTGCCACCGATCGGCGGCGACACCGAGTTCGCCGACATGCTCGGTGCCTACGCGCAGCTGCCGGAGGCGACGCAGCATGCGATCGAGGATCTGGTCGCCGAGCATTGGCTGTGGCACTCGCGCATGCTGGCCGGATATCCGACGCCCACCGCGGCGGAAAAGGCCGCGAAGCCGCCCGCGCAGCACCGACTGGTGCAGTATCACGCCGGTGCCGGCGCCAGGACCTTGTACCTTGCCGCCCACGCCTCGCACATCGTCGGCTGGCCGCAGGACCGGGGGCGCGAGCTGCTGCGCGATCTCATGCAGTTCGCCACGCAACCCGGGTTCACCTGCCGGGTCCGCTGGCAGCAGGCGGGCGACCTCGTGATCTGGGACAATCGCCGCACGATGCATCGAGCCACGCCCTTCGAGGACACGCGCTATCCGCGGGACATGCGGCGCACCACGGTCTATGACTGCAACCGCTGACACGAATCGGCCCGGCGCGATCGCCCTGGCGCCGGCGGCGCCGCTGCCGGAGTTTGTGCGACCCCCGGCCACCGTCCTGCCGCCCATCGATGTCGCCCGTCTGATCGAAACGCAGCGGCTCAATGCCTTCGTCATCCGCCTGGTCGTCCTTTCCTGGTTCGTGACCTTCTTCGACGGATTCGATCTCAACGTCATCGCCTTTGCCGCCCCCTATCTGCGCTCCGCCTACTCCCTGGACCAGGCCGCCCTGGGCGCCGTGTTCGCGAGCGGCAGTGCCGGGGCACTGCTGGGTGGGCTGCTGTTCGGTTTCATTGGCGACCGGATCGGCCGCAGGCGTGCCATCGTCGCCGCGGTCGGGCTGTTCGGCATCCTCACCCTCGCGCTGGCCGCGGCCGACCATACCTCGGAGCTGCTGCTCGCCCGGTTCCTGAGCGGGATCGCGCTCGGGGGCGCCCTGCCGCTGATCTGGGCCCTCAACATCGAGTACGTGCCAACGCGTTATCGCGCTACCGTGGTCACGCTGATCATGGTCGGCTACGGCCTGGGTGTGTGCGTTGCAGGGCCGCTGTCGATCGTGCTGATTCCGCGCTACGGCTGGCAGTCGGTATTCGTCTTCGGCGGCGTCGCCTCGCTCGGTACCGCAGCGCTCGTCTGGTACCAGCTCCCGGAGTCGCTGCGCTTCCTGATGCATCGCGGCGGCGATCCACAGCGCATCGCCCGCATCGTGCGCCGGCTCATTCCCGAGCGTCGCATCGAAGCCTCACAACTGGTGTTCGCGCCCACGCCGCCGCCGCACTCAGGCAACTCGACTCTGCTGTTCGCGGGTCCGCTGCGCTACCTCACCCCGCTGCTGTGGCTGGCGTTCGCGGCGAGCTCCATCACGATGTATTTTTTCGTGACCTGGGGCCCGATCGTTTTCGAACAGGCAGGGCTGAGCCGCAGTGGCGCGGCCTGGTCCACTTCGTTCAACTCCCTGGTCGGCACCGCGGGTGCCGTGATCCTGATGCGCTTCACGGACCGGCTCGGTCCGGCCAGTCTTGCCGTGATGCCGATCATCGCGGTACCGCTGCTGTTGATCATGGGGCTAACGCACGTCGCGCCGGCGACCTTCATGGCGATGACCGCCCTGATGTACCTGCTGCTGGGTGGCAGCCATTATGGGATCCAGAGCATTCTGGGCATCTACTATCCCACCGGTGAACGCGCCCGCGGCGCCGGCTGGGCCGCAAGTGTCGGCAAGGTGGGCGGGGTCGCGGCACCCCTGCTGGGCACCTGGCTGCTCATGCACGATGCGAGCCGCAGCCCCTTCGTGGTGCTGGCGGTTTTCCCGGCGCTGTTCGCGGCAGGAGTCATTGCCATCGGCGTGATCGCGCGCCGCAGCGGTCTCACCGCCACCCGGTGAAATCACGCCCCGAGTGGAATTCCCGCCGCCCGCAATCGCGAGCTGATGGGCGCCAGCTGTGATTCGTAGTGCCGCCACAGGGAGACACTGGACGAGTAAATGGGCCGCCTGACCTGCGCCGCGCTCGCCGTTGCCACCGGCGCACGGTTGCGATGGGAGTCCAGGCACTGCTCCTCCCAGGGCAATCCCACCGCCGCGAGCAGCGCACGGGCCTGCCCGGCCGGATCGCCAACGAGCTCCTCGTAGACGACCTCGTGGATACGGCCCGGCAGCCGCGCCTGCCAGTGGGCCATCAGGCGCCGATAGCCGATGTAATACCCGGCAACCTCGTCGAGGTCGTAGGAAAACGGATAAGCCTGATCGAAGAGCACCTTGTACATCGCGAAGCACACGGCCAGCGGGTGCCGTGTCACATGGATGATCTGCGCTTGCGGCAAGGCGCGGCCGATCAATCCGCAGTAAAGATAATTCAGGGGCAGTTTGTCCGTGAAGTACGCCGACCCGGCAGCACCTGCCGGCAGGCGCGCTCGGACGCGGCGCAGATAGTCCGCTCCGAGGGCCGCGA
>Ga0302314_10004988_pt1 | contig 24282 bp, 18 predicted proteins | sample III_Palsa_N2_3_FD_200533 | JGI IMG/M metagenome (GOLD analysis project Ga0302314, IMG submission 200533) | Peat permafrost microbial communities from Stordalen Mire near Abisko, Sweden - III_Palsa_N2_3 | ecosystem: Environmental > Terrestrial > Soil > Palsa > Peat permafrost | place: Sweden... | reverse complement strand
TCGCCCCAAGCCATTCTCTGCTGAGGAACGTACTTGTAGACCAAGGCAAACAAACCCGTGGTGATAGCGAGGCTCAGCGACCAATCGACGACCAGCAGCACGGTCCGCCACTCCCCGAGGAACGAGGCGATCCAAACATCCAGTGCGGCCAGCACGGTACTCACCAGCAGCGAGACCATCAGCAAGAAGCCGACGCCGAAGACCAAGCCGACCGATAGAAAGCGAGCCCGCGCCAATTGCCACAGCCCACCCAATGTGGTGCGCTTGGGAACGCCCCAAATGCGATCGAGCGAGTTCTGCAGCTCAACAAACACCGACGATGCGCCGAGGATCAACGCCGCGACGCCGATCAGCGTGGCGATTCGACTACTTCCCATATTCGTGGCACTCAGTAGCAGCGTCTGTACGGCGGAAGCTCCGGCCTCTCCGAAAAGAATCTGCATCTGCGGCAACAGCTGCGCGCGAACGATATCCGCGTTGGTTACCATGCCGAGAACGCCGATCGCGATTATCAGAATGGGTGCGACGGAAAACACGGTATAGAAGGCGAGCGAGGCGCCCATGGTCGTGGCGTCGTGCCGGATCCAGGCGAGCGCGGCTTTGGCAAAGACATCGACGAGGCTTCTGGTCAGCGCACGTGGCCCGCGCACCATCAGGCGAATGGCGCTTCCACGGTCTCTATGAACCGCGGGTACTAAAGAAGGGCGGAGCGATTCCACGCTCCGCCCCCGGCCTGTCGTCCCCGCCACGCGCAGGGTTTAGGAGTGGCTGCGGGCTGCCACCGGCGCCCCGTCGACTCCACCTATGACGATCTCGACGCGACGATTGAGTTGCCGACCGCCTGAATCGACGTTGCTCGCGACGCTAAAGTCCTTACCGTATCCGCGGGTGACGATGCGGGTCGAATCGATGCCGCGGTTGACGAGCACCGACCTCACCGTGTCAGCGCGTCGTTGCGACAAGTCCAAATTGAAGGAGTCCGTACCCACATTGTCGGTATAGCCATCAATTTCGACGCGCCGCTCCGGGTGATCGGTCAGAAACACGACGAGTTGATCCAGGTTCCGAGAGGCCCCGGGATTCAGATCCGCCTTGCCGGTGTCGAACAGCACATCGCCGAGCGTCAGCACCAGACCGCGATCCGTGGGTTTAGCCTTGAGCGCATCGAGTTCCGCTTGTATCGCGGCCGTTTGCTGCGTGGCCTGATCTCGCGCCGCATCGGCATCTGCCGCCTTTTGCAGGGCGCTGCCGACCTCCTTGGTCCTCGCGCTCAACTGGATTTGATCGCGTTCGGCCTTGCCGGCGGCGACGCGCGCGTCATTCGCCTTGGCGGACGCCTTGAGCTGCGCCAGATGGGCCGTCTGCGCGGCCAGGTAGGCGGGTTGATCGATGCCTTTTTCGTCATGAGCCGCTGAAGCCGCTTCGGCCGCGTCGAGCTCGTTGCGGGCCGTGTGCATGTCCAAGGCGGCATAAGTCGCCACGTTGGGATCCGCTTCCGCGGAGCGAACCGCGCTGCGCGCGTTTTCCAGCGCAACGTTGGGTTGAGGGGCCGACGCGCACGCCGCCATGGCGAGTGCGAAAGATATTGCCGCGATGAGCTTGGTATTCATGTGTAGTCCTGTTTATTGAGCGGGTTGCGAGGGGCGGCTGGCTTCTTGACGTAGGGTTTGCAGACTGGCGTCGAATTCGACGGCTGCCTTGGCCGAGCGCGCTTGCGTTGCAGTCGCCTCCGCAACCTGTGCGTCTATGTTGGCTTGGTCGGCCCAGGCAGCGGCCGGCTTGTCCTCGTGTTTCGCATTGTCTTTCTCGGCGACCGCGAGTTTGTCGCGTGCCGAGGCCATTAGCACCGGCGCAGCTTCAGGACCGCCTGCTTGTTCCGCATGCTCGATTGCGGCCTTCGCGACCGCGATTTTGTCGTCGGCGACGTGGTCGCCCGCCTGCGCGGCCAGACAAAAGGCGCTGGTGACCAGCGCGAGTGACACTCGAGCTATATTCGAACGTGTTTTATCCATAATGACATTCCTTGGTTATTCGGGCAGAACAATCCGAAGCTCGACTAGTCGTCGGCCAAGCCCAGACGGTAGGTTGGGAAATGGGTTGCGGGAGGATCCCGGCGTGCTTCGGTACGCGCTTGAGTTAAGCGCTATATGGCGGAGTTTCGCAGCAGAAATACTGACAGCTTGGAGTTGAACCCCGGGTAAGCGGCGGGGCTCATCCGCTGTAGGACAAACGTGCCTTCTTTAAGCGGGCGACTTGCCGCTAGCGGGAAGCGAGCTGCTGCAACCTGGCGATGCGCTCGAGCGCGGGCGGGTGCGAGTCATAGAACGCGGAGTGCACGGGATCCGGCGTCAGCGTGGCAGCATTGTCGCGATAGAGTTTGACCAGCGCCGCCGCGAGCCGGTCCGCGCTCGCGTGCCGCACGGCGAAGTCATCCGCCTCGCGTTCGTGGCGCCGCGACCACCAGGCCTCGAGCGGCGTCGCGAAATAGCTGAACACCGGCACCACGACCAGGAAAAGCAACAGCGCCATGGCGGGCGAAGGAGTCGCCGCGCCAAGGGCCGCGTAGAAAGCGGGCTGGCGAGCGAGCCAGCCGAGGAGCGCGAGCCCGGCCAGCATCGACAGGCCCGACACCGCGAGACGCTGGCGCACGTGATGCAGCCGGAAATGGCCGAGCTCGTGGGCGAGCACAGCCTCGATCTCTTCCAGATCGATGCGCTCGAGCAGCGTATCGAAGAACACGATGCGCTTGTTGCGGCCGATGCCCGTGAAGTAGGCGTTGCCGTGCGCGGAGCGGCGCGAGCCATCCATCACGAACACGCCTCCCGCGGCCGTGAAGCCACAGCGTGCGAGCAGCGCTTCCACGCGCTCGCGCAGGGCCGCGTTACTGAGGGGCGAGAAGCGGTTGAACAGCGGTGCGATGAAGCGCGGCGCAGCCCACGCGAGCGTGAGACTGACGACGAGCCAGACGAGCCACGCCCACAGCCACCACCACGTACCCGCCCGGTCCATCAATGCGAGCGTCGCGAGAACCAGGGGCGCGCCGATCGCGATTCCCAGCACCCATTGCTTGAGCAGGTCGAGCGCGAACAGGCGCGGCGTGATCCGGTTGAACCCGAACCGCGCCTCGATTCGAAACGTGCGCCACACCGCGAACGGCAGGCCCACGAGCTGCAGCAGAAAAAGCACGCACAACACCAGCAGCGTGCCCTGCCAGGGCTCGGGCCAGTGCGCACGAGCGACGAGCGTCTGGATCGCCGCGAGGCCGCCGCCGAGCGTGAGCGCGAGCTTGACCAGCGCCTCGAACACCGTCGCCCAGCGGGTCACGTAGGCACGGGATACGGTGTAGTCGGCGGCGCGCTGCTGCTCCGCAAGCGCGATCCGCCCCGAGAAGAGCTCGGGCACGCGATCGCGGTGCGCGCGCACTGCTGCGATCTGGCGCGAGGACAGCCATAGGCGGACTGCGGTTTCAGCGATGAGCGCCGCCACGAACAGCACGGTGAAGCCGTGCAGCGCGGAGCTCGCGAGCGTCGAAATCATGGAAACAGCGTAGACGAATTCACCGGCGAGCGAAATATCAGCGGCTTCTCCACACCGGGAGCCCGATCCGCGGGCGCGAAGGCCTGCTCCGCGCGCGCCGTCGCCTCGGTCACCAAGTGGTGATGCGGCGACAAGTCGCACACCGGGTCGGCGTTGGCCGCGTCCCCGGTCAGCAAGTACGCCTGACAGCGGCAGCCGCCGAAGTCGCGCGTTTTTTCCGGACAGCTGCGACAGGGCTCCTGCATCCAGTCGTAACCCCGGAAATGGTTGAAGGCCTGCGACTCATACCAAACATGCTCGAGGCTCGCGCTCTTCACATTCGGGAAGGAGAGCCCGGGGAGCATGCGCGCGGCGTGACACGGCAGCGCCGTCCCGTCCGGGGTGACCGTCAAGAAGATCGATCCCAGCCCGTTCATGCAGGGCTTCGGCCGGGTCTCGAAATAATCGGGCACCACGAAGAAAATGCGCATCGCGTGGTCGGTGCGCTCGCGATAGCACCGCGTCACCTCCTCGGCGCGCTCGACCTGCGCGCGGCTCGGCATCAATTGCTCACGGTTGTGCCACGCCCAGCCGTAGAACTGCGTGTTGGCGAGCTCCACATAATCAGCACCCATGCGCTGCGCCATTTCGAGGATTTCCTCGACGTGATCGATGTTGAGGCGATGCAAGACCACGTTCAGCACCATCGGGTACTCGTATTGCTTGATGAGCGCCGCGACCTTCGACTTCAAATCGAACGTGCGCGTCGAGCTCAGGAAGTCGTTCATCTGGCGCGTGCTGTCCTGGAAGGAGAGCTGGATGTGATCGAGCCCCGCTTCCTTCAGCGCACGGATGCGCGGCTCATTGAGCCCGACACCGGACGTGATGAGGTTGATATAGAACCCGAGCTCGTGCGCCTCGGCGACCAGCGTCTCGAGATCGTCACGCGCAAGCGGTTCTCCGCCGGAGAGCCCGAGCTGCACGGCGCCGAGCGCGCGCGCCTCGCGCAGCACCTTGATCCACTCTTGGGTGTCGAGCTCGGGGCCGCTGCGCGCGAAGTCCGTGGGGTTGTAGCAAAAGGCACAGTGCAAAGGACAGCGGTAGGTGAGCTCGAGCAGCAGCCAAAGCGGCGGTCCCGGTCGCGGCGCGGCGCTCATGACAATGACACCCAGTGTTTCTCGTGCGCCATGACGACGAACGCCAGCACGTCGGCCTGCAATCCTTGAGTCGAGAACGCCTGCTCGAGGCTCGCCGTGATTTCATCGACGGTGGCTATGCCGTCGCAGCGCTTCAAGATCTCGCCGGCGCTCGCGTTCAGCTTGATCATGCCTTCCGGATAGAGGAGCACGAACGCGTTCTGGGCCGTTTCCCATTGCAACCGGAATCCGCGCCCGATGGCAGGCCGCGCCGCGCCGCTCAACTCGCTCATAACGGCACCCCGTAGCGCAACGCCATGGCATCGCTCATCTGCCAGAGAACATCGAGTTTGAACTTCAAGATCTCGAGCGCGCGCTCCTGCGCTGCGCGTGTCGCGAAATGATCCAGGGTGAAGGCAAGGCCAAACTCGACGTCGCGCCGCGCGAGGCTCACCCGGCTCTGGAAATACTTCAGGCCCCCGAGATCGATCCAGCGGTAATGCTCCGGCCAGTTCGCCAGCCGCTGCTTGTGAATTTCCGGTGCAAAGAGCTCGGTGAGCGAGGAGCAGATCGCTTCCGGCCACGGCGCCCGGCGTGCGAAGTTCACATACGCATCCACCGCGAAGCGCACGCCGGGCAGCACGTCGGTCAGCGCCTCGACGCGCGCGCTCGTCAACCCCACCGCCTCCGCCAGCCGCAACCAGGAATCGATTCCGCCCGCGTCCCCGCCGTAGCCGTCGTGATCGAGAATGCGCTGCACCCAGTTGCGGCGCACCGCGCGATCCGGGCAGTTGGCGAGAATGGCGGCGTCCTTCAGCGGGATGCTCATTTGGTAGTAGTAGCGATTCGCCACCCAGCCCTGGATTTGCTCGCGGCTCGCCTTGCCGGTATTCAGCACCACGTTGAAGGGGTGATGGATGTGATACGCGGCTCCCTGCCGTCGCAATTGCGATTCGAACTCCTCGCGGCTCCAGGGCGCATCCGCGCGCGCACTCATAGGGCGATTTCCATGCCGTCCACCGCCACCTCGACACCGCGGCGCTCGAGCTCGCGCGCCTCGTCGGAAGATTCGTTCAGGATCGGATTCGTATTGTTGATGTGGATCAAGATTTTGCGCACTCCCGCGGGCAGACGGCCGAGCCAATCGAGCATGCCGCCCTCGCCGCTCTGGGCCAGATGGCCGAGGTCGCGGGCGTGCTTTTTCGACACACCCACCCGGATCATCTCGTCGTCGCTCCAGAACGTGCCGTCGACGAGCACGCAGGCGGCCCGTTGCATGCACTCGAACAGCCGCTCGTCGATCGCACCGAGGCCCGGGGCATACACGGCGGAATGGCCGCTGCGCCCGTCCTCGAGTACGAGCGCCACGTTATCGCCGGGAATGGGCGCGGCGCGGTTCGGCGAATACGGCGCGGGCTTGCTCGCGACCGGCAAAGCACGCCAGCGAACATCCGGCATCTCCGCAGCGACGAAGGGCCGGTCGAGCTCCATGCGGTGCCGCTCGATCCCGCAAAAATGCGACAGCACCTTGAGCACCGGATTGCCCTGGGTGAGGTCGGCGTATGTGCTATCCGTGCACCACACGGGCCACGGGCGGGTGGATTCGCGCAGCATGTAAAGCCCCGTCGTGTGATCGACCTGGCCGTCGACCAGGACCACGGCGCAGAGCGCACTGTCGCGCAGGGCGCGGTTCGGCTGGAGATCGGCGTAAGCCTGCAATTGCGCCCTGATATCGGGTGAGGCATTGACGAGAACCCACCGGGCCGGGTCCTGGCCACTTACGATGATGGAGGATTGCGTGCGCATTCGGGCGCGCAAGCTGCCTGCCCTAAAGCCTCGGCAATTCGGGCAATTACAATTCCATTGGGGGAAGCCACCGCCGGCGGCCGACCCCAAGATGCGAATTTTCACGGAAAGGTGGGCGCCCCCGCGGTTGCGGGCGCGCGCCCTATCGACATATCAGCGATTGGCCACGTACATGGTGATTTCCATGCCGAACCGAAACTCAGTGGCTTGCGGGGTTTCCCATTTCATGAGGCTGCTCCAAATAAGGTTCTACAGCGCCATGCTCCTCCGGCCCCTGCCGGCCAAGTATCGTCGCCGTCATGAAATGCGGCTCATGATTTTCATGAGCCCCTCGATAGGACCTGCATTTTACCCCTGGTACCATGGGTAGATGAGACTGCGCACGCGGTTGAATCTCCTGGTAGCCGCCTTGAGCGCCGCATTCGTGATCGTGCTGATCGCGGCCGAGATCGAGGCCACCCGCGACTCGGTGCGCGAGGAGATGGAGGCGGCCAATCGCGTGGCATCGCAATTGCTCGGCCAATTGACCAGTCTGTACGCCAAGATCGGCGGCCCGGACCTGGTGCTGCAGTTTCTCGATCAACTCGGCCGGGTGCGCGCCAACGAGGTGTACCTCGTATCGGCCGGCGGCGACGTGCTCTACCGCTCGCCGCCAGCGACCTACAAAGCGGGCCGCGAGGCGCCGGCCTGGTTCGCGCGGCTCTTCACGCCGAAATCGGCACGCGAGACTTACCAGCTGCGCGGCGGCGTGCACTTGGTGGTCGAGGCACAACCCTCGCGTGCCGTGCTCGATGCCTGGGACGAGATCGTGCGTCTCTCGACCGTGGGCGCCGTCATGCTGATCGTCGTCAACGGCATCGCCTTTTGGTCGGTGGCGCGGCTGTTCAAGCCCATTCCGGTCATCGCCGACGGTCTCGAGCGGCTCGAGCGCGGCGATCTCGCCTTCCGTTTGCCGCCGTTGCCGGGCTCCGAGGCGAACGCCATCGGTGGCGCCTTCAACCGCATGGCGGCGGCGCTCGAGGACAAGGTTCGTGCCGAGCGTCAGGCGCGCGAGGCGGAAGCGCGTCTGGAGGAGCGCCGGGAAATGGCTTCGCTGGCGGACCAGCGCGTCGAGGAGGAACGCAGACTCATCGCGCACGAGTTGCACGATGAGTTTGGCCAGTCGGTCACCGCGATCCGCAGCCTCGCGCTCGCCATCGCCGCGCAAGCCGGCGATGCCGCCGGCGCCGACACCGCGCGACTGATCTCCGACGAAGCCGCGCGCCTCTACGACGCCATGCACAGCCTCATTCCGCGCCTCGCGCCGCTCTCGCTCGACGCACTCGGGCTGTCCGCCACGCTCGAGAACCTGGTGCGCGACTGGCAGCGTCGCCACGTCTCGGTGACCATCGATCTGGAGCACAAGCTGCCGGCCGATCTCGGCTCGAGTGTGGCGCTCGCCGTGTATCGCGTGGTCCAAGAGGGCTTGATCAACGCGTTGCGGCACGCCCAAGCGACGCGCATCGGAATTGTGGTCGACGGCACCGAGGAGCGGATCCGCGTGAGCGTCACCGACGATGGCATCGGCCTGCCGGCGGACTGGGCGCGGCCCGGGCATTTTGGACTTCGCGGACTCACGGACCGCGTCACACAGCTCGGCGGCAAGTTCGAGGTCGGCAGTGAAGGCACTCGAGGAACTCATCTCGCGGCGGAGATTCCCCTGAAGGCGGCCGCGTGATTCGTGTGCTGCTGGTCGATGATCACGCGGTGGTACGCACCGGCTTTCGGCTCCTGCTGCAATCGACCGGCGGGGTCGCCGTGATCGGCGAGGCGGAGTCGGGCGAGGCCGCTTGCACGCTTTATGCCGAGCTCGAGCCCGATGTCGTGGTCATGGATATCGCCATGCCCGGCATGGGTGGGCTCGAGGCGCTGCGGCGTATGCGCGCGCGCCATCCGCAAGTGCGGGTGTTGACCCTCTCCGCGCATGACGATCCCATGCACGCGCGCCGCTGTCTTTCCGAGGGCGCACTCGGCTTTCTGTCCAAGCGCAGCGCCCCCGAGGCGCTGGTGCAGGCGGTCACCACCGTGGCGTCCGGGCGACGCTACCTCGATGCGGCGCTCGCCCAGAAGCTCGCGCTCGCCGAATTCGAGGGGGCCTCGACCTCGCCGGTGGAACGGCTCTCGGAACGCGAGTTCGAAGTGTTCGTGCGGCTCGCGGGCGGCGCCTCGGTGCAGCGTATCGCACAGGATCTGAAGCTCTCCGCCTCCACGGTCGGCACTCACTTGTACAACATCAAGCAAAAGCTCGGCGTCCAGAACCAGTCCGAGCTCACCTTGATCGCCATCCGCCACAAGCTCATCGAGGCATAGGAGCTCGCGCGGACCATGACCATCATGACCACCGGCCAAGCGATCGCCGCATCGCTCATCGCACACGGCGTGGACACCGTGTTCGGGATTCCCGGCGCGCACATGTACGATTTCAACGACGCGCTGGCGCGCGAGCGCGAGGCGCTGCGCTTCATCACCACCCGCCACGAGCAAGGCGCGGGGTACATGGCCTACGGCTACGCCAAATCCACCGGCCGTCCCGGGGTCTACACCGTCGTTCCCGGACCGGGGCTGTTGAATTCCGCTGCGGCGCTGTGTACTGCGTACGGGGCGATCGCGCCGGTGCTCTGCATCACGGGCAACGTCATGTCGCATCTCATCGGCCAAGGCCGCGGGCAACTGCATGAGCTTCCCGATCAACTGGCGCTCGTGCGCGGGCTCACCAAGTGGGCCGAGCGCATCAATCATCCAACCGACGCATCGCGCATCATGGCGGAAGCCTTTCGCCAGCTTGCCTCGGGACGCGTGCGTCCGGTTGCGGTCGAGGCGCCCTGGAACGTGTTCGGCATGAAAGCCGAGGTGGCCCTGACGGCACCGCTCGGCGCCGATGCGCCGCCGACACCTGATCCCGATGCGCTGACCGCGGCGGCGCAACTCATCGCCGCGAGCAAGCGGCCGCTGATCAGCGTGGGCGCCGGCGCGATCGATGCTGGCGAGGCCGTGCTCGCGCTCGCGCGCCTGCTGCAGGCTCCGGTGACGGCGCATCGCAGCGGCCGCGGCATCGTCAGCGATGACTCGCCTTATGGCCTGCGCTCGGTGGCGGCGCACGAGTACTGGAAGGATGCGGACCTGCTCATCGGCATCGGCAGCCGTTTGGAGTTGCAGCATTTCCGCTGGCGCCATCTGCCACGCGGCGTGAAAGTCGTGCGTATCGACATCGATCCGACGGAGATGGTGCGGCTGAAGCCGGACGTGGGCCTCGTCACCGACGCGACGCTCGGAACGCGGGCCCTGGTGGCGGCGCTCGAGCCTCTCGTCGGTCGACGCGCCTCGCGCGAGGCGGAGCTTGCGCAGATCAAGGCGCGCGCCGACGCCGTCATCCAGCGCGTGCAGCCACAGATGGGCTACCTCGATGCGATTCGCCGCGTGCTGCCCCGCGACGGCTTCTTCGTGGAAGAGATCTCGCAAGTCGGATTCACGGCGCGTTTCGGATTCCCGGTGTACGCTCCGCGGCAATACGTCACGGGCGGGTATCAGGACAATCTCGGCTTCGGATTCAACACCGCGCTCGGCGTGAAGGTCGCGAATCCGCGCAAGGCCGTCGTCTCGATCACCGGTGACGGTGGATTTCTGTTCGGCTGTCAGGAGCTGGCAACCGCTGTCCAGCACTCGATCAATCTGGTCACCATCGTCTTCAACAACGGCAGCTACGGCAACGTGCGCCGCGATCAGCTGGAGCAATACCACGGGAGGCTCCTCGGTGCGGATCTGACCAATCCGGATTTCGTGCGGTTGGCAGAGAGCTTCGGTGTGCGCGGGCTGCGCGCGCGCGATCCGGTCGAGCTCGAGAAGCATCTCGAGGCGGCGCTCGCCGCCGACGTGCCGGTCGTCATCGAAGTGCCCGTCGAGCGCGGCAGCGAGACCTCGCCCTGGCCGCTGACCTTACCGGCGCCGCCCCTCTAGCGCGATTTACGACGCATCGATCGAGATGCGGTAATCCCTTCCCGCAGACGTTCCGCCCGGCACGCCCCAGTAGGTGAAGTCGAGCCGCTGTCCGGGCTTGAGCTTGGAGGTGTCGAGATGCAGGACGTGCACGCCGAGAGCGTTCGGGGTGGTCGAGGCGTCGCTGACATTCTGCCAACCGTCGAAGCCGTAGTGCACGTTGGCGGGCGCGGGGAGCACGATGAGGAGCGTCACGCCTGCCTTCATGTCGCCGATCGGCGCGTGGGGCGCCCAAATGGCCCGCCGCGCGATGGGGCGCTCGCCGCGATAGCGCCGCCAGACGGCTTCCGGACGATCGAAAGGCCGCTGCAGGGCCCGGGATGCGACCAGCTTCACGAACTCCGCATGGGTCCAGGCGAGCGGCATGGCCGATCCGGTCGCTTGCCCGAATTGCAGTCCCCGTTCGGGTATCGAGGGGGCATCCCAGATCTGCTCCGGCAGCATGCCGCCCGGCGATGCCATACGCGCCATGGCATCCATGAGCGGCAATGGATCGCGGCCGCTGGCAATCTCGTAATGCGCGCGCTCGCCGGTGAGCAGCGGCCAGGGGCGGCCCCGCCCGACCCCGTCGTACTCGCTGCCGTCATCGTGCTCGCCGTAACCGTCGTCGAAATAGCGGCGCCAGCTCGGGCCGTTGGGTGTGTCGACCTTGAGCAACGCATCGGCCAGCCGCAAGCTTCCCAGAATGAAAGGGTCGTCGGGGCGCCGCAGGCCGAAGCGCACCAGCTGCAAGAAGTCCACGCCGAACTGCGCCGCGGCGGGCAGACCTGGATCGAATGCCAGATTGCGCAGCGTCAGGATCTTGTCCAGGGCACCGCGGTCGGAGATCGCCTGCGAGGGAGCGACGCGCACATAGTAGCCCGGTATTCCGTACTTTCGAGCGAGCGGCGTGTCGCACACGGCGGTCCAATCCTCGAGGCGCGAATTCCAGAAATCCGCGACATCGAGTACGAGCTCGCGCGCATCGGCCGGCAGATAGTCGGCGCCGCAGACCAAGGCCGCAATGCATGCGGCGAGTGTGAAGGTGTTGAGGCCGGCGGTTTCTTCCCAGCGATCCTGATCGCTCTGCGGCCCGTGACGCACGAGGTAGGAGAGTGCGCGCAGCACCATGTCGGCGACTTCGGTGCCTTCGAGCGCGCCACGCTCCGCGAGCAGCGCCACCAGCACCACCGGCAGCGCCGTCTCGTCGAGCTGCACGCCGCGCCAATACGCCTTGCCGCCGAGATATTGATTCTGATACCAATGTCCGTCGGCGAGTTGCGAAGCGCGCAGATATCGCAACGTATTGCCGGCCTCACGCGTCGCGCCCACTGCGAGAAATGCGCCGGCGCACTCGACCAGATCGCGGGGCCACACGAGGTGATAGCCCTCGCGCTCTTCTCGGGTGTTTCCCCACGGGACGCTCAAGCTCGCGACCATCGCGCCGGGATAGGTCTTGTCCTGATGAATGCGCAACACCATCGCCGAGATTTGAAACTGCCGGATGCAGTTGGCGGGGAGACACTGCAGGTATTCGGGCGGCAGCTGCGATCTCGCGTACCAGTCTCTCCATCCCTTGAGGTGACGCTCGCGGGTCGCCGCGAACGGCTCGAACAAGCCCGTGAGCGCGAGCGTGGCAGCCGCTTCGGGGCTCGAGCCGAAGGCGAGCCCGACCGTACACGTCCGAGGCAGCTCGCCGAGCAACGCCACGTTGCCGGGTCCCGCCGAGTCGTACTCCCACGTCATGGCGCCGTTGCGCGCGAAATCCTGCCATCCGTCGCTCGTACCCGCATAGCCGGCGCTCGCACGGCCCAAGGCGTCGCGCTGCGCCCCGTCGACAGCCGCGAGTGCCAGTGCGAACGGCCCCTGCTGAGCCTGCAGGACGCGGCGGCCCCCTTGATCGGCAACCTCGGCGTAGTTGTTTCTGCCCGAGCCGCCGAGGTGCGGCGAGAGCAATGCATAAGGGCGCAGCTCCGCATCTCCAGTGAGCGCGAGGTCGATCACCATCGCGTCGCGCTCCGACCCCGGCACGATGGTGAGCGTCAACTGGAAGCGCGCGTGGCGATGGACGATGTGGACTGCCGGAATGCCGGGCTCGAGGAGGTCGACCGTGTGCTGCCAGAGGCGCTTGACCTCCACCCAAAAGCCTTTGCCATCGGCTACGATGAAGCCCAAGTCGCGGATTTGCGGAATGTCTACCCGCGGATAGTAGACCTCGTTCAGGATGCCGCCGCCGATGGTGAACCAGAGCCGCGAGCGGCCCGCGGAACAGCCGACCATCTCTTTGTTGCTGGTGCTCCAGGTCGGCTGCATGCCGGGGGCGCCCGGCGCCGCGCCGCCGCCCCGCCGACTCAAGATGGCTCGTGGGAAGCGAGCCGCGCCCCGGCGCGAGCCGCACCCAGCATCGCCACGTCGGGATTCACGATGAGCCGTGTCGGAATGGCCTGAACGAATGGCGACAGCCGGCCCTTGTCTTCGAAGCGATGGCGAAATGCGCTCTCCGCGAGAAATGTCTCGATCTTTTGCGCGATACCCCCGGATATATACACCCCGCCGCGCGCGCCATGCGCGAGCGCGAGATCGCCGGCGACGGTGCCGAACACCGCGCAGAACATCGACAGCGCAGCCCGGCAGGCGGCGTCCTTGCCGGCGCCCGCCGTGATGTCGGCGGCGGTGAGCGCCTGTGGCGTCCGCCCTGCGAGTTGCTCGAGGGTCTTGTAAAGCTGCTCGAGACCGCCGCCCGACAGGATGCGCTCCACCGATACGCGGCCATGCTCTTTCCACATGAGCTGCAGGACCGCGAGCTCCTGCGCATTGCTCGGCGCGAACCCCATGTGGCCCCCCTCCGTTGCCATGGGCACCGAGCGGCCGCGGTCGCGCGCGAGGCAGGACACGCCGAATCCGGTGCCCGGCCCAAGAATCGTGATGGTTCCTGAGTCGAGCCCCGGCAGCTCGGGCCCGAGGGTGCGCAAGTCCTTGGCGGTGAGCACCTCGGCGGCGTAGGCGAGCACGCCGAAGTCATTCACGAGCGCCGCTTGCTTGAAACCGAATCTCTTGAGGTCGGCTTCCGAGATGATCCAGCCGCGATTGGTGAAGTGCGCGGCGCCATCCGTCACCGGACCGGCCACGGCAATCGCTGCGACGTCCGGTCGCTGGGCCCCCGATCGATCGAAGTAGGTGCGCAAGGCATCGAGGAAGGTGGGAAAGCTCCCCTCCAGATCCTGCCGCTGCGCGATGCTCCACGGCGGCGGAGCGGCGGCATCGACGATGGCAAAGCGTGCGTGCGTGCCGCCGACGTCGCCTACGAGAATGTTTTTAGCCAGGCGAATCCCCTGAAATCCGGCCCTCGCCTCGCAATCGCTGATCCACTTCCTCTTCCGCGGCGAGCCAATCCTCCATCTCGTGCCCGGGCTTGAAGCCGCGGTGCTGCGATCGAAAGTAGGCTGCTTGCGCGATCGATGCGTAACGATCGAGGGGCGGCGCCGTCGCCGCCGTGTGCGCTGAAGTCGCGTCCGCAGGGCTAGTCGTCGATCGGGGCGATTTGCGCGCACGCACTCGCGCCTTTGCGGCTGAGGTGCTCGGCGGCGCCGCGCCAGGAGACGCTGCGCTCGGGGGCGCCGCACGCTGCGGCGGAGCAGTGGGGGTTGCGGCACCGTTATCCGGTCGACTGCCGGCGCCGCGGGTCGGTCTCTTGCTCGTGGTCATGACATCTCCAGAAGAATCCGCCCACCGGATGGGCCCCGATAACCTACGATGGAAATGAGACAGATCGTCGAGTGACGAAAGTCCTCCGTGGAACTCTAACCGATTTGAGCGGATTGGCAACCCCGCGACCCGCAGGCGTTTTCCGTACTCCGCGCTCGTGGGGCGCGACACCAGGAGTCTTCGTGTTGCGCAGCGGCACGCTACCTGGGTAACCTGCGTTGGTGAACGAGTCGCGAATCAGCGGAATCGGAAGAGCCGTGTCAGGCGCGACCCGACGTCGCGGGTGGGGGAGCCCCGCACTCGCCGTCTGGACGGTGCTCGCGTTGCTCGCAGTGCTCGCGCCGGTCGTCGGTCACACAGCGAACGCACCGCCGCCGTTGCAAGTCGATCTCGACGCCTTCGATGCGATGAAGAAGACCACCCAGCTGCCGGACGGTGTCACGCTCGCCTATATCGATACCGGCAATCCGACCGGACCTGCCGTGGTGCTGATTCACGGCTACACGGACAACGCGCGGGACTGGGTGCCCATGCTGCCGTATCTCTCGAAGCGCTTTCGCCTCATCCTGGTGGACATTCGCGGCCATGGAAAATCGAGCAAGCCGGAGTGCTGCTATACGCGCTTTGATTTTGCCTACGACATCAAGCTGCTGCTCGATGCGCTGTCCATCCGGCGGGCCGATGTGATCGGTCACTCCCTGGGCAGCATCATCGCCCAGACCTTTGCGGAGTACTGGCCTGAGCGCACCCATCGCGTCGTGCTCATTTCCTCGACCGGCGGCCTCCCCCCCGGCTCGACCGCGCCGCCCCAGTTCGATTACACCGCCGAGATCCGCAAGCTCAAGGATCCCATCGATCCGGACTCGCCGTTCATGATCGCCTGGTGGGATTCGCCCACGCCCGTCAATCCGGACTTCATCCGCCGCCAACGGCAAGACGCGGCCGCCATTCCACTCAAGGTCTGGCTCGCGGTCCTCGATGAGGCGCTGCCGACCGCCACCGCCTACGCGGATCTGCAAAGCACGCTGCCGCGCCTCAAGGCGCCGACCCTTCTCATCTGGGGCAGCAAGGACCCGATCATGGAGGAGCCCGTGCGCCAGACGCTGCGCGATGCCTTGCCGGGCGCTGAAGTGAAAGTCTTCGCGGGCTTGGGCCACAATCCGTTTTGGGAGGATCCTCCCGCGGTGGCCCGCGTCATCAACACGTTTTTGGGCTCCGCTAACTAGCGCGCGGAGCGGCCGCCGGCCAGCGCCTCGTCGAGCACCTCGATCCAATGGCGCACGGGCCGCGTTGTCCCGCTCTGTAAATGCTGGATGCAACCGATGTTCGCCGACACGATGCACTCAGCCTTCAGCGAGCGCAGGTGTCCGAGCTTGCGATCGCGCAGCTCATTCGCGATCACCGGATAAAGCACGGAATACGTGCCGGCGGAGCCGCAGCACAGATGACTCTCGGCCGGCACCTTGACGTCGAAGCCCAGGGCGGTGAGCTCAGCATCGACGCCGCACAGCTCCTGCCCGTGCTGCAACGTGCAGGGCGTGTGCACGGCCAGGCGCGGTCCGGAGCATGGCAGCCGATCCTTGAGTGCGAGCCGGATATCCGGCAGCAACTCGGACAGATCCCGGGTCAGTGCCGAGATGCGCCGTGCTTTGTCGGCATACTCGGCGTCGTGCCGCAATTCGTAGCCGTACTCCTTGGTCATCTGGCTGCAGGCGGAGGCGTTGACGACAATCGCCTCGACGCCGCCCTCGAGGTACGGCCACCACGCATCGATATTTCGCCGCATGTCGGCCAGACCGCCCGCACGGTCGTTGAGGTGCGTGCGCAACGCTCCACAACACCCCTCGCCTGTCGCAACCGTCGTCTGGATTCCGGCGGCATCCAGCACGCGCACCGTGGCGGCGTTGATCTGCGGCCGCATGGCCGGCTGCACGCAGCCGCCGAGCAGGAGCATCTTGCGAGAGTGCTCACGCAGGGACTCGAGCCGCGGCCGCCGCGGCTCGCGCTGCGTGCTCGCGGGGACCTTGCTCTTGAGCCGTTGCGGCAGCAAAGGCCGCAGCATTTGTCCGGCTTTCAGCGCGGGCGCGAACAGCGGTGACGTCAGGCCTTCCTTGAGCAGCCAACGAGTCGCCTGCTCGGCTGCGGGGCGCTCGACGCGCTCATCCGTGAGACGCCGCCCGATCTCGACCAGGTGACCGTATTCGACGCCGCTCGGACAGGTCGTCTCGCAATTCCGGCACGTCAGGCAGCGGTCGAGGTGCAGCTGCGTGCTGCGCGTGACGTCGCCACCCTCGAGCAGCTGCTTGATCAAATAGATGCGGCCGCGGGGGCCGTCGAGCTCATCGCCCAGCACTTGATACGTGGGGCAGGTCGCGTTGCAGAAGCCGCAGTGTACGCATTTGCGCAGGATTGCCTCCGCCTCCTCGCCGTCCGGGGTCCCCTTGAACTCCTCGCTCAATTTGGTTTGCATGACTGCCCGTCAAAGGTCCGCATACAGGCGGCCGGGATTGAGTATCCGCTCGGGATCGAAGGCGGTTTTCAGCGCCCGATGGATGCGCATGAGCTCGCCGCTCAGCGGCGCGAACGCTCCCGCACACTTATCGGCCGCGCGCACCAGCGTCGCATGACCTCCGGCGCTCGCTGCCGCGGCGCGTACCGTTGCCGCCGGTGCCGCCGTCCACCACCAGCGCTGCGCACCGCCCCATTCTATGAATTGACGGCCCGCCAACGTGAAGGGCTGGGTACCCGGCGGTACCGACATTCGCCACAAGGCGGCGCCATGCCCGAACTCGTCGGCAGCCGCCGCGAAGAATTCATGCCGCTGATCGCGGACACTCTCCCAATAACTGAACGCCGCCTCTCGATCCATCGCCGTTCCGCCGAGCCGCGCGCGCGCCTCGAGCACGGCGGCCCGAGAGCCTGCCAGCCGGATACGCAAACGGCGCTCGCACCACGCGCTCGCCTGCAGCGGCACGGGTTGTCCACGCCAGCGCGCCATGGCCTCGAGAGCGCGTGGCTCGTCCCACTCGTACTCCAGCGTCGCGCTGTCGGCCGCCGCCGCCAGCACTTTGAGGGACACCTCGCAGATGACGCCGAGCACCCCCCAGGAGCCCGCGATCAAGCGCGAGACATCGTAGCCCGCCACGTTCTTCATGACCTGGCCGCCGAACGTCAGCAGCTCGCCGCGCCCATCGAGCAGCGTCAGCCCGAGCACATAATCGCGCAACGCACCGACGGCCGCGCGCGAAGGTCCCGCAAGGCCGGAGGCCACCATACCGCCGACGGTACCCCCCGCAGCGAAGCGCGGCGGCTCGAACGGCAAGCACTGACCTTTCGCGGCGAGCGCGCTCTCGAGTTCGGCGAGCGGGGTACCGGCGCGCACGGTGACGACCAGCTCGCTCGGCTCATAGCTCGTGATGCCGGTGACCTCGCGCATGGGGAGCGGCTCGCCACGCGGCGCTTCGCCGTAGAAAGCCTTGGTACCACCGCCCACGATTTGCAGCGGAGCGCGGGTTGCACGCGCAGCGCGCAGGCGGTCGATCAGCTGCGCAACTTCCGCCGGCAACGCGGACATCAAAATCTCGGCAGGTCGGGGAACGGCATCATGCCGCGATGCACGTGCATCTTGCCGTACTCCGCGCAGCGCTGCAGCGTGGGAATCACCTTGCCGGGGTTGAGCAGCTCCGCCGCGTCGAAGGCGCGTTTGACGGCCAGGAACCGATCGCGTTCCGCAGGCGAGAACTGCACGCACATGGAGTTGAGCTTCTCGACGCCGACGCCGTGCTCACCGGTGACCGTGCCGCCGACCTTCAGGCTCGCTTCCAGGATCTCCGCGCCGAACAGCTCGCAGCGCCTGAATTGATCGGGATCGTTCGCATCGAACAGGATCAGCGGATGCAGATTGCCGTCCCCCGCATGAAACACGTTCACACAGCGCAGACCGTACTTGGCCTCCATGACTTCGATCGCGAGCAGCATCTCGGCGAGCTTGCGGCGCGGGATGGTCGAATCCATGCACATGTAGTCCGGACTGATGCCTCCCGAGGCCGGGAATGCGTTCTTGCGGCCGCTCCAGAATTTGAGACGCTGTGCCTCGTCGCGGCTCACCTCGATGCGCGTCGCGCCGCTCTCGGTGAGGACCCGGCGCATCGCGGCGATCTCCTCCTCGACCTCCGCGGGAGCGCCGTCGCTCTCGCAGAGCAGGATGGCCGCCGCGGACAAGTCGTAGCCCGCGTGCACGAAGTTCTCCGCCACCTCCGTCATGCGCCGGTCCATGAGCTCGAGGCCCGCGGGAATGATGCCTTGCGCGATCACGTTCGCCACGGCGGCGCCGGCCGTTTCCACTGTCGCAAAGCTTGCCAGCATGCAGCGCGCGAGCTCAGGTTTCGGCACGAGCTTGACCGTCACCTCGGTGGTCACGGCGAGCATGCCTTCACTGCCGATCACGATGGCGAGCAAGTCGAGACCGGGCACATCGAGCGCTTCCGAGCCGAACTCGACGGGCTCGCCCGCGGCGGTGAGGCCGCGCACGCGCAGCACGTTGTGCAAGGTCAGTCCGTACTTCAAGCAATGCACACCGCCGGAATTCTCGGCGACGTTCCCACCGATGGTGCAGGCGATCTGACTGCTCGGGTCGGGCGCGTAGTAGAGTCCGAACGGCGCGGCCGCCTCGCTGATTGCCAAGTTGCGCACCCCGCACTGAACCACGGCCGTACAGGACAGCGGATCCACCGAGAGGATTTTATTGAATTTCGCCAACGAGACCGTGACTCCCCAGCGATGCGGAAGCGCGCCGCCCGAAAGCCCGGTGCCGGCGCCGCGTGCCACCACGGGAACACGCAGGCGGTGACAGGTGCGTAAGATGGCCGCCAGCTGCTCCTCGGTCGCCGGCAGCACCACGATCATGGGCAGCGCCCGAAACGCCGTCAGACCGTCGCACTCGTAGGGTTGGGTCTGCTCGCGGGACGCCAGAATGGCGTTCGCGGGCAACACCTCGGCCAAAGCCGCGAACACTTCAGCCCGGCGCGCGGCGAGCTCGGCCGAGTCGGCGTCGCGCGGGTCCTGGCTGCGAGAGTTCGTCGGGAAATTCATAGGCGTGGCTGATTGTACGCGCGCCGCACCATCCAGTGAGCCCCGTCCTACGTGCGGCCACGCCCGCTGCCGATAGGCCGAAGTCGACACTCGGGAGACACTGCAGCAACACGCCGTCGCAGGCGCCCCAACGTCTCGGAGAGCCGCTATGACCCTGACTCAAAATGAGCTCTATGCACTCATTCTCGCCGCCATCCTGATCGTGGCATTGATTGCCGTGGTCGCCTGGGCCCAGGCGCAGCGGCGGCGCAAGGAATCGTTGCGCCTGCAACAGCGCTTCGGACCCGAGTATGTGCGCTTGGTGAACGAGCTCGGACGCGCAAAGGCAGAAGCCGAGCTCGCCACACGCGAGAAGCGGGTCGCGACGCTCACGCTCCTCGCGCTGCCGCCAGCCGAAGCAGCCAGGTTCCGGGACGCGTGGATCGCCATTCAGGCCCGCTTCGTGGATGACCCCAAGACCTCCGTGGTCGATGCAGACCACCTCGTCTACGACCTCATGGCGAAACGCGGCTACCCGATGGGCGACTTCGAGCGCCGAGCGGCCGACATTTCGGTGGACCATCCGGCGGTCGTCTCCAATTACCGCGCCGCCCGGGCCATCGCGTTACGCGATGAGCGCGGCGAAGCCACTACCGAGGAGTTGCGCAAAGCGGTGGTGCATTACCGCGCTTTGTTCCAGGAACTGCTCGAAGTGAGAGATCCGCAGCCGCACGTGATCCCTCGCCGGCCGGTGTCGGTGAGCTAGCGCGGGCTAAGCCCCCGCGGCGCGCAGTTTGTCGCGCCGCGCGAAGCTCATCGCGGCCTGGATCGCCGCGGCGATTTCGGTCTGGCTGCAAGGCTTCGCGAGCTTGACGATGCCGAACTCGGCAGGATCGGCCGGCAGCTCGGCGTATCCCGTCGCGAGGACGATGGGCAATCCCGGATATTTTTCCTGTACGCACTGGGCAAGCTGCAATCCGGTCATGTTGGGCATCGCATGATCGGTGACGATCACATCGACCGCCTGGCCCGAAGCGAGCACGGCGAGCGCCTCGGACGCCGACGGTACGTCGATGGCGACGTGGCCGAGATCCTCGATCAGCGCGGCCGTGCCGGTCAGCACCAAGCGGTCATCGTCGACGATGAGGACGCGCCAGGAGGCGGTGGCGGTGGCGGGCGTGGGCGGCGGGCGCTCGGGACTACGCACCAGCGAAACCGGTTCGGTGTTGGCGCGCGGCAGCCACAGCTCGACCGTGGTGCCGACGCTCGGCGTACTGACGATGCGCAGCTGGCCGCCGGATTGGGCGGTCAGGCCGTGCACCATCGACAATCCGAGCCCGGTGCCCTTCCCGGGTCCCTTGGTGGTAAAGAAGGGGTCCGTCGCCTTCGCGAGCGTCGCCTCGTCCATGCCCACACCGGTGTCGGAGACACCGACGCGCACATACTCCCCGGCCTTGAGAGCTGGATCGCCGGAGTTTTGGCCGATGACTTCGTCCGTCGCCCGAATGGTGAGCGTTCCACCGGAGATCATCGCGTCGCGCGCGTTCAACGCGAGGTTGAGAAGAGCCAGCTCGAGCTGATTCGAATCCACCAACACCGGCGACAGGCTCTTCGGGATTTGACACACCAGCGCGACTTCGATCCCGAGGGCGCGCTTCAACAGTTCGCCCATGCCGCATACGAGCTCGGACAAATTGACTGATTCGGGCTTGAGCTCCTGGCGGCGGGAGAACGCGAGCAGCCGCTGCGTGAGCGCCGCGCCGCGCTGTGCGCCCTGCACGGCGTTTTGCAGCAGCCGGCGGCACTGGGCATCGTCGGCCAGACGTTTCTCGAGCAACGAGAGACTGCCGAGCACCGCCATCAGGAGATTGTTGAAGTCGTGCGCGACGCCGCCGGTCAGACGTCCGATGGTATCCATTTTTTGCGCCTCGAAGAGCTGCGCGAGCGCAGTCTCGCGCTCGCGTGTACGCTGCTCGATGCGCTGCTCCAGCTCCTCGTTGAAGCTCTGCAGGGCTGCCGTGCGCTCGGACACCCGCTGCTCGAGCTCGGCGTTGAAGCGCTCGAGCTGCCGGGTCTTTCGGTACAGGTCGACGAATACCTTGACCTTGGCGCGCAGCAGCTCCGGCACAACGGGCACGGGCACGTAGTCCACCGCCCCCAACTGATAACCGCGCAGCTGGTCGGGATAGGCGTTCATGACCGCGGACACGAAAATGATGGCGGTGTGCTGAAAGCGTGGATGCTCGCGGATCATGGCGGCGAGCTCGAAGCCGTCGAGATCGGGCATGTACACGTCGATCAAGATGAGCGCGATCTCGTTCTTGAGCAAATACTCGAACGCCTCGCGCGCCGAGGAGGCCTTGAACAGTGTCTCCCCGATCCCGGCGAGCACGACCTCGTGGCTCAGCAGCTTTGCTTCGCTGTCGTCGACAAGGAGAATGTTGACCTTGTCGGGATTGGTTTGCGCGTCGTTCACCGATGCAGCCACATCCGCAGCGCTGACAGCAATTGCTCGACATTGACGGGTTTCGCCAAGTAATCGGAGGCGCCCGCCTCGAGACATTTCTCGCGGTCGCCCTTCATCGCCTTCGCCGTCAAGGCGAGGATGGGCAGGCGCCGGAACTTCGCCTTCGAGCGGATGGCCTGAATGGTCTCGTAGCCGTCCATGCCCGGCATCATGATGTCCATGAGCACGATGGCGACGTCGTCCGCCGTGTCCAGGACGCCGATGGCCTCGCTGCCCGTGGTGGCCGTGAGCACTTCCATGCCGCGGCGCTCGAGGACGCTCGACAGCGCGAAGATATTGCGCGCATCGTCGTCGACCAGGAGCACCGTGCGATGCATGAGATCCTCGTCGGAGCTGTGCAGGCGCTCGAGCATCTGCTGCTTCGCGGTCGGCAGATCGGCCACCACGCGATGCAGGAAGAGAGCCGTCTCGTCGAGCAGCCGTTCCGGGGACTCCACGCCTTTGACTACGACACTGCGCGCCATGGTGTGCAAAGTCGCGTCCTCGTCCGCAGACAGCTCGCGCCCGGTGAACACCACCACCGGCACGTCGCGCAGCTCCGCATCGTCGCGAATCGTCTCGAGCACCTCGAATCCGGACATGTCCGGCAGCTTCAGATCGAGCACCACGCAATCCACCTGATCGCAGCGCAGCTTCTCGAGCGCTTCGCTGCCGGTGGCGGCCGATGCGATCTCGATATCCTCGTGGCTCAAGAGCTCCGCGACGCTGTTGCGCTCGACCTCGTCGTCCTCGACGATGAGCAGGCGCTTACGGCGCGGACTCGCATAGCCCTTGATGCGAGCGAACGCCTCCTCAAGTCCCTCGCTGGAGGCCGGCTTCTGCACGAACGAAAAGGCGCCGCGGGCGAGCCCGTGGTGTCGGTCCTCGTCGAGCGTGACGATCTGGACGGGAATGTGGCGAGTCGCCGAATCCTGCTTGAGCTGGCTCAGCACCGTCCAGCCGAGCATGTCCGGCAGGAAGATATCGAGCGAGATCGCGGTCGGATGATGCGCGCGCGCGAGCGCGAGCGCCTCGGTGCCGCGAGACGCAACCAGCACCTTAAAGCCTTTGTCTTTGGCCGCCCCGACCATCAGGCGCGCGAAGTGCGGATCGTCCTCGACGATGAGCACCACGCTGTCGCCGGGTGCAATGGCGCCTCGATCGTCGGGAATCTGCTCCGGTGGCCGATCCGTCGTGCGGGGCACGAAGCCCGCAATCGGAGCGGCTTGCGGCGCATCGGCGCCCGCCGGCGGCAGACGGCTCGACGCACTGCCCTGGTAGGTGAGCGGCAGATACAGCGTGAAGACGCTTCCCAACCCCGGCGTCGAGCGTAGCTGGATCTCCCCGCCGAGCAGGTTCGCGAGCTCGCGGCTGATCGCCAGTCCCAAACCGGTGCCGCCGTACTTGCGGCTGGTGCCGGCGTCGGCCTGCTGGAAGGCCTCGAAGATGATCCGCTGCTTCTCGGGAGGGATGCCGATGCCGGTGTCCGACACCTCGAACGCAACCACCGAGGCCGCACGACGCAACACCGGATGGTCCGGATTCCAGCCGCTGACGGCCGGTGAGACGGTGAGCTTGACGCTGCCCTCGGCGGTGAACTTGAATGCGTTCGAGAGCAGGTTCTTGAGCACCTGCTGCAGGCGCTTCGAGTCGGTGGTGATGGTGCGATCGAGCGTCGGCAAGAGCTCCAGCTCGAACGACAAGCGGCGGTTCTCGGCCTCGTGCCGGAAGGGCCGCGCAATCATCTCGAGCAGATTGCTGAAATACACTTCCTCGGCGTCCACCGAGACCGTGCCTGACTCGATCTTCGACAGATCGAGAATGTCGCTGATCAGGTTCAACAGGTCGGTGCCCGCGCCGTGAATGGTGCGCGCGAATTCCACCTGCTTGTTGGTCAAATTGCCGTCGGGATTGTCGGTGAGCTGCTGTCCCAGGATGAGGATGCTGTTCAAGGGCGTGCGCAACTCGTGCGACATGTTGGCCAGGAACTCGGACTTGTATTTCGAGGTGAGGGCGAGCTCGGTGGCCTTCTCCTCGACCGCGCGGCGCGCCTGCTCGATCTCCTGGTTCTTCGCCTCCACCTCGACGTTGCGGTCCGCGAGCTGCTGCGCCTTCTGTTCGAGCTTCTCGTTCGTTTGTTGGAGCTCGCGCTGCTGAGTCTGCAGCTCGGTGGCGAGCTGCTGCGATTGCTTGAGCAGCCCTTCGGTCTGCATGGTCGCCTCGATGGAGTTCAAGACGATACCGATGGACGTCGTGAGCTGGTCGAGGAAAGCGAGCTGCAGATCGGTGAATCCGCCGAGGGAGGCGAGCTCGATCACCGCCTTCACTTGACCCTCGAACTGCACCGGCAGCACGATGACGTGCCGCGGCTGTGCCTTGAACAGTCCCGAGGTGATCGGCACCACATCGTACGGCATCTCGGTGATGAGGATGCGCCGTGCGTCGAGTGCGCACTGGCCGATGAGACCCTCGCCGAGCTCGAGGCGGTCGGCATGGCCGTTTTCGGCGCTGTCCGCATAGGCGGAGAGCAGC
>Ga0302314_10004987_pt1 | contig 24282 bp, 22 predicted proteins | sample III_Palsa_N2_3_FD_200533 | JGI IMG/M metagenome (GOLD analysis project Ga0302314, IMG submission 200533) | Peat permafrost microbial communities from Stordalen Mire near Abisko, Sweden - III_Palsa_N2_3 | ecosystem: Environmental > Terrestrial > Soil > Palsa > Peat permafrost | place: Sweden... | reverse complement strand
GCCTGGATCACCTACGCCGGCACCGGCCACCCCAAGGCCACGGACTGACGTGCTCACGGCCGGACTGCCCGGCAGTCCGGCCCAACCCAGCACGCACGACCCGCCCCCGGGTCAGCCCCTCTTCCCGTTGGATAGCCCGTTGGGATATCCAACGGGACAACTTGCTCTGCCAGGAGCCCGGGTCCGGTCAGCCCGTCGTGCTGGCCGGTTGTCGCTTACGCTGCCCCACCGTCTCGTCGACTCGGCTTGTCGCTGAACTGCTCGCGTCCTGACCGTCCCGACCGCGTGGGGGGCAAGTTCGGGCAGCGCTGCTTCTGCCGCCTGACGGTCGGACAGGTCCAGCAGGAACTGTCCGACCGAGACAGTGGCCCCCTGGATGGGACCGCGTCCTCCAGGGGGCAGGAGTTGATCAGCCGGCGCAGGAGTTGAAGGTCGGGCTGGTCTCGGCGACGTAGATGCTGCTGGCGCCGGCGGCGTCGGTGGTGAGCGGCACGGTGATCGTGTCGGCGGCGGTCCACGGGAAGCCGTCGACGTCGAAGGTCCAGTTGCCGGTGACCTGGGTCGCCAGTTCCGACAGCGCGACCCAGCCGTACTGGCCGACCGGGATCGGCATGGTCACCGTGTTGCCCAGCGTCTGGCTGACGCTGTTGGTGAACGAGCCGGAGACGGAGGTGGTGATCTTGCTTTCCAGGGTGAGCGTGTTCTGGAAGGTGGGTACCGGGGCGGGGCCGCCGGCGCCGGCCTCCGCGGCGTTGGTGAGGTCGAACTCCGTGCCGAGGGTGCCTCCGATGGTGTCCGACCAGCCGGTGGTGTTGTTGAGCTGGAAGGCGTAAGTCACCGGCGCCGAGGTGTTGTTGTACCAGACCGGCGAGACGCACTGCAGCGGCAGCGGCGCGGCCGGGGTCTGGCTGCCGCTGGTCCACGAGCAGGTCGAGGCGTCGCTCACGCAGAGGGAGGCGGCATGGTCGAGGGCCAGGCCCGTCGCCGCCTGGTCGGCGGCCGCGGGCAGGGTCCACTGCTGGGCCGCGCTGCCGTTGCAGCCGTAGCTGTCGGTCCAGGCGTCGGGGTACGAGGCGGCCAGCAGCACGTCCAGGCAGTTGTCGGTGCCCTCCTGGCGGATCATGAAGGCGGTCGTCGATCCGGCGACCGGCTGGAAGTACCAGCTCTCGGTCGAGCGGCCGTCGCACGCCTGCTGGCGCAGCGGCAGGCCGGCGTCGACGCACAGCCCGGTGCCGCCGTTGACGATGGGGAAGGACCCGTCGGCGGCCAGGGTGCCGACGGTCCAGGACTCGTCGTAGCCGGGCGTCGGATTGGTGACGATGATGGAGCCGGCCGATGTGGTGCCGTTCTGGTCGTCCAGGCTGTAGCCGTTGCTGGCCGAGGTGATGCTCACCCCGCTGAGCGAGGCGATGCCGCCGGACGGCCCGGACGCCGCCTGGGCGGAGCCCGCCGTGAGCCCGACCACGACGCAGCACGCTGCCACGAGGGCGGCGAGCATCCTCCTGAGGGACACGGGGCCCCTCGCGGTGATGGTTGCCATGGGTGCGTTCCTTTCGTCGGTACGGATGGTCCCTTGCGGTTCGGTCCTGGGGACCGGACGTCTCGGTCAGCCGGTCGGCTGTCCTGTGCCGCCGGTGCTCGCGAAGGCCCCTTGCAGACGCGGCAGGAGGTTGGCCAGGTCCTGGTCCCAGCAGCCGGCGTCATGGCCGCCGTCGCATCCCCAGCTCGAACCGTTGCCGTAGTCCACGAAGTACGGCGTGTTGCCGGCGGCGGTGAGGGCGGAGTCGAGGTGCTGGGCGGCGCTCTCCAGCCAGAACTCGGCGTTGGTGGGGTTGCCGCCGCCATTGCCGGTGTAGAGCGAGACGTTCGTTCCGGCGAACGCGGCGGCGTTCTCGACCGGGTCGGCGGCGTTCCACAGGGAGTCGTTGTACGGCGGGGTCAGCGAGAAGGGGTACGGCGAGCCGAAGATCGAGTCGCTGCTGACAGCCGGCGCGTAGGCGTCCCCGGGCGCGCGGCAGGCGCTCCAGTAGGCGCTGCCGGCCGAGTTCGACCCGCTGGCGGCGCTCGCGTCGTCGATGACCCCGGTCGCGTCGGTGAGCGAGGCGACGACGGCCAGGCGCAGGTCCATGGCGTCCTCCCCCAGGTCGTCGTCGCCCGACAGGCTCGCCACCTGGCTGAACGTGCCCGGGTTGTCCTGGGCCAGGTGCAGGGCGCCGAAGCCGCCCATGGAGATCCCGGCGATGGCGCGGTCGGCCTTGTCCGGGATGGTGCGCAGGTTCCCGTCGATGAACGGGACCACCTGGTCGACCTCGAAGTCCGCCCAGTCCTGGGCGCCGGCCGCGGTGGTCTGGTCCGCCCAGTTGGAGTACCAGCCGCGCGCGCCGCCGTCCGGCATGACGATGATCATCCCCGAGTCGTGCGCCAGCGCGTTGAACTTGGGGAAGTAGGCGGGGGCGAAGTAGTCGCAGGGGTCGCCCGGGGAGCCGTCCAGCAGGTACAGGACCGGGTAGTGCGCGGTCGGGTCGCTGTAGTAGTCGGACGGCAGGATGATCCGGATGTGGTGCCCGACCGTGTCGGGGTCGTTGGCGACGTCGGGTGACGTCACGGTGATCGTGAAGTCGGTGGCGGTACCGGCGGGTATGTACGGATTGTTCTGCAGCGATGGGTCGTTGACCTGTGTGAGTCCGAAGCCGTCGGTCAGCGTCGGCGGGCCGGACGGGTCCGGGGCGTCCGCGTGGGCGATCGGTGTGGCCAGCGCGGTCGCGGTGATCATCGCGACGGCGGCCACGACCGCTTTCGCCCGGGAGCGCCGGGCGGGCAGTGACGGTCTCATCCTGAGTCCTTAGTCGATGGGAGTCCGGGTGGGGAAGACGATGGGTGGCCGCCCGGCCGTGCGCGGGGCCCGGCCAGGGGCGCCCGGACATCGTGCTGTCCGCGCAGGTCGTCGGCCCAGGCCAGGAGGCGGCCGGGAACCGGCCAAATATGGCCGCCCGAGCCGGCCAGCCACGCACCGCCGCCCCGCCGGGACCGGAGCCACCGACGCGGCCCGTCCAGACCCCGCCGACCGGGGCAGGCGACGGCCGAACCCACCCGCGCCGCCATCCGCCGCACCGCGAACATCATCGTCGCCCCCGCGGGCCGCGAACTGCGCCTCCGCGTCCGGACGCGGAGGTGACCACCGCGCGCCTGCCCTGGCAGGACGCCCCCTGGACCACCGCCTGGCAGGCAGGCGTCGGTCGCGCCCGACGGCCCCTGGCCGGGACCCGGAGGACAGGCTCGAACTCATCGCCTCCGGCCGGGCCCTGGCCATCGTTCCCGGCCTGGACGGCCCCGCCCGCCCCCACCGCGGCACCATCCCCCCGCGCGCCGAGCGCCCCTGAACCGGCGAGACACCTCAGAAGGTCGGTTCGCGGTCTGCGTAGGCGTGCATCGGGTCGCCCTTCCACGGGTCCGGGCGCAGGCCGTAGTCGTGGAGGCCGAGGCGTTCGGCGACCGCTCGCGAGCCTGCGTTGTGTGCGTGGATCCAGGCGATCACGGGCAGCTGCGGGCTGTGCCGGTCGGCCATCCGGATCGCGGTGCGGGAGAGTTCGGTGGCGTAGCCCTCGCCCCAGTGGACGCGGACCAGGCGGTAGTAGACGTTCCAGAAGCCCGGGTTCTGGCGCTGGACGCCGCCGACGCCGATCAGTTCGCCGGTGTCCCGGTGCCGTGCCGTCCAGTAGCTGAGGCCGTCCGACTCCCAGCGCGGGGTGCAGCGTCCGATCCAGTCCCGGGTGACGCCGGGGTCGGTGTGGCGGCCCTCGGGCTCGTGGCCCCAGACGTCGGGGTCGGAGTTGAGGGTGTACAGGTCGTCCAGGTCCTCGGGGCCGACGGCCCGAAGCTCCAGGCGCTCGGTCGACACCAGGTACGGCTCGCGGTCCTCGCTCATCACATGATCGTATCGAGCGCCCGACCGGCCCACCCCCGATTTCGGATCACCGCGCGGGCCGGTCCCGGCGCGGGCGGGGAGCCCCGGGCGGCTGGGCGCCGCCCGGGGGTCGCGGTCAGTCCCGCGGGCGGGCGACCTCGACGTTCTCCAGCACGCCCAGCGCGTCCGGGACCAGGACGGCGGCCGAGTAGTAGGTGCTGACCAGGTACTGGATCACGGCCTTGTCGTTGATGCCCATGAAGCGCACCGACAGGCCCGGCTCGTACTCGTCCGGCAGCCCGGTCTGGTGCAGCCCGACCACGCCCTGGTTGTCCTCACCGGTACGCAGCACCAGGATCGAGCTGGTGTGGCCGCCGTTCACCGGGATCTTGCCGCACGGGAAGATCGGCACCCCGCGCCAGGACGGGATCCGGTGCCCCTCGACATCCACCGACTCCGGGTACAGACCGCGCTTGTTGCACTCCCGGGCGAAGGCGGCGATGGCCCGCGGGTGGGCCAGGAACAGCCGCGACCCGCGCCGGCGGGAGAGCAGTTCGTCCATGTCGTCCGGGGTGGGCGCGCCGTTGTGGGTCTGGATGCGCTGGCCGTGGTCCGCGTTGGCGAGCAGCCCGAACTCCGGGTTGTTGATCAGCTCGTGCTCCTGACGCTCCCTCAGTGCCTCGATGGTCAGCTTGAGTTGCTGCTCGGTCTGGTCCATCGGCTTGTTGTAGAGGTCGGCGACCCGGGTGTGGACCTGCAGGATGGTCTGGGCGACGCTCAACTCGTACTCGCGCGGGGTGAGTTCGTAGTCGACGAAGGAGCCGGGCAGTTCCGGTTCGCCGTCGTGCCCGGCCGCCAGGGAGATCTCGGCCTGGCCGTGGGAGTCCTGGTCCTGGTCGGCGGCGGCAAGGTAGGAGTCGACCTGCGCGCGCAGCTGCTCCGAGCGGGTGACCAGGTCGCCGAAGGCGCCGCGGGGAAGTACCAGCAGCGAGCCGGAGGTGGCGGCCTTGGCGGTGTAGCTCCAGGTCAGACCGTCCTCGGTGAGGGCCTCGTCGCCGAAGTGGTCACCGTTGGCGAGGGTGCCCAGCACGGCGTCGTGGTCGCCGAACTTGCCCTCCCCGATCTTGCGGATCTTGCCGTGGGCGACCACCAGCACCTGGTCGACCGGTGCGCCGCGCTCGACCAGTACCTCGCCCTGCTCGAAGTCGCGCCGGGTGAAGCGGCCGGCCAGCTCGGTGAGCAGCCCCTGGTCCTCGAACCCGCGCAGCACCGGGAGTTCGGCGAGCGTCGGCGGCACGATCCGGACGTCGGCCCCGGCCTGGACGAAGCTGAGCCGCCCCTGCCCGGTGGTGTAGGTGAGCCGCCGGTTCACCCGGTAGGTGCCGCCCGAGACCTGCACCCAGGGCAGCATCTTGAGCAGCCAGCGCGAGGTGATGCCCTGCATCTGCGGCGGCGTCTTGGTCGTTGTCGCCAGGTTCTTTGCTGCGGCCGTAGTCAGTGCTGTCTGTTCCTGGGCCATGTCGCCGACTCCTCTGGAGAACGTGAACTGCCGTGCTGGGTAGGTTTACTGCTGTTCGCGGTGCTGGCGGCCCCGGTGGGGGTGCGCGGTCGGCCGGGCGGCCGGCGCGGGGGCCGGGCGCGTTAGTCGATGCGGTCGCCGCAGTCAACTGACGACCTGTCATTTCGGGGATAATCGACGAAACCCCACTGCGGGCAACGAGGGAATGCCGCTCTTGTGGTATTGGAGCGGAGCGCGCCAAAAGAGCCGGACGGCGCGGACCGCGCGGCGCGCTCCGGGAAAGTCCCGGCAGTACTCATGAGGTCGCCGATCGAGGATATTCGAAACCGAACAGGTACGCGAGGCTGCTCCAACTCCGTTGCTGCCCGGTGTGGTTCGGACCCCCTTCCGACCAGCGGGACGTTGCTGAGAATTGCCGCCAAACCCGTTGCCAGCACTGGTTCTTGAGGGAACTTTCCCGGGCGCTGCCGGGGGCAAGTATTGCATGGGTATGCCAGCGCCGCATTCACTCGATCGAGTGATTGTGTACTGGGCTTATGACCAGCCATATTTCTTTTCGGCGATTCTAGAGCCCATGGGGGAAGGGAACCGGACATGCCCGTTGGGTCCGACACGGCCGCACGCCGGAACGCCGGACAGACACGTCCCGCCTCGCGCGCGACGGCGCCCGCGGCGAGCCCGCCGACCGCCGCGCCGTCGGCCCCGCCACGCGCCGGCCCCCGCCGACGGTGCGTCAACTCCGGTTCGGGGGCTGGCTGATCCGCCCCGCGAACACCAGCTGCACGCCAGCTTGTACGCCCGCTGTGCGGCGGCGCCGGACCACCGCTGCCGTACGCGAGTCAACGACTCTGTGAGGAGTGGCCGATCATGCCCCATCCCGGCGTACCGCGCCGTCAGGCCGCGGCGGTGTGCTCGTGAACACCACCGCCATGCAACGGATCCTGCGCGGACCGAGCGGTCTTGGCACCTCCAGCCTGCGTCCGGGCCGCACCGAAGCGGTCGAGGCGGTCAAGGCGGCGGACCCCGAACTCCCGCAGCCGGCGGCCGAATCCGCCCAGGCGCCGGCGGCCGACGAGAGCGCGCCGCAGCGGGACGTACCGCTGCCGCGACCGATCCCCGGGCTCTACCACCACCCGGTGCCCGAGCCGGACCCGGTGCGCGTCGCCGAGGTGAGCCACCGGATCAAGCAGTGGGCGGTGGAGGAGGTCCAGCTGTTCCCGCCGGAGTGGGAGGGCCAGTTCGACGGCTTCGACATCGGGCGCTACATGGTCGCCTGCCACCCGCTCGCGCCCACCGTCGACCACCTGATGATCGCCGCCCGGCTGATGGCCGCCGAGAACGCGCTGGACGACCAGTACTGCGAGGACCACGGCGGCTCCCCCGTGGGTCTGGGCGGGCGGCTGCTGCTGGCGCACACCGCCCTCGACCCGCTGTACACCACGCTGGAGTACCAGCCGGACTGGGCGGCGTCGCTGTCCGCGGACTCCCCCCGGCGCGCCTACCGCTCGGCCATGCAGTACTTTGTCCAGGCGGCCAGCGCCTCCCAGGCGGACCGGTTCCGGCACGACATGGCGCGGCTGCACCTGGGCTACCTGGCCGAGGCGGCCTGGAGCGAGACGGACTACCTTCCCGAGGTCTGGGAATACCTGTCGATGCGCCAGTTCAACAACTTCCGTCCCTGCCCCACCATCACCGACACCGTGGACGGCTACGAACTGCCCGCCGACCTGCACGCGCTGCCCGTGCTCCAGCGGGTCATCGCCCTGGGCTCCAACGCGACCACCATCGTCAACGACCTGTACTCGTATACCAAGGAACTCGCCCTCCCGGGGCGGCACTTGAACCTGCCGGTGGTGATCGGCGAGCGCGAGGAGTGCTCCGAGCGCGAGGCGTACCTGAAGGCGGTCGAGGTCCACAACGAGCTCATGCACAGCTTCGAGGAGGCCGCGGCCGAGGCTGCGGCGGCCCATCCGGCGCCCGCGGTGCTCCGCTTCCTGCGCGGCGTGGCCGCCTGGGTCGACGGAAACCACCACTGGCACTGCACCAACACCTACCGCTACACCCTGCCCGACTTCTGGTGACGCCCTTTCCGGTGACGCCCGAATCCCGTGGTCCCCGTCCCTGGTGACCCTGCCGCCGCTCGCCGGCAACCGATACCCCTGTCCAACCGAGGAGAGGAACTACCCATGACCACAACCGACTTCACCCCCGCCACCGCCATGGTCCCCGGGCCCACGACGCCCTACCAGGGCGACATCGCCCGCTACTGGGACCAGGAGGCGCGTCCGGTCAACCTGCGGCTGGGCGACGTCGACGGCCTGTACCACCACCACTACGGCATCGGCGACGTCGACCAGGCCGCGCTCGCCGGTCCCGACAGCGGACACGAGAAGCGGCTGGTCGCGGAGTTGCACCGGTTGGAGTCGGCGCAGGCCGACCTGCTGCTGGACCACCTGGGCCATGTCCCGCGCGAGGCGATGCTGGTGGACGCCGGATGCGGGCGCGGCGGCTCGATGATGATGGCCCATCAGCGTTTCGGGTGCCGGGTCGAGGGGCTGACCCTCTCGGCCAAGCAGGCCGAGTTCGCGAACCGGCGCGCCGAGGAGACCGAGGCGGCCCCGTTCGTCCACGCCCGGGTCTGCAACATGCTGGACATGCCCTTCGAGACCGGTTCGGCCAGGTCCTCCTGGAACAACGAGTCCAGCATGTACGTCGACCTGGACGACCTGATGAGCGAGCACTCGCGGATCCTGGAGGTCGGCGGCCGGTACGTCACCATCACCGGTTGCTGGAACCCGGCCTACGGACAGCCCTCGAAGTGGGTGTCGCAGATCAACGCGCACTTCGAGTGCAACATCCACTCCCGCCGGGAGTACCTGCGGGCGATGGCCGACAACCGGCTGGTGCCGCGGGCCGTCATCGACCTGACCGCGGCGACCCTGCCCTACTGGGAGCTGCGTGCCACCTCCTCGCTGGTCACCGGCATTGAGGAAGCGTTTCTCTCCTCCTACCGGGACGGCTCCTTCCAGTACGTGCTGATCGCCGCCGACCGGGTCTGACGGCCCCGACGCCGGGCCCCGGTCCGAGTCGCGTGGACTCCGTTGCCGCAGGACGCGCCCCGCGTCCTGCGGCGTCCCCACGCAGTCGGGGGGCCGCCGGGCAGCGGACCGGACGAACTTCGACCAGGACCGGCGCGGGCACCGGACGGCTCCTGGAGACCGGCGCCACGGAGCGCAGCCCCGATCAGCGTGCTCCCTCGGGCGCCTCGCGCCCCGGTCCGCGACGGGGCTCACGCCAGAGCGAACCCATCAGCCAGCAGTGAGCCCTCTACGGTTGCGTGTCGTAGAGGGCTCAGGGGTGCGCTGGGTCGGCTCAAACGGTAGGGAACTCGCCCGCCTTGACCGCCTCCACGAAGGCCGCGAAGGCGTCCGCGCCGAAGACCAGGGCGGGCCCGTGCGGGTCCTTGCTGTCACGGACCGGGACGGCTCCCGTGATGAATCCGGGGGCTGCCTCGATGCAGGCTCCGCCGTTGTTGCTGTAGCTGGACTTGAACCAGGGAGCGCCGGACAGGTCGAGTTGGTCGTTCATGAGGGGCACAAGTCCTTCCGTGCATCTTTGATCACGGCGAGGGAATCAGCCTGGGGCAGCGCTTCAACCTGGAGCCAATCGTAGTCTCTCCTCCAGGCCACGACTGTCTCCTGTTCCCGTTCCAGGAAGCCGCGCAGCTGCGACTCCGCGTATGCGAGCACGGATTGATCAGGCAGTGTCAGCAGCCACACGGGCATCGTGAACGGGGCGCGGGCGCCAAGCGCGAACGGTGCCACCTGAATGATCATCCCAGGCTGATCAAATAGGGCTTCCAGGCTCATCAGTTGACGTATCATGACATTCGGGCCACCGATCAGGCGGCGTAGACAGCTCTGGCCGGTGGAGGCGGGCCTGGCGGGTGGTGACCAGGGTGCGCCAGCGGGCGCGGGTGAGGTGTTGCGGGTCGAGCCACTGCGCGGGTGAGGCGAGGCCGGGCGGCAGTGGGCGGGCGGCCATGAAGTGGGCGATGTCGGTGTAGTAGGCGTGGTCGCCGCTGGCGGTCAGTTCCCGCAGCCGGGTGATGGCCGCGTCCAGGTCGGGGTCGGTCGCCGTGTCCGTGCCGGTGTCCAGGACGGCTCGGTGGAAGCAGAGCACGAGTTGGAGGGTGGCCTGGGCCAGGGGCAGTCCGGCGGTGGTGATCTCGGCGCGCAGGGCCTGGACCCGGTCCTCGAAGCCGGTGCCGGGTCGCCCGGCGTCGCGGACCAGCGCGGCGATCCGGGTGATGGTGGTGGCGCGCAGGTCGACGCGGCGCAGCAGGGTCGTGGCGAGTTCGATCTCGTGGTCGGCCTGGTCGGGGTCGAGGAAGGCGATGGCCAGGGCCCGCATGCTCTGGGCGGTGGCGGCCTCGCTGGTGGCGGCCTCGCCGGTGACGGTGTGCTGTTCGGCTTCGGTGCGCGCGGCGGTGAAGGCCTCCGCCGCGCGGGCCAGGTCGCCCTGGGGCCACCAGACCTCCCCCAGGACCCGGTGGTGGCGGCCCTCCCAGCCCAGGGTGAGGGCGGTGGCCAGGGCGGTGGGGAAGTCCCCGGCGAGGCGGGCGAGGTGGACCAGGCCGCGCCGGGCGGCCGGTGCGAAGCGGCCGCCGCCGGCCGCGACGCGGCTCATCCCGTGGCGGGAGGCCTCGCTGTGTCCCAGCTCGCGCTGGGCCTTGGCCAGGTAGTACACGGCCATGTCGTCCAAGGTGGCGGGCAGCAGGCCGGTGGCGACGACGGTGGTGAGCCGGTCGGCGGTGTGTTCGCGGTGCTCGTGCTGGCGGCGGGCGAGGGCGCTGAGGGTTTCCACGAGCGCGTCGGCGGCGGTGCGCAGCCGTCCGGCGGGGGCGCCGGGGACGGTGGGCGGGGCGAGGGGTTCCCAGACGGAGTCGGCGACGTAGGCCAGGGCGGCGTCGGTGAGCCAGTCCAGCGGCAGGTTGTAGTCGCGGGCCAGGCGCAGGCCCTGGCGCAGGCAGGCGACCAGGGTGGTGCGGTCGTGGGGGGCGCGGGTGAACTGGGTCCCTATGGCGTGGAAGGCCCGGTCGGCGGCGTGGGCCCAGTCGCGGTGGGTCCAGTGGTCGTCGGCGGGATCGGCGGCGTGGCGGATCGCGGAGCGGACGGCCTGGTGCAGGTGGTAGGGCCACAGCGGGACGGCGGGGTCCTCCAGCACGAAGGGGCGCTCGACCAGGCGGGCGGCGGCGGCTTCGCGGTCGAGCCCGGCCGCGTCGGCGGCCAGGGCGACGGAGAAGGCGTCCAGCAGGGCGGCTGTCCGCAGCACGTCGCGTTCCGGTTCGGACAGGTCGCGCAGGGTGCGGGCGACCAGGGCGGGGAAGTCGTGGTCGAAGTCGGCGGGCCGCGGGGCGCGGCCGGTGCGGCGGATCTCCAGGAACCGTCCGACCGACAGGTCCAGGTACAGCGGCAGGCCGTGCGAGCGCTCGGTGACGACGCGTCGGATGTCCTGGCCGATCAGCGGTTGCCCGTCGTGGGTCAGGCGCCGGGCCAGGTACTGGTCGCAGTCCTCGGGCGCCAGGCTCCCGATCAGGACCTGCCGCGCGGCGGAGGCGGGCCGGCGGTGCGGGCCGCCGTGCGGGGCCAGTCCCGGCCAGGCGGTCGGGCCGGTCCAGTCGAGCTGGCCGGCCAGGCCGGGGTCGGCCCACTGGAGGCGGTTGCGGCCGGTGACCACGAACAGGGTGTTCGGCATCAGCCACACGATGTGCTGGAGCAGTCGTTCCAGGTCGCGGTGGGTGCGGTCGCCGACGTCCTCCCAGGTGTCCAGCAGGACCACGGGCACCACCGGGTGGTCGCGGCCCAGCTGCGCGAGGTCCCAGGCGAGCAGGTGGGCGGTGTAGGAGAGGGTCTCCAGGTCCGGTTCGGCCTCCAGCAGGTCCGCGAGCCGGGCGCACCCGGCCAGTGCCCGCACCGAGGAGCGGTGCTCGCGCAGGGCCCGCACCAGCGCGCCGGTCACCGACCCGACGACGGTCCCGACCGTGCCGGGCAGCAGCAGTGCCTGGGCGACGTCGCCCAGCGCGGACCGCATCTGCTCCGGCAGGTCCACCGCCGAGCTGAACCGCGCGAACACGCCGCTGCTGCGCCGCAGGTGCTCCTCCAGCGGCTCGCCCGGGTGCTGCCGCTCCCAGTAGCGGTGCAGGGCCAGGTCGAACGCGGGCATCGGGCGTCCCAGGGCGGCCAGCGCGAGGCGGATCGTCAGGACCACGTGTTCGAAGGAGGTCCCGGCGGAGCGGGCGAGGTCGATCCGGATCGGCAGGATCCGGCCCCGCGGCCAGGACAGCCGCTCCCACTGCGCGGGGCGGTGGGCGCTGTCGGCGAGCGAGGCCTCGATCGCGCGGGACAGCGTGCTCTTGCCGATGCCGCCGATGCCGTGGAACACCAGGACGTTGTGGCGTGGGGCCTCCAGGTCCTCGACGTCGAAGCCGGGCGCGGTGATCCGTGCGATGTGCTCGGTCAGGGTGGCGAGGACGGCCTGCCACTGGGCCTGCCGGTCGGCGAAGACCTCGTCAGCGGTCAGACCCCGGTCGTTCGAGCCGAATACCGCCCGCAGGTCGCGTCCCATGACACCCCCTTTTGATCGGTCTGCGTCAAATCTAGACCGCTCTGCGGTGTCCGGGTGCCGGATTCCGGTAACCGGCTACGCAGTTCCGGACACGGGGCGCGTCCGAGGTACCCGCGCCGCCGCGCCGGAGCGGCCGAGCGGGCGGGCGGGGCGGGCGGGCCGAGCGGCCCGGGCCGGGGTGTCTCGGCCTCAGGTGAAGCGGTGGAGCCATCCGCCGACGAGGGCGTCCAGCCGGTCGGCCCGCAGCTGGTAGACGCGTTCGCGTCCCTGCAGCCTGACCTCGATCAGTCCGGCCTCTTCGAGCAGGCGCAGGTGCCGACTGGTGGTCTGCCAGGTGTTGGTGAACAGGTTGGCGATGGCCCCCGAGGTCATCGCGCCGCCGTTGGTGTGGAGCACCAGCAGGATCGCCCGGCGGGTGCGGTGGGCGAGTGCGCTGAAGACCCGGTCGAGTTCGTCCAGCTCGACCAGGCCACGCATCGGCTTGTCGCTCACCGGGCGAGCGCGACCGGTCGGTAGGCCGGGAAGGTGATGCCGACGGGGTCGGTCGGGACGGTCCGCGGTTCGACGAGGCGCTTGATGGCCTCCCAGAGCGGGATGACGTCGGGGTGCACGTGTGCCGGGTCGATTCCGCCCGGCTCCCAGGTGATGACCTCCAGGTACACCGGGGGCTCGGCGACGCTGCGCAGGACCAGGGGCTGGTCGTCCGTGACGAATCCCAGCTCGTTGAGCGTGGACCAGTTCCTGGCCAGCACCCGCTCGAACTCCGCCTCGGCCCCCGGGCGTACGAAGTACGTGCCGACGACCGTCTCGCGCCTGTCATGATTATCAGCCATGTCGCTTATATTAAGCGAGTCTGCTGATAATCACAAGCGGTCGCGCCCCGGCCGCACGGTCCCCGTGTGGGCCGTTCGGCCCGTCGGGCGGTCCCGGCATGCGCCGGGTCCGGTACGGGCCGAGGATGGGCTGTGTCCACCCACCGCCCCAGGGAGGCCCGATGGCCGACGAGCAGAACAACGACATCCTCGGCTCGATCGACCGGATGGTCGACGCCGAGCGGCAGCTCCGCGCCCGGATCGCCGACGGCAGCGCGGACAGCGACGCCGCCCGGCAGGAGCTGGCCGCGCTGGAGGTGCGGCTGGACCAGTGCTGGGACCTGCTGCGCCGGCGCCGGGCCCGGACGGAGTTCGGCGAGGACCCGGGCACCACCCGGATGCGCCCGGCCGACGAGGTGGAGGGGTACGAGTCCTGACCGCCGGCCGGGGCCGCCGCCGCACACGGGACCGGTACCCGGCAGGGTCGTGCGCCGAAGTCGGCCGCCGGAGAGGGAACATGACGGGTATCGGGACATCTGTCCCGTTGCGCGAGCCGGGGTTTCCTGGCCCATTCCGCAGGCCGCTACGGTCCGATTCATGGAGTGGAGCTTGAGGACAGCGGAAGAACTCACGGCCGCGATGCGCGCCGGTGAGGTGACCTCGGTGGAGCTGGCCGACGAGGCGATCGCCCGCATCGAGCGGGACGACAAGGCGATCAACGCGATCTGCGTGCCGGACTTCGACCGCGCGCGGGCCGCCGCGCGCGCGGCCGACCGGGAGCGCGCCCGCGGCGGGGACCGGCCGCTGCTCGGCGTCCCGGTGACGGTCAAGGAGTGCTACAACGTCGCCGGGCTGCCCACGACCTGGGGCATGCCGCCGCACCGGGACTACCTGCCGGCCGAGGACGCGGTACAGGTGTCGCGGCTCAAGGGCGCGGGCGCGGTGCTGCTCGGCAAGACCAACGTGCCCCTGGGGCTGCAGGACATCCAGAGCTTCAACGAGATCTACGGCACCACCAACAACCCGTGGGACCACGGCCGTACGCCGGGCGGGTCCTCGGGCGGATCGGCGGCGGCGCTGGCGTCCGGGTTCGGCGCGCTGTCCATCGGCTCCGACCTCGCCGGTTCGCTGCGCACCCCCGCGCACTTCTGCGGTGTCTACGCGCACAAGCCGACACTCGGGCTGGCCGCGCCCCGCGGCATGGTCCCGCCGTCCGCGCCGGCGCTGCCGGTCGACCTCGACCTCGCCGTCGTCGGTCCGATGGCGCGCTCCGCCCGCGACCTCGCGCTCCTGCTCGACGTCATGGCCGGACCGGACCCGCTGACGTTCGGCGTGGCGCACGCCGTGGCCCTGCCGCCCGCGCGCCACCAGCGGCTCCGCGACTTCCGGGTCCTGGTCCTGGACGAGCATCCGCTCATCGCGACCGGGGCCGCGGTGCGGGCGGGCGTGAACCGGGTGGCCGACGCGCTGGCCGACGGCGGCGCCCGCGTCGAGCGGCGCAGTCCGCTGCTGCCCGACCTGGCCGAGGCCGCGGTGCTCTACGCGCGGCTGCTGTTCTCGGGCTCCGTCGCCCGCTTCCCGATCGAGGGGTACGAGCGGCTGCGGGCCCGCGCCGACGCGCTGGGCGCGGACGACCAGAGCCTGGACGCGGCGCGGACCCGCGCCATGGTGTTCAGCCACCGCGACTGGATGGAGGCGGACAACCGCCGCGAGCTCCACCGCCACGACTGGCGGCGGTTCTTCGCCGAGTTCGACGCCGTGGTGTGCCCGATCACGCCCACTGCCGCGTTCCCGCACGACCACGACCCCGACCTGCTGGGGCGCCGGATCGACATCGACGGCGTCGGGTACCCGTACTTCGACCAGCTCGCCTGGGCCGGGCTGCCCACCATGCCCGGCCTGCCCGCCACCGCCGTACCGGCGGGCCGGTCCCCCGAGGGGCTGCCGGTGGGCGTGCAGCTCATCGGCCCGATGTTCGAGGACCGCACCCCGCTGCGACTGGCCGAACTGCTCGAACAGGCGATCGGCGGCTTCCGGGCGCCGAACCCGCCCGCGCCGGGGCGGCGCGCCCCACACCGCGAGCGGGTGGCCTGAGCGAGGCCGTGGGAGGCCGCCGCGCCGGGGGCGGAGCGTGGGCGCGGCCGTGCGGACACGGCCGCGCCCCTCCCCCGTTCCCCTCCCCCGTACGGCGGTTGTCCCGCGATCCCCACGACCGGGGCGCTCCCCTCGCGGGACAACCAGGTGTCGGCCCCGGGAGCGCCCGCCGACGCCGGCGCGCGGCGAGCGGACGGCTTGCCCGTCCATGGGACTCCCTGACCGTGGTGACGGCGGACCCTCACCCGCACCGCCGTGCCGCCCGCGGTACGGGGACCAGCCTGCCGCCCGCGCCGCGCGGGCGACAGCTTTTCGTTTCTGCTCGAAACGAGCTACCGGCGGCGGGGATCGGTGGTACGCGGTGCAACCGAATGGCATCATGACGGGGAGGGAAGGCGGGAGGCGACGACGCGTGCTGCGGATCGAGTTGGGCCCCGGCGATCTCGGCCGGATCCGGTTCGCCGCGGCGCCGGCGCCGGTACTTGAGACGGTCCTGCTCCTCTCCGAACTGCGCAACCGGGCCCGCCCCGGCGCCGCCGGGCCGCGCGACTGGAGGGCGCGGGTCGGCTCCGCGTTCCCCCGCGAGTCCCGGCCCCTGCTCGACCTCGCCCCGCCGCGCCAACTGCCCTGGTACCTGGACGTGCTCACCGCTGACGCGGAGGAGGCCTTCGCCGCCGTCCACGACACGGCCGCGTCCGTGCACGCCGACAACGTGGCCCGCATCGAGAAGGTGAGCCAGGACCCCGTCCCGACCTGGCTGCGCCGCTACGCCGACGGCGACCGCGCCTACCTGGACGCCCTGGACCGCGCGCTGCGGTCCTTCCACACCTCCTGCCTGGCCCCGCGGTGGCGGACGGTGACCGACCGCTTCCACCGGGAGGTCGACCAACGCGGCGACACCATGCGCGACTTCGGGGTGAGCGCCATGCTCGACACGCTGCACCCCGGCCTGGGACTCAACGGCGACACCCTGGAAGGGCTCTACCCCTGGGACCGCCAGGTCCACCTCGACGGGCGGGGGCTGACCATCATGCCCTCCGCCTTCTGGACCGGCCACCCCCTGGTGACCTGGGACCCGCTGGATCCGACCCGCCACGTGCTCGTCTACCCGGCCGGGGCGGGACCTGCCCGCCCGGCCGGCGCCCGCCCGGGCACCGGCACCGGCACCGGCACTGCCCTGTCCGCGCTGCTGGGAACGACCCGGGCCGCGGCCCTGAACACGCTGCGACAGCCCCGCACCACCAGCGGCATGGCCGACCACCTCAACATCAGCGTGTCCACCGCCTCCGCGCACGCCACCGCGCTGCGCGACGCCGGACTCGTCGAGAGCCACCGCCACGGCAGGTCCGTCGAACACCACCTCACCCGCCTGGGCCGCACCCTGCTCAACCGGGCCGGCTGACGGCCGCGGTGCGGTTCAGGCGTCGGTCGTGGGCCCTGTGCCGACTGGGCCGGTGCTGCCCCGCACCATCAGCTCGGGACGCAGCAGCTGAAGTGAGTTGGCCGGCGTTCCCGACTTGCTGATGGCTCGCAGCAGCAGCTCGACCGCCTGCCGCGCCATCTCCCGCTTGGGGATCGACACGGAGGTGAGCGCCGGACGTGACACCCGCACGTCCGGGTTGTCGTCGTGCCCGACCACCGAGAGATCGTGCGGGACCGAGCGGCCGGCCATCCGCGCCGCCTCCAGCGCGCCCAGGGCGAGGACGTCGTAGGTGGCGAAGATCGCGGTCAGGCCGGGGTCGGCCGCCAGCGCCGAGCTCGCGGCCGTGAAGCCCCCTTCGGGGGTCGGCTCCGGGGCGTGGAAGACCGCACGGTCGGGAACCGTCAGGCCGTCGGCGGCGAAGGCACGGCGGAAGCCCTCCAGTCGAACGGTGTGGGCCGGGCTGGTCAGCACGGCCACGCGCTCGTGTCCGAGCTCCCGCAGATGACGTCCGGCCAGGTAGCCGGCGCGCTCGTAGTCGATGGTGACCACCGGGTACCTGTCGGGGGCATCGGTCTCCCAGGCGCACAGCACCACCGGGAACTTGGCGTCGGCCAGCAGCGGCAGATGGTCGATCAGGTCGCGGTCGCCCGCGATCAGCAGCGCGTCCACCAGGCGGCTGGACAGGCCGGCCAGCTGCCGCCGAGCGCGCTCGCCGTCGAGGCGGGTGGTGCACAGCAGCAGGTGCGCCCTCGGCGCCACGCGGCGCGACCGCGGCATGGCCCTGGGCGCGCCGGGGCCTGCGCGGTGCTGCGCCTGGCCTCCGCGTGGTGGATCGCCCGCCACTGACCCGCGCCCCCAACTCCCCCACCCGCCACGGCAGTACGCGATGGCCCACCGCAGCCGTTGCTGGGCGGGCGCGGAGCCACCGTGTCAGGCGCCGATGGCGGAAAGCCCGTGCCGCGTCATGGACTTGGCCCGTGCGGTGATCAGTGAGCGCAGCGCCTGTCCGGCCTGGGCATCGGCCGGGGTCAGCACGGCCAGCCGCTGGTCGGACCCGTCCAGCGCGGCCAGGGCGTCGTAGCAGACGGTCAGTTCGCCGACCACGGCGTGCCGGATGCGTTTGATCCCGTGCGCGCGCTCCTGGACCGTGTGGTCCTCCCACCAGGACGCGAACCGAGGGCTGCTGGAGCGCAGTTCGGCGATCAGCGCGTTGAGTCGCGGGTCCTCGCGGTGGCGCGCGAGGTTGGCACGCGGATTCCCCACTGTCTCGCGGGCGATCCGTTCCCAGTCCAGCCGCGCGGCGCGTACGGCCGGATCAGCGAAGATCATTCGGGCGGCGTGGCCGCCGACACCGGTCGGAGCCGGCGGCATGGCGCCGCGGGCCGTGGGGCCGGGGCGCACCGACCGCTAACGGCCCGTCATGCCGCGCAGCAGCCCGTCTGCCAGTGCGGCGACCAGCAGGGCCCACAGTGTCGCGCCGAGGGAGCCGAGCCGACCGGGCCGACCGTGTGCGCGGACTGATCCGCGGTTAGCTGCCATGGGGTGCGCCTGCCCGGGTCAGCGGGCGGCATGCTGGTGTACCGCCGTCGGGGCACGGCCGGGCCGGGGCCGCGGTGGCGCGGTCAGCGTCGGCGGAGCCGGTTCGGCGCCCGCTCCTCGCCCGCTGACCGCGTCCCGCTGGTTACTTCGCCGTGCGGGCGATGACCAGGTGGTCGATCTCCGCGCCGAAGCCGTCGATGGCGCGCACCCGCAGGGTCGACGTCCCACCGCGCCGGGCCGGGGTGCTGTCGATCGTCAGCAGGCAGTAGCCCGTGTAGCGGACCCGGGACCAGTTGACGGTCTCGGTGGTCTTGACGCCGCCGGGCTCGTTGACGAAGGAGGCGATGGCGGAGACGCTGTCCACCGCGCCCTCGTAGCTGTCCTTGGCGCCGAAGGAGTAGAGGCTGTTGCCGGCCGCGCCGGCCACGATGTAGGTGGTGCCGTCGGTCGCCGGGCGCACGGTCGCGCCGATCGGCGCGGCGGCGGTCACGCTGCCGCCCTTGAGCGGGTCGGTGCGCTCGTAGATGTGGTTGTGGCCGTTGATGACCAGGTCGACGCCGTACTGGTCGAACAGCGGGGTCCAGTACTGGCGCACGCCGCCCTCGGAGGAGTGCGAGGTGCAGGTGCTGTAGGCGCAGTGGTGGAACTGGACCACGATGAAGTCGATGTCCAGGCGGGCGCGGAGCGCCGCGAGCTCCTGCTTCAGCCACGCGGTCTGCTTGCCGCCGGTGTAGCCGTTGTTGGCGGTGATCTCGTACGAGACGTCGTTGGCGTCGAGGGTGATCACGCCGACGTTGCCGTAGCTGAAGGAGTAGTAGGTGGTCTTGCCGCCGACCAGGTCGAAGCGGGCCTTGAGGCCGCCGTAGCCGTCGGGCGAGTACCAGGCCTCCATCTCGTGGTTGCCCGCGGCGACCTGCCACGGCACCGCCGCGGCCACCGGCTCGGCCTGGTTGAGGAAGGAGTCCCACACCCGCGGGTCGTAGGAGTCGGTGATCAGGCCGTGGCCGTTGTCCTCGGCGTAGGAGATGTCGCCCGCGTGGAGGTGGAACGCCGGGTTCTGACCCTTGATCAGGTTGGTGGTGGCCACCGCGTCGTAGCTGATGCCCTGGTCGCCGAAGGCGGTGAAGGTGAAGGGGCCGGGCTTGTCCGGCGCGGTGGTGAAGGAGTTGACGACCGCCAGGTTGGCGCGCGGGTCCCAGCCGTCGTGGCCGACGGTGTAGTAGTAGGTCTGGCCGGGGCGCAGCCCGTTCAGCTCGGCGTGCAGGTAGTACTGCTCGATGGTGGTGGGCGAGACCAGGGGGACCGAGTCGATCGGGCTGGTGTCGCTCGCCAGGGTGGACAGCACCCGGGTCTCGGCCTGGATGCGCTGGCTGAGGTCGGCGGGTGAGCGGCCGATGCGGACGAAGGGGTTGCGCACCGCGGCCGGCACCTGCCAGGCGACGGCGATGTCACGGGTCGGGTCGGCGCCGAAGGCGATGTGGCGGCCGAAGGGGGCGACGGCGGAGCCGGTGGGGCGGTCGACGGTGGCGAGCAGCGGCGCGGCGGAGGCGGCGCCGGCCAGGGCCGGTCCGACGACCGCGGCTCCGGCGCCGACCAGGCCGCCGCGGAGCATGGACCGGCGCGAGGTGGCCCGGCGGAACCATTCGTGCTGCTCGGCCATGCTGAGTCTGCTGGCCTGTTCTGGGGTCATGCCTTGAGACGTCATGAGGTCGGAGCGTAGGAGTCCGCTGTGGCGGGCGGGAGAACGCACGATGAATCGCGCCTCCTCCGCCGGATGCGGGGCCGGCGCCCGGTTCCCGGTTGACCGGTTCCCGGTTACAGGAGGACCAGCAGCTTGGTGCCCTGCACCAGCTTCCGGTTGACCGAGGTCGACTGGACGAACAGGGTGTACGACGGGTTGTCGCCCGGCTTCACGGTGACCTCCGTCCGCGGCAGGCCGAGGAGTTGGCGGGCCGCCGGGCCGGAGAAGACCCGGCCCGTCATCCGGCCGGTGGCCGGGTCCTTCTCCGCCACCGCGAGCTGCTTGCCGCCCTGGATCCGCTCGCGCTTGGACAGCTCGTAGAAGGCGCAGCCGGTCCGGTACGTGTGCCCGGCGCGGGTGACGAAGTCACGGATCTGCGTCTGCTGGTCGACCGGTATCAGGATGTACTTGCCGGTGTCCAGGGCGTCGAGGTTGGCCTTCACCTCGGCGGTGCTCAGGTCCTGGCCCATGGCGAACAGGTTCCTGGTCCCGCGCACGCCCTGTTCGCGGCCCCGCAGGAAGCTCGTGGCGGCCGCCTTGACGGTGCCGATGGCCTCCTCCACGCCCTCGCTGGAGTCCGCGTCCCAGATCGCGATGTTGCCCGCCGGGAAGCCGTACTCCTGGGCGGTGCGCTTGGCCAGGGAGTTCGGGACCAGGATCGCGGAGGTCCAGTGGTCGGGGAGGTCGTCCATCGCGCCGCGGATGCGGTCCATCCACGCGCGCAGGACGTCGGTGCCCCGGGTGCCGTCCATGCGGGTGTGCATCTGGCCGGTCTCCGAGAAGCCGGAGGCGTTCTCCTCGCCGTCGGTGACGACGACCTGGAGGAAGGAGTGCTCCCCGTACCCCTCCCAGATGTTCCTCAGGTCGTCGATGGACTTCGCGGCCGCCTCGATCAGTGCCGTCGCGCCGTTGTTGACCCGGTAGAGGCCCCGCAGCGACGGCAGGTGCTTGACGTCCATGTCCCAGACGAGGTTCCGCACCTCGTGGTCGAAGGCGTAGAGGCTGATCCGGGTCTCGTGCCCGAGCCGGTCGGACTCCTCCTGCAGGCCCTTGACGAACTCGTCCACCACCCGGACGAGTTGCGCCTCGTGCTGACGCATCGAGCCGGACTTGTCAACCACCAGCGAGACGTGGTTGACCTTGTGCTTGATCCTGTTCGCGGACATGGTTGTCCCCCTGTTCCCACGCTCTTTCGGCGCCCTGCCGGCGCTTCCTTCGACGTTGGTTCCACCGTAGGGCGGGGCACTGACAACGCGTCCGTGCCGGATCCCGCCCCGCCTGCCGCCCGGGGCAGTGGGGCAGGGCCGCCGCCGTCGGGTGGGCGTCAGGGCGTGGTGCCGGGGTGGTGCAGGGAGGCCAGGACGGACTGGTGGGTGATCCACCCGGCGAGGTGGGTACGTGCGGCGTCCAGCACGGGCAGCCCGGCCTCCCCGTTTCCGGCCAGGGGGTCGAGGGCGTCGGAGAGGTCGGTGTCGGTGGTGACGGTGGGGGGCAGCCGGGTGATGGCGGCCACGGTGGCGGTGCCGTGGGCGCCGTGGGCGAGGGTCTCGGCCGCGCTGCGGGCGGTGGCGGTGCCCAGGTAGCCGCCGTCGGCGCCGGTGACCGGCAGGATGCCGTGCGGGGAGGCGGCCAGGAGGCCGGCCGCCCGGTCCAGGGCCATCGCCCCGGAAAGGGGTCCGGGGGCGGGTTCCATGACCGAGCCGACCTTGATCCCGGCGAAGTGCGCGCCGGGGGGCTTCTCGTCGAGGTCGATGCCGCGTCGGCGCAGCTTCAGGCTGTAGATCGTGTCCCGGGTCAGGGCCCGGCTGGTGATGGTGGCCAGCACGACGGCGGACATCAGCGGCAGGATGACGCCGTACTCGCCGGTGAGCTCGAACAGGATGATCACGGCGGTGATCGGGGCGCGGGCCGCTCCGGCGAAGACCGCGCCCATGCCGATCAGCCCGTAGGCGCCGAGGGGGCCGGCGATGCCGGGGGCCAGGTCGTGGGCGGCGGCCCCGAAGGCGGAGCCGAGCATGGCGCCCATGAACAGCGAGGGCGCGAAGACCCCGCCGGAGCCGCCGATGCCGATGGTCAGGCTGGTCGCGGCGATCTTCCCGACCAGCAGCACCAGCAGGAACCCGATGGCGTACTTCCCGCCGACCGCGTTCTCCAGCACCGGGTAGCCGACGCCGTACATCTGCGGCAGGAGCAGCAGCAGGACGCCCAGGAGCAGGCCGCCGACGGCGGGCCGGGCCCACTCGGGTCCGCGCCAGGCGGCGTCGCACAGGTCCTCGATCCGGTAGAGGATCTTGGTGAAGCCGACGCCGAGGGCTCCGGCGAGGACGCCGAGGAGGGCGAACAGCAGGTACTGGCTGAGGTGTTGGACCTGGAAGGCGGGCAGGTGCAGGAAGGGGTTGTTGCCCAGGCAGGCCCGGCCTATGACGCTGGCGGTGACGGAGGACAGGACGACCATGCCGAAGGACTCGGCGGTGAAGTCCCGCAGGATCAGTTCCATCGCGAAGAACACCCCGGCCAGGGGGGCGTTGAAGGTGGCGGCGATGCCGCCGGCCGCGCCGCAGGCGACCAGGATCTTGAGGCGGTCCTCGGTGACCTTGAGCCAGCCGCCGAGACCGGAGCCGAGCGCGGAGCCGATCTGCACGATCGGGCCCTCGCGGCCCACCGATCCGCCGCCGCCGATGCACAGCGCCGAGGCGAGGGACTTGACCAGGGCGACCTGTGGGGCGATCTTCCCGCCGCGCCGGGCCACCGCGTACATCACTTCGGGCACGCCGTGGCCGCGCGCCTCACGCGCGTACCGCTGCACGAGCGGCCCGTAGACCAGCCCCGCGAGGACCGGGGCGAGCAGGACGAAGAAGCGGCCCAGCCAGGGTACGTACGGGTTGGCGGCGTGTCCGGCGGCGGAGTAGTCCGCGTGGCCGGACAGCAGCAGGGTGAAGCCCTTGATCATCCAGCGGAACGCGACCGCCCCCAGCCCGGCGCCCGCGCCGACCAGCAGGGCCAGGACCAACAGGCCGCCCTTGGACTCGCGCAGCAGCCCGAGGAGTTGTCGAGCGCGGTGCGGGAGCGTGCCGGGGGCCGCCTGGGCTGCCGGTTCGGCCGGTTCGGGCCCGGTGCCATGGATCTCTATCACTTTTGCATTATGCAATGTTTGCATGGTCGGAAGATAGGGCGGGTGCCCATGAGGCCACGGGCGAGCGGTCGAGGAGGTAGAACTGCTCTCATGTCTGATCTCCTGCCGTCCCAGGAACCCGCCCCGGTCAACGCGATGGTCGCCGCCGTCGTGACCGCCTCCCGCGTGCTGGTAGCGATCTCCGCCCGCTCCCTGGCCGCGGTCGAGGAGCCGCTGACCGTGCCGCAGTTCCGGATGCTCGTCGTGCTGGACACCAGCGGCGGCGCCAGCCTGACCCGCCTGGCCGAGCAGCTGGCGGTCAACCCGTCGACCGCGATGCGGATGGTCGACCGCCTCAGCACTGCCGGCATGGTCGAGCGCACCCCCGACCCCGAGGACCGCCGGGTGGTGCGCCTGGTGGCCACCGAGGCCGGGCGCCGGGTGGTGCACGCGGTCACCGAGCGCCGCCAGGCCGAGATCGCCCAGATCGTGGCCGCCATGCCCCACGAGGACCGCGGCGCGATGGTCCAGGCCCTCCAGGCCTTCGCCGACGCCGCGGGCGAACCCCAGGTCGACCCCACCGCCTACGCCGGACTCCTCCTCCCCGGCTGGACCTGACCGCCCCGGCCTGTTCCCGCACGCCGCCCGGCGGAAGGGCTCCTCACCGGCCCCACTGGGCGCGGCCGCGTGGGGTGAACCGCATACCGAGGAAGCCTCCCGACACGCCGTCGACAACGAGCAGCACCGCCGCCGACGGCGTGTCCGCCGGCGCGGGGGCGAAGTGGAAGGCCACGACCGGTGCATCGCGGTCGCCGCAGGCGTAGCTGAGGCTCTTGGGCAGGCTCGGTGACGGATCGCCGAAGGTGACCGACGCCGGGCCGAACTCGTCCAGGACATCGTGAACGGCGCGATCCGTGCCCGCCCAGGCGGCCGCCCGGTCGGCGAGCACAGCGTGCTCCGCGGTGGTGAGGGTCCGGTCCAGGCGCAGCCAGCCGCGTCGGTGGGCGTCCTCGCCGTACTGGGAGGCGGCCACGTGGTTACCCGGATCCGCGAAGAGGTCACGCACGAGTCCCGCGGTGCCGAAGCGTTCGTTCCTGTCCGGGATCCACACCAAGTCCTCGGTCTGCTGGCTGGCCTCTGCCAACAGGTCGAGCAGCAACGGCAGGACGGACAGACCACCGTGGTCCTCGGGTCTGCGAACTGCCTGATTGAACTTCTCGATCAGGCCCGCGGGGGCCCGGCGACCGGGCCCCGGTCCGGTCGTGCCGACGTCGACAGCGCCTGTGCGGGTCTTGGCGTCCCCTGGTGCCACCTCTGCGACCATACGGTCATTGTGGTCATGAACTCCGATTGACCGCAACGGACTTGGCCTTGGTGGTCCGCGCCGCGCGGAGCGGCGAGGGGCCCCGGCGGGCGGGTGCCTGCCGGGGCCCGGTGTTCGGATCAGCAGGGGAGGGTGGAGTGGCCGGCGGCGCCGGTCGTGCCGGTGGCGCCGTTCGCGGTGGCGGTGG
>Ga0302314_10004986_pt1 | contig 24287 bp, 21 predicted proteins | sample III_Palsa_N2_3_FD_200533 | JGI IMG/M metagenome (GOLD analysis project Ga0302314, IMG submission 200533) | Peat permafrost microbial communities from Stordalen Mire near Abisko, Sweden - III_Palsa_N2_3 | ecosystem: Environmental > Terrestrial > Soil > Palsa > Peat permafrost | place: Sweden... | reverse complement strand
AGCACCGTGAAATCGACCTTGATGCCGGTCTGCTTGGTGAAGTTCGCGGCCGTCAGGTTCTCCAGGTCGACCATCTGGGCGTTGTTGACCATGAGCACGTGGATGGTGTCCCCGGCGCTCGCACCGCCGGTTCCGGTGCTGCCCGCACCGGAACACGAGGTGAGCGCCGTGGCCGCCATCGCCATGGCTGAGGCCGATACCAGTACACGGAATCTCGGGGATCGCATGGTTGTGCCTGCCTTCTCTTCCGGTTCACGAAGCGGTACGCCGGTCGGAGACGTGCTTCTCCAGGGGGCGGTGGTTCCTGGGGCGGCGTCAGCGGTGCGGGACGTCGAAAAATGAGCTGTCGGGCTGGGTGACGGCCGGGCTGTCAGACCCTGGTGACGTCGATACCTCGGGCATGAAGCTCGGCGGCGTGCTCCGCCGGCAGACCCATGTCGGTGACAAAGCGTTCGAAGTCGCCGAGCCCGGCGAAGCGGACGAAGGAGTCCGTGCCGTACTTGCTGCTGTCCGCGACGAAGACCCGGCGCCGGGAGACCCGCATCGCCATGCTCTTCACCGCCGCGACCGCACCGAAGGGGACGGTGACGCCGTGTTCGAGCGTGACGCCGTTGCCTCCCATGAACGCCAGGTCCAGCACGAAGGTCTCCAGCATGGAGACCGCCCAGTGGTCGACGACGGCCAGCGTCTGGGCCCGCACCCGTCCGCCGATCACGATCACCTCGACGTTCGACCTCTCGACCAGCGAGGTCGCTATGGCCATCGACGGTGTCACCACCGTGATCGGACGCTCCGGCTGAAGGTGCTCGGCGATCAGCTGCGGGAGGTGGCCCTCGTCGATGTAGATCGACTCGGCCGACCGCACCAGGTTCACGGCCGCTGCCGCGATGCGGTTCTTCTCCTCGTGCCGCCGCCGCGCCCGCATCGGCAGGTCGCTGTCGAAGGTCAGCCGTTCCACCGGTACCGCGCCGCCGTAGACCCGGCGGACCAGGCCCTGGCGCTCCAGCTTGCCCAGGTCGCGGCGGATGGTCTCCTGGGCCAGGCCCAGCTCCTCGGAGACCTTGGAGACGTCCAGCCGTCCGGCCGTCCGGGCGCGTTCGACGAGCCACTGGCGCCTCTCCAGTGCGTACATCCCGACTCACCTCCGTTGCCCGGTTGTGTCCGACTGCCTTGAGTTTTGTGTCCTACATCTCACCCGTCAAGAGAGCTGGACGCCTCCCGGGTAACAGGAATGACCGGTTGTGCCCGGTTGGCGGCTGTCCTGCCCGAGGACGCCGTCAGCGGTGCCCGGTCGCTGACCGTGCCGGTCCAGACCGGTTCGGCAGACCGGGCAGTGGGCCATCGGGGGCAACCGGGTTTGCTTCTCCGCCGTGCCTGGAGGAGCGTCGGTGGGGGGAACCGTGCACGCGCTGGAGCCGGAGGAACGATGGCCCTGTCGAACGTCGATGTCGTGCGGGCGTGCCTGCAGAGCTACATGGCCCAGGACCGCGCCACCGCTGAGCGGTTGATCGCGCCGGACTACAGGTTCACCAGTCCGCAGGACGACCGGATCGACCGGGCCGCGTTCTTCGAGCGCTGCTTCCCCACCGCGGGCCGCTTTCGCACGCAGCGGATCCTGGACGCCGTACCGGCCTGCGGGGACGGCGTCCTGATCGTCTATGAGTACGAGCTGCGGACCGGTGAGCGCTACCGCAACGTCGAACTCAGCACGGTGCGGGCCGGGATGATCACCGAGACCCAGGTCTTCTTCGGCGGCCGTGCCGAACCGGTCAGGGCCGGTGGTGCAGCCGGTTCCGGCGGGTGGTGACCAGGGTGCGCCAGCGGTCGCGGGTGAGCGGTTGCGGGTCGAGCCAGCGGGCGGGTGAGGCGAGGCCGGGCGGCAGCGGGCGGGCGGCCATGAAGTGGGCGATGTCGGCGTAGTAGGCGTGGTCGCCGTCGGCGGTCAGCTCCCGCAGCCGGGTGATCGCCGCGTCCAGGTCCGGGTCCGGTTCCGTGTCGGTGCCGCTGTCCAGGACGGCGTGGTGGAAGCAGACGGCGAGTTGCAGGGTGGCCTGCGCCGCCGGCAGTCCGGCGGCGGTGATCTCCTCGCGCAGGGACCGGACCCGGTCCTCGAAGTCCGGGCCGGGCTGTCCGGCGTCGCGGACCAGGGCGGCCAGCCGGGTGGTGATGGCCGTGGTGCGCAGGTCGACGCCGAGCAGCAGCCGCTGCGCGAGGTCGATCTCCTGGCCGGCCCGGTCGGGGTCAAGGAACGCGAGGACCAGCGCCCGCAGGCTCTGGGCGGTGGCGCTCTCTCCGGTGACGGTGTGCTGCTCGGCCTCGGTGCGCGCGGCGCCGAAGGCCTCCGCCGCCTTGCCGAGGTCTCCCTGGGGCCACCAGACCTCCCCCAGGACGCGGTGGTGGCGGCCCTCCCAGCCGAGGGTGCGGGCGGCGGCCAGCGCGGTGGGGAAGTCCCCGGCGTGGTGGGCCTGGCCGCGCCGGGCGGCCGGTGCGAACCGGCCGCCGCCGGCCGCGACCCGGCTCATCCCCAGCCGGGACGCCTCGCTGCGGCCGAGGTCGCGCTGGGCCTTGGCCAGGTAGTAGACCGCCATGTCGTCCAGGGTGCTGGGCAGCAGGCCGGTGTCGACGACCGTGGTCAGCCGGTGGGCGGTGTGTTCCCGGTGCTCGTGCTGACGGCGGGCCAGCGCGCTGAGGGTCTCCACCAGCGCGTCGGCGGCGGTCCGCAGCCGCCCGGCGGCGGTGCCGGGCAGGGCGGGCGGGGCCACCGGCTCCCAGACCGAGTCGGCGACGTACGCCAGGGCGGCGTCGGTGAGCCAGTCCAGCTCCAGCGCGTAGTCCCGGGCCAGCCGCAGGCCCTGGCGCAGGCAGGCGACGACGGTGGTGCGGTCGTGCGGGGCGCGGGCGAACTGGTCGCCTATGGCGTGGAAGGCCCGGTCGGCGGCGCGGGTCCAGTCGCGGTGCGTCCAGTGGTCGTCGGCGGGGCCGGTGGCGTGCCGAATCGCGGAACGCACGGCCTGGTGCAGGTGGTAGGGCCACAGCGGTGCGGCCGGGTCGTCCAGCACGAAGGGCCGTTCCACCAGCCGGACGGCGGCGGCCTCACGGTCCTGGCCCGCGGCGGCGGTGGCCAGGGCCACCGAGAACGCGTCCAGCAGGGCGGCCGACCGCAGCACGTCGCGCTCCTGCTCGGACAGGTCGCGCAGGGTGCGGGCCACCAGGGCCGGGAAGTCGTGGTCGAAGTCCTCGGGCTGCGGGACCCGGGTGCGGCGGATCTCCAGGAAGCGGCCCACCGACAGGTCCAGGTACAGCGGCAGCCCGTGGGAGCGCTCGGTGACGACGCGTCGGATCTCCGCGCCGATCAGCGGCTGCCCGGCCCGGGTCAGCCGCCGGGCGAGGTAGTCGTCGCAGTCCTCCGGCGACAGGTTCCCGACCAGGATCTGCCGCCCGGCCGGGGCCGGCCGGTTGCGGGAGCCGTGGTGCGCGGCCAGGCCCGGCCAGGAGGCCGCACCGGTCCAGTCGAGCTGCCCGGCCAGCCCCGGGTCCGCCCACTGGAGCCGGTTCCGGCCGGTGACCACGAACAGGGCGTTCGGCATCAGCCACACGATCCGCTGCAGCAGCCGCTCCAGGTCCCGATGGGTGCGGTCGCCGACGTCCTCCCAGGTGTCCAGCAGGACCACCGGCAGCACCGCGTGGTCGTCGGCCAGTTGCGCCAGGTCCCAGGAGAGCAGGTGCGCGGTGTAGGAGAGCATCTCCAGGTCCGGCTCCGCCTCCAGCAGGTCCGCCAGCCGCGCGCAGCCCGCCAGTGCCCGCACCGAGGACCGGTGCTCCCGCAGCGCCCGCACCAGCGCCGCGGTCACCTGGCCGACCACGCTCCCGACGGTGCCGGGCAGCAGCAGCGCCTGCGCCACGTCCGTCAGTGCGGACCGCATCTGCTCCGGCAGGTCCACCGCCCCGCTGAACCGCGCGAACACGCTGCTGCTGCGCCGCAGGTGCTCCTCCAGCGGCTCGCCCGGATGCTGGCGCTCCCAGTAGCGGTGCAGCGCCAGGTCGAACGCGGGCATCGGCCGGCCGAGCGCGGCCAGCGCGAGGCGGACCGACAGGATCACGTGCTCGAACGAGGTCCCGGCGGAGCGGCCGAGATCGATCCGGACCGGCAGCACCCGGCCCTGCGGCCACGGCGGCTGCGCCCACTGGGCCGGGCGGTGCCCGCCGTCGGCCAGCGATGCCTCGATCGTCCGGGCCAGCGTGGTCTTGCCGATCCCGCCGACGCCGTGGAACACCAGGACGTTGTGCCGGGGCGCTTCGAGGTCCTCCACGTCGAAACCGGGCCCGGTGATCCGCGCCATCTGCTCGCCCAGGGCCGACAGCACGGCCTGCCACTGGGCCTCGCGGTCGGCGAAGACCTCGTCCGCTGCCAGGCTCCGGTCGTTCGAGCCGAACACCACCCGCAGGTCACGCCCCATGACACCCCCGCTTGATCACCCTGTGTCAAATCTATGCCGCGGTACGGCGTCCCGCTGCCGGTTTCCGGGAACGGCATCCGGACGGGGCAGGCGCGCGCTGCCCCGGGTGTCAGGGGAAGGGGTGCGGGTGCGGGTTGATCTCGTCCGGGGTGAGCGGCCGGTCGGTGTGGCCCAGGGCCCGCGCGGCGGTCCGGACCCGGTCGAGACCGTGGACGCGGCGCAGGTGGTGGCCGAAGGTCATCGGCAGCAGCCCGGGTACCACGGTCTTGACGCAGGACAGGCCGGACGCGGTGTGGGCCGCGGTGGTCTGGTCGACGACGATGGCTTCGAGCCCGCCGGCGGTGAAGCGGCCCACCAGTTCGTCCAGATCGGCGCGCAGGTCGGTGTGGACGGGCCAGGCGCGGCGCCCGGCGAGCTCCCGCAGGTCCACCCGCGCGGAGCGGCCCCGGTCGGGCGGGGAGAGCAGGAAGTCCAGGCGGTCGGCCGCGACGGGATCGCAGTACAGCAGCGCGTGGTCGTCCATCAGCCGGACCTGTTCCGGGTCCTCGCGCATCCGGGCGGCGTCCTGGTGGCGCTGCGGGTAGATGATCAGGTAAGCCTCGATCGCGGTGACGAGTTCGTGCAGCGCGCCGAAGATGCCGCGTTCCGGGTCGAGGCCGGAGCCACCGGCGCACAGCACGCGGGGGCGGTGGGCCGCGCTGTCCGGGCGGGTGTCGACGGCGGCGGCCCAGAAGCTGGGGATGCCCTCCGGGCCGGTCACGTCGAAGACCTCGACCCGGTAGCCGCTGCTCCGCCGGATGTGTTCGGCGAGCAGCGGGAGCCGCCGGTCGCGGGCGCTGCGCAGGTCGACGACGGCGGCAGGCATCCGGGCGTACCAGGTCAGCAGGAAGGCGTCGCGCTCGGCGAGTTCCAGCAGCCCGTACAGGGCGGCTTCCTCCAGGCAGCCGCCGAGCGCGCAGCCGTTGGAGATCTCGGAGACGAAGGGGCGGCCCTGCTGGCCGTGCCGTCCGATGCGGTAGTAGGCCAGGCTCTCGGGGACCAGGACCGGCCGCTCGCGGGTCAGCGAGTAGCCCCAGACCCAGGGCATCACCAGCTCGGGTTGGTAGGCCTGGTAGGGGAATCCGGGTTCCGCGTACCGCCGCGGCTCGTGGGCGCCCGCGCGCTCCGGGTCCAGCACGCTGTCCGGGTCCTGGGCGGCGAGTTCGCGGTAGCACGCCCGCACCACCGTCCTTTTGCCGCCCGGGCGTCCGCCGCCGAGCCGTTCCAGTGCCTCGGCGACGGCGGTGACCCGGGCGCTGCGGAAGTCCAGCGCCCGTCCGTAGCCGCCGTCGACCGACTCCCTCGGTCCGACCTTGGCCTCGACGAAGGGCAGTGCGTGCAGGCCGCGCGGCTGGAGGCTCTTGATCACGCCGGTCTCGTCATCGGCGTAGCGCGCCTCCAGGGCGGCTGCCTCCGGGCGCAGGTCGCGCACCCGCAGCACCGAGGGATCGGGCTTGTCCCGGACGACGCGCGGGATCGCGGCGGCGGAGGCGGAGTCCTCGGGCAGGGTGCCGCAGTGGGGGCAGTGGGGATCGGGCAGGAACGGGTGCCGGGTGATCCGCAGGTCGCTCAGCCGGATCATGGTGACCGTCCCGCCCGCACCGGCGGCGGCCTCCCGCAGCGCCAGGGGTACGGCGAGCCCGGCGGCGAGGTCGGTGAGCAACGGGGAGACGGTGCCGGTGAGCCGGGCACCGTAGGCCGCGTGGAGGGCGGCGTCCTCGGCCGCGTCGGCGCGCGCCCCGGCGCGGCGCTCGGCGAGGCAGTGGTCGCAGCCGGGCCGACCGGGCCGGACCAGCGGGCCGATGACGATGCGGTCGAGTTCGGCGACCACCGGCAGCCAGGCCGTGACCGCGGTCCGGGCGCGCAGGGCTCGGCTGAGTTCCGCCGCGCTGTCGGGTGTGTCGGCGGCCAGGATCCGGACCGCCGCCGGGTGCTGCGGCGCTGCCGCGAGCCGGTGGGCGAGGGCCAGGCCGAGCCGGCCCGAGTCGTGCTCCAGGGCCGCGTTGATGTGCGGGGCCAGGTCGCGGTGCGGGGCCGGGTCGGCCGCCAGGGGGGTCTCAGGCATCAGGGTTCACGGCTTTCACCAGGTAGGGCAGGACCCGGGTGGCGGCCGGGTCGTGGTCGAGCGGGACGACCAGCGCGCTCCGGCCGCCGGTGCTGCCGCGCAGGTCACCGAGCGCGGCCTGTACCGCCTCGTCGAAGGTGGAGCCGGAGCCGAGACCGCGCGGCACACGCCGGGTGCGTGCGTAGACGGCCGCGGCGGGCACCAGTCGGGCTTCCCCGCTCCGGGGCGACCAGGCCCACACGGCCGGTCCGTCGGGGGTCGGCGTGTACCGGCGGGGGTCGGCGGCCAGTCGGCTGTAGACCTCCAGCGCGCGCCGGGCCGTGCGGACCCGCGCCGTGGTGAAGTCCGGTGCCACGCCGTGGACGCGGTGGCCGGCCGCGGCCGTGGCCGGGTCGCGGACCAGGGCGGTGCAGGCGCGCCGGGGGAACTGCGGGAGTCCGTCCTCGTCCAGGTACGCGATCAGCCCGCTGCGCGGGTCGACGCAGCCTGCGGCGCGCCGGGAGAACTCCTCCGGGCCGATGGCCGCGCCCTGGCGCAGAGCCTCGATCTTCGCCCGGAACTGCGCCTCGGTCTCCGGGGCCGCCGCCAGGGCCAGGGGGTGCGCCTGGTAGCGGTGGTCGCTGCTGGTCAGCGCGGCCGGGTCGAGCCGGATCAGCCGGTCGGCGGCCGGGTTCGCGGTGGTGAAGGCCTGCTGGAAGTGGTGGGCCAGCAGCGACGCGGCCACCTCGGCGGCCTCGGGGGCGAAGGCGGTGGCCTCCGGGGCCCGCTCGCGGGCCGGGCCGGGCGCGCCGTCCGGGCCCGGCCCGGTGCCGTGCAGGCGCAGCCACGCGCCCAGCCAGCCGCCCTCGGCGCGGGCGGGGCCGGGGCCGAGCACCGGTCCGATCCACCAGCCGTCGCCGCCGCCGACGGCCGGGGCGAACCACAGGCCGTCGCGGCGGCAGAGCTCGTCCAGCCGGGCGACGCGGAGCGGGTCCTCGCGCTCCGACAGCAGCAGCAGCGCGTCGTGGTCCGCGGTGCCCGCCGCGGTCTCGGCCGCGGCCGGGTCGCCGACCACGGTGATCGGGCCGGTGCCGGTCAGCCGCAGGGCGGCGGCGAGCGCGCGGGCGGGCCCGGCGGGGCCCAGCACCAGCACCCGCAGCCGCGCGTACGCCGCCGCCCGGCGGGCCGGGCCCTGGTCCGCCCGGTCCTCCAGCAGGCCGTGCGCGTCGAGGCGTTCCAGGACGCCGAGGACCACCTGGCGGCGGGTGTCGTCGAGGCCGTCGAGCAGCTGCTCCACGGTGTGGGTGCCGTCCAGGAACGGGGTGAGCCGGTCGAGCCAGACCGCGATTCCGGGTGCGGCGATCAGGTCGGTCCCCCGGCTCGACCGCACATACGCGGTGCCCTGTCCGCTCGGCACCACGAACACGTCGGGGCGCAGCCGGGGCACGCAGTCCATCGGGATCATCGGGGTCCTCCGGCGGGGACGAGTCGTTGCGAGGGCGTACCGAAGCCGCGTTCGGGGCCGATGAGGGCGCTCAGCAGCGCGGTGCGGCCGTGGGGTGCCCGCAGCGCGAGGTCGGTCCGCGCGGTGTCGAAGTCGCAGCGCAGACCGGCGCCCAGTCCCGCGTGCGCGGCGGCCAGTCCGATGCGCTGGCCGAGGATTCCGGCCCGGATGTTGAGCATGCGGTACCAGCGGTCGCCGTACCGGGCGTATCCGCTCTCGTAGTCGCCGACGACCAGGACCGCGCAGGCGGCCTCGAATCCGGCCAGTTCGCCGGGTCCGCCGGGCGGGAACAGGTCCCGGGGCGCGGTGTCCGCGGCGACCGGCACGAGTTCCCCGGTACCGGGGTCGCGCCGGTGGGAGCCGGGTGCCAGTCCGGTGACGCGGCCCGCCACGCAGTACAGGTCGGCTGCGGCGGCGCGGCCTGCGGGGCGGCCCGGACCGTCGGCGGCGGGGTGGTCCAGCGGGACCGGTGCCGCGGCGCGGTCCAGGATCCCGGCGAGGTCGGCCGGGGCGATGGGGACCGGTTCGAAGCCGGACCGGGGCGAGTGGCGGTCGAGCAGCGGGCCGCTGGGGGCGGTGGTCCGCGGCTGACCCGAGGCGACCACCGCGTGGACGCTCTCGGCCCCGGGGTCCAGGCCGAGCATCCGGCCCAGCGGCTCGTCCGCGAAGAGCGTGTGCGCGGTGGGAGCGGCACCGGCGGACGCCAGCAGCGTGAGTGCCTGGCCCAGCAGCACGCCGCTGTCGAGGGCCTGCAGGCGGTGGCCGAACGGCCCGTACCGGGCCACGTTCGAGTCGTGGCGGGCGGTGATCAGCAGCACCAGCTCCGGCTGCCGGTCCGGCGGCCGGCTCAGGCACTGCGCGGCCCGGGCCCGCAGGTCCGCCCGGGACAGGACTTCCAGGGCGTGCACGGTGGGCAGGTAGTGGCACAGTCCGAAGGCGGTGGCGGCATAGACCTCACCAGGATAGGCACCGCCCCCGGACGGCACCGGGCGGCCCGCGCCGACGCCCGCACCCGTCCAGTCGATCCTGGTGATCCCGTTCAGCAGCGCGAGCAGGCCGCCGAGGCTCTCGGGCGAGCCGGTGCCGGGCCCGCTCGGTGCCGACGGCACGAACGGAGGGAACGGCAGGCTGATCACCTCGGTCCCGGGATGGCGTTTGGCGGGGGTGTTGCTCGCGGCGAGGTCGATCGCGGGCAGCACGCTGCCGTACCGGGCGTGGTAGCGCCGTGCCATGGCACCGCCGGTGTCGGGGTGGCCCGGCAGGGGGTAGCCGTCGGGGCCGGGCAGCGGGGTGCCGGTGCCCATCAGCGGGCCTCCCGCAGTGCGGCGTCCGCCGCCGGGGCCGCCGGGTTCGGCTCGGCCGCGACGGTGGCGAGCACCAGCTGGAGAGCGGTGACGCCGTACACCTCCTCCACCGCGTTCGCGGCGAGGTGGCAGAGCAGATAGCGGGTCAGGCCCGGGATGCCCAGGCGTGAGAGGTGGAGATAGGTGTAGTTGAGCATCAGCCGGTACCGCAGGAAGCGGGGGTCGCGGTACATCATCTCCTTGTAGGCGGTACTCCCGGCGATGGCCTGGTGCATCGGGCTCGCGGCGAGGAGGTCGCCGATGCCGTTCTCCTCGTCGTCGGGGATCTCCTGCTCGGGGATCTCGCCGGCCTCGTACAGCTCGGTCCAGCGCAGGCCGAGCGGGTCGATGGTGGTGACCCAGTCGCGCAGCGGCTCGCCGTCCGGGCCGTCCGCACCGGCCTCGAAGGCGGCCACCACGGACCGGACCTGCGCGGTGAGGATCTCGCGGTTGGCCGCGTAGCGCTGGTCGAACGCCTGGCGGACCTGCGGTCCGGCGGTGCTCAGGTAGCCCTCGGCGTGGGAGCGGAAGGAGACGAAACCGCGCCGGATCGAGGCGTCCTGGGGGTGCCGGCAGAGCGTGTGCGCGGTGGCGAGCATCAGCCGCAGGGCCAGGGTCTCGCGCGGTACTCCACCGGCGACCGCCTCCAGATCCCGGAAGAGCAGGTTGTTGGTGGCGCTGTAGAACAGGGCGAGTTCGTCCGCGCCGACCGGGCAGCCGAGGATCTCGATCCGGCGGTCGTGCCCGGTCCAGGTGATCGAGTTGTCCGGGTAGAACGGGGTCAGCGGACCGGGCTCGCGTTCGGCCTCGGCCAGTCGGCGGTGCATCGGCAGCAGCGCGGCCTCGTCGGGCGCCGCTGCCGTGGACGGGTGCTCACGCAGGTAACCGCCGATGATCCCGGCCACGGCGGGCTCCACCAGCTGCGTGAAGGTGTCGGGCTCGGCCTGGACGACCAGTCGCAGATGCGGTCCCCGGCGCCAGTGCCGCAGCACGTAGATGGACCGGACGTGGCCGGCGCAGCGTTCGATGACCGGCCGCACCGCCTCCAGCAGCAACTGGTCGGTGCCGTCGCCGAAGTACGCGATATGGGCCGCGCGCCACTGCGTCTCTGTCTCTGCCTGTGCCTGGGGCTGTGGCTGTGCCTGTGTCATGGCGGGTCCTTCGTTCTTCTCGATCGTCACCGGAGGCCGACCGCCGCTTCGGGGCCGCCGGTCAGTTCGTGGACGGCGAGCGCGGCCAGCTGCCGCAGCGTCGCCTCCTGCTCCAGTCGCACGCCCAGCCGGTTGCACGCCAGGTGGGTCAGCCGGCCGTGCAGCGGCGCCGGGTCGGCGGCCAGTTCCCGCGCCCGCCGGAAGGAGGCGAACCAGCGGGCGGCCGGGTCGTCGCCGGGTCCCCCGGGCGGCTCCTCCGCCAGGGCCGCCCGCGCCGAGCGGGCCACCGGGAGCAGCGTGGCGCGGCTGCGCCGGTACTGCTCAACGGCCGTGCCGGACGCCGGAATCGCGGGGTTGCTGTCGCTCGGAGCGGCGGTGGCGGCGAGCAGCGCGAAGCAGTGTGCGAGCCGCTGCGCCGGGGTCCACCGCGCCACGGCGGCGGCGAGGGCCAGTTCGCTGCAGGTCGCGAAGCACTCCTCGGCGGCGCGCAGGGCCGCGCCATGGCCGTACTTGGCGTTCTCGGGCTGGTAGCGGATGAAGCCGAGGCTGTCGTTGGGAGCCAGTGTCCCGGCCCGGGTGCCGGGCTCCATGACGCTGAACCTGGCCGCGAGTTCCGCGTACTGACGCTCCGTCATGGCCCGGGTGGACGGCAGCTCCGCGAAGAACGCGGTGGTGTGCGCGTGCAGCGCCGCGCGGACCCGCGGCTCGGCGTCCGGTGCCGCCACCCGCACCCTGAGCCGCAGGTGCGGGCCGAACTGCCAGTGGCGGATGAAGAAGAAGCGGTCGGCCAGTCCGCGCGGACGCAGGTCGTCCAGGACGGCGGGCAGCAGCCCGCGGAGCACGAGGTCGAGCGGATGGCCGGTGAACACGTGGGCGCTGACCCATACCTGGTCTGTTTCTCGGTCTAGCACAGGTCTGGCCGTTCCTTCGTCGGGCCCGGTGCGGCGCTGAGTTCGATCAGGAACTCCGCCGCGCGACGCCGGCCGTCCCGCTGGAGCGGGGCGTCCTGGAGTTCGGGCAGTGCCTCGGTGAGCAGCAGCGGGCGTCCGGCGGCCGCCGCCTGTTCGAAGACCCGCAGCAGGTGCGGGTGGGAGAAGTCGAGGTACACCGGCTTGCGGTCCTTGTCGTGCAGCGCCGGTCCGGCATAGCCCTCGGCGGGCCGTGGGGTGAGTGTCCGCAGGAAGCAGCGCATCGGCAGGCCGTGCGCCTGCCGCCAGGCGTGGACGGCGACCAGGTACCCGGCGTCCGGTTGGCCGGGGGCCCGCACGGGGGCCCGGCCGCTGTCCACGAACCAGCAGGCCCGGCGCAGCACGACGGAGCCGAGGGCGATGCGCGGCACCCGTGCGGGCGCGCCGGGTCCGGTGCCCGTCTGCGCCGGGTGCGGCCGTCGGCCGACGGCCTGCCACAGGTGCGGCCAGTCCGACCAGAAGGAGTAGGAGGTCTGGCCGAACGCCTCCACCAGCAGCCGGGCCGGCAGCGGCAGCAGCGGGGTCGCCAGCAGGCCCAGGTGCAGCGGCCGGACGGTCCTGCCGTCGCCGCGCCATTCGAGGCGCAGCCGTTCGCTGGCCGGGTCGTGCACCACGTCCAGCTCGGCCGGGCGGATCAGCCGGGACGGCTCCCTGCCGGAGCAGGAGCCGTCCAGGTCGATCGCGTAGCGGGTCGCCGGGTGGCGCTGGTTGAGGGTGCTGCTGAAGCAGGCGTCGAACTCGGCGTAGAGGGTGGACTGTTGCGGGTGGTCGTCGGCCGGTCGGCCTTCATGGCCCGCTCGGCCTGCTCGGCTTTCGGCTGCGTCGATCATCCGGGCGGTGCGGGTCCGTCCGGTGCCGTGGCCGCCGGTCATCGTGTTCAGGACGACACCGGGGCCGAAGCGGGTGGCGGGCACCGTCTGGACGTAGCAGGTGTAGCGGTCGTCCGCCGCGTCCGGGCCGATCCAGTCGCCGCACAGCTCGCGTACGGCCTGCGGGGTGAGCCTGACGGTGCCGTCGGCGTCCTCGGGTGTGGCCGCGAGCAGTCCGCTCAGCAGTTGGGTCTGCCGCGCGGCGTCGCGGTCGGCGGGCGTGTCGGTCCTGGTCTGCTGCCACCAGGCGCCGAAGTCCCGCAGCAGCACGGTGAACGGCTGCCGGAAGCCCGCGCCGTACCGGGCGGTGGCCCGCTCGCGCAGGGCGTCGCGCCGGGGGCCGAGGGTGTCGAACGGGGCGAGCAGCCGCGGCACCAGGGACAGGTCGGCCAGGACACCGCGCCAGGCGTCCTCGTCCAGGGTGGCGGCGCTACCGCTGATCACGGTGTTGTGGAAGTACGCGGTGCCCTGGTCCGGGTCCTGTGCCGCCGTGGTCAGCCCGAGCCGCCGGGTGGCGGCGGCGGTGCGGGCACGCAGGCCCGCCGCGACGGCCCGGTGCCCGGCCGGGTCGGTGTACGGGAGCGGGACGGCCTGGTCCCGGATCGCCCGCAGGTCCTCCAGCAGCAGGGTGAGGCGCTCGCCGTGTTCCTGTTCGGGGACGTGTGTGTCGAGCCAGGTGATCAGGGTTGCCGCGGCGAGGCTCTGGTCGGGCAGGGTGAGGCCGCGTTCCAGGATGCCGAGCCGCAGCAGTTGGGTGATGACGGCGTCGGTCTGCCCGGTCCGCTGCTCGCCGGAGCGGTCGGTCGGCCCGCCGAGCAGCGCGCACAGCCCGGCCGGGGATCCCGCGTCCCCGGCCGCTTCGAGGATCGCGGCGAGCGCGGCGGTGGCCGGCAGCGAGCGGACCTCGCCGGACGGCCCGGGGGCGGTGAACAGCCAGCGGTCGCCGTCGGGGGACGGCACGAGCGTGGCGAACGGGTTGACCCGGATCCGGGCTGCCCGGTCGAGTTCGGGCAGGTGGGCCAGTGCGGCGGCGATCCGGGCCAGCGGCAGCAGGGCGGCCTCGACGACGTCGGCCCGCGCCTGGTCCTCCAGCAGCACGGGGGCCCCCAGGTCCGCGCCCCAGCGGGCGGGACCGGCGGCCGCGAACGTGGTCAGCGGACTGGGCTTGGCCACTGCCCGGGCGGCGTACTTCGCCAGCCGCACGGCGGCGCCGTCCAGCGGACGCCGGGCGGGATCGAGGCGCCGGCGCCGGGTCCAGCGCTGGACGTCGTCGTACAGGTCAGGGCTCGCATAGCCGAGGCCGAAGCCGAACAGGGGGTCCTCGGCGGTCTTCACCAGGGCTGTCGCCGCCGACTGGATCTCGGTCGGCAGGGCCTGCTCCAGCCGCGCGAACGCCTCGGCGCGGGCCTCGCGCAGAGCGGTGTGCCGGTGCAACCGGGCCCTGAGCGCCGCGCCGAGCACCTCCGGCGGCGCTGCCGCGTCGAGCGGGGAGGGCAGCCGGGCGCCCCGGTGCACGGCCCGGCGCAGACCCACCAGCGCCGGTTTGCAGGGCAGTGCCCGCTCGGTGCCGATGAGCGCGTGCAGTTCCCCGCAGATCTGCTCGGCGTCGGCGCGGATCTCCAGGTCCGCGGCCACGATCCGCAGCGCGAGGGCGGTGCTCAGCGGGATCCGGGACTGGTCGAGTGCGTCAGCGGGCAGCCCGGCGATGCGTACCCCCACCGGGTTCCGCTCGATGCCCGGCGTGGACGGGCGGGGGTCGCGCCGATGCGGCGGGTTCACCATCAGAACACCACCGGGAGCCGGAAGCCGGGCGCGGGCCTGGCCGCGCCGACCGCGATCTGGAACAGCACGGTCTCGCCGGTGCCGGCAAGCCCCAGCAGGCGTTCGGCAGCCGCCGCGTCGTAGCCGTTGTGGACCCGCGCACTGTGCTGATGGTCCGCCGCCACCACGCACAGCAGGTGCGCCGCCGCACCCGCGACCAGGTGCAGCCGACGGAACGCGTCCTGCCCGTGGCGTGCCACGGCGGCGGCGCGCGGCACCGCCAGATAGGCGGCGAAGGCGAGGGCCCGGAAGTTCATCGACACCCGTCCTTCGGTCTGCCCGATCTGTTCCAGCGACGGGACCGGGTCACCGGCCCGGACCATGCGCAGGTGGCCGTCGGTGCAGCGGTACTGGCCGGGCGCCATAGCAGCGACGCGGCTGACGTAGAGGTGGCAGCTGAAGTCCTTGAAGGGAGCGTGGTCGAGGGCCGCCGCGAGGTCGTCGAGCATCGCCTTCGGCGCCGCCACCGGCTCGGGGTCGAAGATCGCCGCACCGGAGTGGCGGGCGCGCAGCGCCGCGGCCGTGTCCTCGGGCACCCAGCCGGGCCGGGTACGGGTGCCTGCGGTGGGACCGACCTCCAGGTAGGCCATCGGCTGTTCCGCTCCTGGCTCCAGCCAGCCTCGGCACAGCTCCAGGAGTGTCCCGCGGTCGAGGCCGGTGCGCGTACGCAGCCCGAGCGCGGCGGCGGCGATATGCACGGCGCCCAGGAGCATCCCGGCCTCCTGGGCGCACAGCCGGGGCGCGTAGCGGCCGTAGAGCCGTGCGGTGCGCGCGAAGCGGCTGGTGATCACCAGGAACCGGGACGGCCCGTGCCCGTCGCCCGGCCCGGGGTCCTCCGCTGCGGCGTCCACCGGGGTGAGCCGGTGGTGCAGCGGGTCGAAGCGGTGGACCACGGCCGGACGGTGCCCGCCCCGCAGACGGGGCGTCACCACGTAGAGCTCGCTGGGGTACAGGCACCGGGCGGAGGCCACCGCCCGGTGCAGCGGCCAGCCGCCGGGGGTCAGGTCGTGCTGGAACAGGCCGAGGGAGTAGTGGAGCAGCGCGGCCAGGACGGACGGGTCGGCCGGGCCCGCTTCGTCCGCGGCGCCGGTCCCGGCGGCGGGCCGGGGCGGCTCCAGGCGCAGCGGTGGCGGGGGCAGCGGGAGGCACCGGCCGACGGGCGGCGCGACGGGGCCGGCTTCCGGCGCGGCGGCGGCGTAACCGCCGGTGGCGAGGGTGTCCGGGATCGAGCGGCGGGAGTACACCGCCTCCGACCACAGCTCCAGTGGAAACGGCTCCGTGGCCGGGGCGGTCGCGTCAGTCGCAGCCGCCACCTCGCTCGTACCCGTCGCCCGGGTCATGCCGGTCGCGCCGGTCATGCCGGTCGCGCCGTGAGGAAACGCGCGGTCGCCAGGTCCAGTACCGCCCCGCCGGGCGCGGGGGTACCGCCGCCGCTCTCCCGCTCGTCCAGCCGGGCCACCTGGCACAGGAGTTGAAGACACAGCTGGTTGGCCGCGAGCGCCGCGACAGGACCGCCGAGGCAGGGGCCCTGGCCCTGGATTCCGTCGCCCCCGGGGCCGTCACCACCGCCGGGCCCGGCCAGCGCTGCGGCGTCGGACGAACACGCTGCGTTGATGTACGCGTACCGGCCCGAAGCCACTGCCTGTCCGTGGACGAGCCCCGCCTGCGCCGCGAGTACGCGCACCCGCGTCGTCAGTTCCCGGTCGAACTCGTCGGAAGCGAGCACGACAACGCCGGCGTCCACGGGCAGCCTCCCGAGCCCACCAGGAAGTGCTTCGTACCTAAAGGATCCCCCGTCGCGGCGGAGGAGTTCCACGCACTCGTCAAGTCGCGCGGTATCCAGGCGGTTTTCGGTTCGTCCACCTGCTTCTTCAACGGACAGGCGAACATACTCGACACCCGATGCCAGCAGACTCAGCACCACCGAACTGGCCATTTGCCCGGAACCGACCACAACGGGCGCGCAATTGCGATAGAGCTCGAAGCGGTGCTCGGGCGAGTCGGCCCGCAAGGCGATGAAGTCGATCAGCGCGCAGTGGCGCGCCCGGACCCCGGGGCTCAGCCGATGCGGTAGATCTCCCTCCGCGTCACGCACAAACCCCTCCCGGAGCAGGAGTTCCACCAGCGCACGCACCTGCTGTGCCGCCTGCGGCGCCAGATCCGCGACAAGCTCGTCAAGTCGGCCGGCACCGTCCAGGAAGGGGCGGATTCGTTCCAGCCAGGGGTAGATCCCGGGCATCGGAAACGCGGCGGTGTGTCGCGGTCCGCGAATCACCACGCCCTGGGTGGATGGCAGCAGATGCGTGTCAGGCAACAGCCTCGGCCTCATCGCCACCCCCCATCAGGACTGAGCGGGATTGTGCTCCCGCACCTACGGGAACGCCGGACAAAGCTCCGCTCATGGCAACTCGACGGCCGACACTAGCGGAGCAAGTTGGTCTAGTCCACACCCTTCACTCGGACCGCTTCCTCAAGTAGCGTCAACCACCGACGCCAAACCGGCGTCCGTTTTTTGACGTATCGTTATACGAGATTGGAGGGTTCCGATGAGTGAGTTCAAGAAGGCTTCCCCCTCGTTGGCGGCTGCTGTCGCCGACCTGGCGATGGAGCTTGACCTGGCCTCGCTGGCCGGTGACGAGCAGAGCCAGTCGCTCACAGCCGGTCACGGGATGACCGAGGCCAGCGCTTCCTTCTGCTGCGCCCCGCCGCCGAACTGCTGTAACTGCAGCTGTTCCTGAGCAACCGCAGGCCGGACGGCGCGGACTGAACGGTCCACGCTGATCCGGCCTGCCCGCCCGGCCCGTCAGCCCACCTCACGGTGAGCGGACGGGCCGGGCTTTCGCGCGCCGTGGCGGCCGTTGCCGCGCGCGGACGGCGGGTCGCCGCAAGCAGTCCACGACGCCGCCGACCGGTCCGCGTGCCCCGGTCCGCGATGCGCCAACTCCCCGACCAGGTGCCAACTCCCTGACCGAACGGCGCTCCGCCCGCACGACCACTCTTGCGACTGCCCCCACACCCGTTGCCGCAGGGATCTGACGTCCAGACAGAACATCGGCCCAGAAGGGCCGTTGCCTCGATCCGCCGAGCGGCGTTCCGCATCGCAACCGGACTCCCATGCTACCCGTCCGGTCCCCTCGCAATGCCCTTACGCACCCCTGGCGTTGCCCGTACGATCCCCCACGCAACGCGCGGGCGGGCAGCAAACATTGCCCCCACGACACTGTCTTCACGCGTCACCAGCTGATAACGCCACCCACTCAGCCGGGCTCAGCTCAGGCCGAGGCTCCAGTCGTTGCTGCGCATCATCGTGCCGCTGTCCCTCGGGTACTCGAAGTCGCAGGCGCCGAGGAGGGCGAACCCGAGGCGGCGGCAGAGGGCGTTCGAGGGGGCGTTCCGAACCGAGGGGAACGCGTGCAGGCTGCGGGGGCCCTCGCCCTGGCCGGCCAGCTCACTCACGATGCCGATCAGAACGGCACCGGCCGCACCCGCGATGCCACGGCCCTGGTAGGGCGGCAGGACATTCCAGCCGGTCTCGTAGATCTGCTCGCCCTGCCACTCGCGCCGGAAGTAGGCGATGCTGCCGACCATCTCGTCGCCGAGCAGCACGGCGTACATACAGCCGCTGCCGGTCTCCGGCATCGCCAGGTAGCGGCGGTGCCGGGCGAGGAGGTCCTCCTCCGACTCCGGGCCGCCGACGTACTGGCGTATCTGCGGGGTGTTGATCAGCCGCAGAAGGCCGAGCGCCGCTTCCGACCAGGGCTTGAGCTGCACATCCATGCCCCGCAGCCTGCCATGGCCCGGCAGCGCCGGCATCCCGCTCTGTGTGTGACCCCCTTCACCTGCCCACGCGCCGGGTGACGGCGCCCGTCAGCAGGCTGACCAGCCGCCATCCACCGGGGGGACCGCACCGGTTCGCAGCCTGCGGCGCAGACCGGGGTTGCCACCGGCGGCGAAGACGACCTCGTCGCGGACGGCTTGCTGCAACGCGTCCAGGGAGACAGCCGAGGATCCGGCCCAGCTTTCCCATGGCCCGTCCGGCACGAGGAACCGCTGGGCGTGGTCGGCTCCGAGTTCCCGGTCGAGATACCGGAGCGCGGCCATGGCCTGCGGCTGGCACTGCGTCCCCGCCGGTGTCAGCGGCAGGGAAAGCGCCTGGTCCAGGTAGGCGGCGAGGATCCGGGCGTCGTGTTCCGTGCCCAGGCAGACCAGTGCGGTGCAGTAACTCCACTCGTCTCCGCAGGGGGTGTCCCCCAGGATCGCCTGCTCGATCCAGGGGCGCAGGTCTGCCCGGCGCCCGGCAGCGATGAGCCAGGTGGCCGCGAGCGCCTCCCGCCATCCACCGTGGTCGAGGAGCATGACCAGATCCTGCATCGGGATCTTCCGGCCCGCGCGCCGCAGCCGCCACTGGAACCATCGCTGCTGCGGCCTCGGCATCACGAGGGCACCCCCGAGCAGCTTGAGGTAGCGCTGCCCCGGAGCAACCCAGCGCCTGATCAACCGCAGCCGACGCGCCCCCGTCGGATCCCCCTCCGTTCCCCGCACAGCTGCCCGAACCCCCTCGCACTCCCTCGCCGCCGCCGTCCCCAGTATCACCGCCCCGTGGCGGTGCCCAGCCCACCCACCGCACCATCGCCTCACCGGCCCGCGCGCCCCCACCGACAAGCCGGTTCCCCCGGCCTCTCCGAGGCTGTTACGGCGTGCGACATGGCGCCGCCTACAATGACATGCCGCAGTACAAGCTGCGCTGCCCGGCATCGCGGGCGAGGTCCGCGAGCCGCCCCAGGAAGTCAGCCAACAACTCCGGATCCTGTCCCGCTCCGTCCTCGGTGAGCGACCACACCGCGACGGCCTCCAGCAGGCGCCCGCTGGTGGCTGCCGCCAAAGAGTCGCGCAGGGTGTCCGTGAGCGCGACGAGCCAGCGGCCATCATGCTCGGGGTCACTCAGCAGTTCGCAGAACCGCGGTTCGGCTTCCACCTGCTCCTCGGATGCCCCCGTCAGGCAAGCCTCGACGGTGCCGAGAAGCAGGTGGGGGTCGACGCCCTTGAGGCCGACCGTGCCGAACACGTCGTCAATACCGCCTTCTTCGAAGGCTGCCAGAGCCCGCGCGTCATCCTCGGCCGCGTAGTAGTCATAGATGTTTCCCATGGCCTGATCGTGCCAGCCCGCACTGACATGCCTGCTCCTGGCCTCGCCCCGGCCCCCGGGCGGGTCAGTCGTGGGCGTCTTCGACGGCGGAACGGCGAGCCTCGCGCCGGGCCGCGGCCACCGTCGACCCGGCCGACCTGGAGCTCTACGTCTCCGCGCTGGTCGAGTTCCTGGTCGCCGGTCCCGGCCGTGGTCGCCATGACCTGGACCCCCAGGTGTGGACGCTCGCCTCGGACATGTACCGCCGCATCACGGAGCGGGCCTGGTCCGGCTCGCGGCGCAGTTCGGAGGCCCGCGACCTGGATCCCCCGGCCAGTGCCAGACTGCACGAGGTCCGGGTGCCGACCCTGGTCGTCAGCGGGGCGGAGGATGTGCCGGCCATCCTCGCGGTCTCGGACATCCTGGCAGCAGGCATCAGCGGCGCAACCGCTGTACGCCTGCCGGGGGCCGGACATGTGCCCGCGCTCGAACGCCCCGCCGAGTTCAACCGCGTACTGCTAGGCTTCCTGGCGGCCCTGACGCCCAGTCAGGAACCTTGGAAAGCGCCGTCGGACCGCTGCCCGCCGGGACGCAGTCCCAGCAGCAGCGCCAGCCGTCGGTAGGAGTCGAGCAGCGCCCCGCGGTCGTAACCGCTGGTGGTGACCAGGTACTCGTCCGCGCCGCTGCTCGCCAGCAGCTTCTCCAGGCCGACTGCCACCTCCTCCTCGGTGCCGTACAGCTGCCCGCGCTGCGCCTCCTCGAACAGCGAGCGCTCCCGCCCGGTCATCGCCGCGGCGTCGGCCAGCACCGAGTCCAGGGGGGCGAGCGGCGGGAACACGCCGTGGGTCCGGGCGTACGCCGTGGCCCGGGCCTCGGGCAGCAGCAGTCTGCGGGCCTCCTCGGTGGTGGCCGCGACCGCCACCGCGCCCGACAGCACGACGTAGGGCCGCTCGCCCCAGCCGGACGGACGGAAGCTGTCGCGGTACGCCTCGACGGCCCGCAGCATCGCGTCCTCGCCGCGCACCGGCGCGATCACCAGCGGCAGCCCGGCCTCGGCCGCGACCTGCGCGCCGCTCCCGGTGGCCAGCACGAACGCGGGGATCCGCAGGCCCTCAGCCGGCTGGGCATGGACCTGGGGGTGCACAGTCTGGGTGCCGGTGAAGTAGCCGAGCAGTTCGGCGAGCTGACCGGGGAAGTCGTCGGCGTCGCTCTTGTCGCGGCCCAGTGCCCGGCGTATCCCGTCGGTGAAGCCCACCGACCGGCCGAGACCCATGTCGACCCGGCCGGGGAAGAGCGACTCCAGGACCCCGAACTGTTCGGCGACGACCAGCGGCCGGTGGTTGGGCAGCATCACCCCGCCCGTGCCGACCCGGATGGTCGAGGTCGCGGCGGCGACGGCGGCCGCGAGCACGGTCGGTGCGGAGCCGGCGATGCCGGGCACGCCGTGGTGCTCGGACACCCAGAACCGGTGGTAGCCGAGTTCCTCGATCTGCCCGCCCAAGCGCACGGTGTCGCGCAGCGCCTGTGCCGCGTCCTGCCCCCGGCGGGTGCGGGAGCGGTCGAGCACGGAGAACGGGGTCGTCGCGGTGACTGGGCTCACCTGTGGTTCAACGCCTGCACGGTGCCATGATTCCCGCCCTAGGGTGGCCGGTGTGACGCAGACGACGAGCAGCAGACCCCTGGCCGTGTTCGACCTGGACGGCACTCTGGCCGAGACCGGACACCGCCAGCACTTCCTGGAGCGGCGGCCCCAGGACTGGAAGGGCTTCTTCGCCGCCGCGGACCAGGACCCGCCGCTGGCCGAGGGCGTGCGGCTGGCCCTGGAGGCCGCCGCGACCTGCGAGGTGGTGTACCTCACCGGCCGTCCCGAGCGCTGCCGCCGGGACACCGTGGGCTGGCTGGCCCGGCACGGCCTGCCCGAGGGGCACCTCTGGATGCGGCGGAACGACGACCGGCGCCCGGCCCGTACCACCAAGCTGGAGGTGCTGCGCGGCCTCGGCCGGGAGGTCCGCATGCTTGTCGACGACGACGACCTGGTCTGCGACGCGGCCGAGCGGGCCGGTTTCCGGGTGGTCAGGGCCCGCTGGGCCAGCACGTCGCAGTCCGGGTCGACGGCCCTGCGGGACGCGCAGGAGCGCGAGGGCAGGACCTGACGACGGCCCGGGTTCAGCCCCGGGCGAGTTCAGCCAGGGCGTCGAGCCGCGTGGGTGTCCAGCCGAGCTCGCGCCGGGCCCGGGCACCGGTGAGCTGCTGGTCGAGGGCGAACGCCTCGGCGATCGGCCCCATCTGCTGGAGTGCCTCGTCCAGGGACAGCGAGTGGATCCTGCCCGGGCATCCGGCGGCGTGGCTGAGGGCCAGGGTGATCTCCGCCAGCGGGAGGTTCTGTCCGCCGACCCCGGCGTAGACCGAGCCCGCCGGGGCGTTCAACGCCAGCACGTACAGCTCGGCGATGTCGTCGACGTGGACCAGCGCCCAGTGGGCGGAGCCGTCGCCGATGCAGGGAACAGCGCCGGCGGCGCGGCCGGGCTCGACGAAGAACGACTGCGCGAGCCCGCCGGAGCGGCCGTAGACCAGTCCGGGCATGACCACGACCGGGTGCTCGCCGGTGGTGGCCCGGGCGAGCACGCGCTTCTCGTTGTCCAGCCGCCAGGCGGTGATCCGCGGGGGGCTCAGCGGGGCGTCCTCGTCCACGACCCCGTCGGTGTCGCCGTACACCCACACCCCGCCGGTGTGCACGTACGGGTGGCTTCCGGCGCCGTCCTGCATCGCCTCGGCCGCGGCGCGGTCGACCTCCGCGGTGCCCTCGGAGTAGTCCACTCCGAGGTGGATCACCCCGTCGGCCCGGCCGGCCGCCTCCCGCAGGACGCCGGTGTCGGTGAGCGCCCCCGCGACCGGCGTGGCGCCCAGCTCCGCCACGGTCCGCGCGGACCGCTCGCTGCGCGCCAGCGCCGTCACCTCGATGCCGTGCCGGAGCAACGCCTGGATGGTGGAGCGGCCGATGTAGCCGGAGCCGCCGGTAAGGAAGACCTTCATCGTCCTCAGCGTCCTTTCGGGGGTCGCCTGCGGCGGGGATTCCGCCACTCCTCCACCTTGCGGCAATGCCGCGCGGGGCGTCCAAGACCTCTTCTGTCAGCGATGATGCCCTGAGAGCATCACCGCTGGACATCATCGCCGCACGGCGGCGGTGACGTCGGCGAACTCGGGCATCAGCGGGGAGCCCCGGTCCGCGCTCCAGGCGAGGCAGACCTCGTTGGGGCCGATGTCGTCGATGGACACATGGGCCACATCGGTATGGGTGTAGTAGGCCGCGGTCGACAGCGGAAGCACCAGCACGCCCCCCGAGGTCGCGACATGCTCCAGCTTCTCCTCGACGCTGCCGAAGGCGGGCCGCGGGCCGGCCTCCTCGTCGCTGATCCGGTCGGGGAGGTCGCGCCACTCGGGGACGGCGTCGGGGTCCTGCAGCAGCCGCTCGGCGGCCAGGTCCGCGATGCCGATGGACTGCTTGCCCGCCAGGCGGTGGTGCGCCGGGAGGACGGCGACCCGCGGCTCGCAGAAGACGGGGCGCAGCGTCAGACCGCGGCGGTCGACCGGCAGCCGCACGAAGCTGACGTCGAGGATCCCCTCGTGCACGGCCCGGACCTGGGTGTCCCAGGAGGTGCGCACCACCCGCACGTCCAACTCCGGGTGTCTGGCGGTGAAGTCGCGCACGGCGCCGGTCACGGTGATCCCGGGCATGAATCCGACCGTGAACGTCGCCGTCCCGTGTGCGGCCCGCTGGACGCGACGGGCGAGCGCCAGGGCGGAGGCCAGCAGCGGCCGGGCGTCCTCCAGCAGCTGGCGGCCGGCGGCGGTCAGCCCGGTGGACTGCTTGCCCCGGCTGAACAGCGTGGCACCCAGCTCCTGCTCCAGGGCCCGGATCTGCCGGGAGAGCACCGGCTGCGTGATGTGCAGCCGCTCGGCCGCCCGGCCGAAGTGCGACTCCTCGGCCACGGCCACGAAGTAGCGCAGTTTGCGCAGGTCGACATCCACGGCATCTCCCACGGTACGAGCAGCGACTCCAAAGCCTAGTGCGGTGGCCCGCGGCATGGCCGGTACAGAAAAATCATCAAGCAACTTGGCAAAGTTGCTTAAGTAGTTTTACGGTGGGGGCATGAACACGAAGCCCTGGCCGCAGCAGCCCAGCGGGTCAGCTGCGACCGCACAGCGCCTCCAGGACGCGATGAAACGGCTGCGTGCACGGCTGCGCGCGGAGTCCGGGCAGAACGCGATCGGCCTGACCGCCACGCAGCTCGGGATACTGACGAGCGTCATACGGGAGGGCCCGGTCACCGCGGCCCGGCTCGCCGCGCTGGAGCACGTCACCGCGCAGGCCATCACCCAGAGCCTGACGGTGCTCAAGGAGGCCGGCCTGGTCCACAGCGAGCCCGACCCGAACGACGGCCGCAAGAAGCTGGTCAGCGCCGACGCCTCCGCGGTCGAGCTGATCGACCGGATCATGGCGGGCCGCGGCTCGTTCCTGGCGCGCGCCATCGACCAGGTGGTCGGCCCCGACGAACGCGCGGACGTGGAGAAGGCCATCGAGCTCCTGGAGCGGCTCGCCGCAGCCGACCTGGGTGGCGGCGGCATATGAGTACCACCGTCAGTCGGAGCGACGACCCGGCGAGCGACCTGAGGCGCACGTCCTTCGCGTGGCCGTTCACCACCCCGCTCTACGTGGGCTCCGCCCTCAACCCGATCAACAGCTCCATCATCGCGACCGCCCTGGTGCCCATCGCCGCACAGCTGCACGTCGCGGTCGGCGCCACCGCCGTCCTGGTCTCCTCGCTGTACCTGGCCAGCGCCGTCGCCCAGCCCACCGCGGGCAAGCTGGCCGAGGTGCTGGGCCCGCGCCGGATCTTCCTGTCCGGCATCGTGCTGGTGCTGCTCGGCGGCCTGGTCGGCGGCCTCGGCCAGAACCTGGCGATGC
>Ga0302314_10004985_pt1 | contig 24291 bp, 21 predicted proteins | sample III_Palsa_N2_3_FD_200533 | JGI IMG/M metagenome (GOLD analysis project Ga0302314, IMG submission 200533) | Peat permafrost microbial communities from Stordalen Mire near Abisko, Sweden - III_Palsa_N2_3 | ecosystem: Environmental > Terrestrial > Soil > Palsa > Peat permafrost | place: Sweden... | reverse complement strand
TGATCGTGGGGTTGGCCGCGGCGGCGGACGAAGACGTGGCCGCGGAAGATCGCGAAATCGTGGAGCAAATCAAGGAATTGCTGGAGAGCCGGGTGCGGCCGGCAGTGGCCGGCGACGGTGGCGATATCGTGTTCCGGGGTTATCGTGACGGCGTGGTGAAATTGCACATGCAGGGGTCGTGCAGCGGGTGCCCCTCCTCGCGCGCCACGCTTAAGCATGGTATCGAAAATCTGTTGCGCCATTACGTGCCCGAGGTGACTTCGGTCGAACAAGTGGAGCTGTAGCCATGGCGATTGCGCCCGAAGCCCTCGACGAATTGTTCCGGGAAGCTCGTACCCATATCAAGTGGCGCGATGAGCCGGTTACCGATGATACGCTGCGGGCGCTTTATGATTTGCTGAAATGGGGGCCGACTTCGGCGAATTCCTCGCCGGGGAGGTTCGTGTTCCTGCGCTCCCAGGCGGCCAAATTGCGGCTGAAGCCGGCGCTTTCGGCTGGGAATATGGATAAGACCATGAGCTCGCCGGTGACCGTGATCGTCGCTGACGATCCTCGGTTTTACGATCATTTGCCGAAACTGTTTCCGCACGCGGACGCGAGGTCGTGGTTTGCCGGGAACGTCGCACTCGCCAATACGACGGCGCTGCGGAACGGAAGCTTGCAGGGGGCTTATCTGCTTTTGGCGGCGCGGGCGCTGGGACTGGATGTTGGGCCGATGTCGGGGTTCGATAACGACGTGGTGGATCGTGAGTTCTTTACTCACTCGGGGTGGCGGTCGAACTTTCTGGTTAATCTCGGACATGGCGATGCGACCGCGCTGTTTCCGCGCTCGCCGCGGCTGTCGTTCGACGAAGCCTGCCAGATTTTGTAGCCGTGCGCCTGCTGGTGGTCGACGCCGCGCTGGCGTGCGCCAATGTGGCGCTGGTGGAGGATGACCGAGTGGTGGCCGCACGCTTTTCCGCCGAACGGACCGGACTCGCCGGGCAGTTGCCGGTGATGCTGGTCGAGGTGTTGGGCGAGGCCGGACTGCGCGTGGAGGATTGCGACGGGATCGCGGTTACCGTCGGGCCGGGGAGCTTTACCGGGATCCGGGCGGCTTTGGCGCTTGGCGAGGGGCTGGCGCTGGCTTCGGGGAAAACGCTGGTGCCGGTGAGCGTGGGCGAGGCAATGCACCAGGCTTTGCCCCATTTGGGGGTGCGCCGGCTGTGGACCGCGATCGATAGCAGGCGTGGGCACGTGTTTGTCGAGACCGATGAAGGATGCGCGTCGTTGGCGGTTGGCGAGTTGCCGCGGCCAGAGGGGCCGGTGGCGGTGGCGGGGGATGCCGCGATCGAGGTTACCGCAAGACTGGCGGCGCGAGGGTATAACGTGATGCTCACCGATGCGCGCCGGCCGACGCCGCGCGCGATCGCCGCCGCGGCGGGGCTGCGGATGCGCGGGGAGTTGCCGGTCCGCGGGGTGGCGCCGGTTTATGTCGATCCGCCGGAAGCCAGGTTGCCCGCGGGCGGACTGCGGCCGGCGCCGGTCTCGCCACCGTGAAAATGATCCGCGCCACCGCGGAACATGCGAGCTGTTTGGCGAAAGTGCACCGGCAGTGCTTTCCGCCTAGCGATGCTTGGAGTACCGAAGTGTTCGCGACACAAATCAGCTTGCCGGGAGTGTTCGGGCTGATTGCCGAGAAACAAGGGTTTATACTGGCTCGCGTGGCGGCCGATGAGGCGGAGATCCTGACCGTGTGCGTTGCACCGAAACAGCGACGGCTGGGCGTTGCTCGGAAATTGCTCGAGGGGGCGGAACATCTTGCGTCGGACTGGGGCGCTGTGTCGCTGTTTCTGGAGGTGTCTAATCATAACCACGCGGCATTCGATCTTTACCGGTCGGGGGGATATGAACGCGTCGGAGTTAGGAAGCGATATTACGCGGATGGGTCGGATGGCGTGATATTGCGGAAGTCGATTTGAGGGAGTGAAGGTTAGGGAAGTCTTCTTTTCGTGAACAAAAATTAGGGAAGTCTTCTTTTCGTGAACAAAAAGAAGCAAAAAAACTTTGTCAATTAGGATGCGCTGATCCATGGGCGTGCGCTCCAAGTTATAAAAGCTTTTTGCTTCTTTTTTTCAAAAAAGATGCGTCCTCCCCTTGATACTTCAACAACTGTTACGACTCCGCGCGCCACGCTGCGGCGGCGATCTCGGCAGAGGAGATCAACGGCGCAGTGGGATCGGTTAGGAAACGTACCAGATCGGCGGTGGGAATGGCGCGGGCGTGGTCTCGCAGCAGCAGGTGGTAGCCGTGCTGATAATACGCCTGGCGCACTCCTCGGGTCTGGCGCCAGTCTTCCAGGGTCGCGCGACGGGGGATGACCTGATCGTGGGCGCCGTAGAGCCAGAGACATGGGGTTTCGAGCCCGACTGCTTGCGCCGCCGCTTTATCCATCAGCGCGGCCAGTCCCGCCATCACGTCTAGCCGCACTTCTACCAGAGTAAGGGGATCGTCACCTAGGCGCTCCAACGCTTCGATGTTGTCCGACGCCCAGACCGGATGCGGCACGTCGCGCCCGGTGGCGACGTAGGAGGGGAGAATGTGGCGCGCGACCCAGAGGCCGCCTTGGTAGAGCGGGCCCATTTTGCTGCGCGGCCAGGCGGCGGGAGCGAGTAAACCGGTGGCGTCGGGGCGGCAGGAGGGCTGGGCCAGGACGGCTACGGCGCCACCCATGCTCTCGCCTACCAGGTAGATCGGGAGACCTGGGTGGGTTTGGCGGACGAAGGCGAAACAGGCGATTGCGTCGGCCACCATGCGATCGGTGCCCGCCCAATAGCCCCTCCTGGGGGCGGCGCCGAAGCCACGCTGGTCGGGGGCGTAGATCGCTATGCCGGCGGCGGTGAAGGATGGGGCGGGGTATTCGAAGAAATCGCGGCTGTCGGTGAAACCGTGCAGCGCCAGCATCGCGGCGGTCGGGTGCTGCGGCAGCCACGACCGGTAGGGTAGAGCGGCGCCGTCGTCCATGGTGATTTCGCCATCCGGATCAGGGGCTTGGGTGAGCGGCTGGGGCGGCGCGAAACGCTCGGCACAACCACTGGCGAAGAGAGGGAGCCAACTCAAGAGACCACGGCGCGTCGCATTCATCGATAATTTCCCGGTTCGCACTGGATGCTAGAACGTAAGCGCCCTATCATTGGTTCAACCCTACCAGACACCGAGGATACCTATGTCGGCAAGCCATACCGCACTCGAGAAGATCGTAACCCATAAACGCGTGGTCGCCTGCGACGGCGGAGACGGACCACTCGGCCACCCGCGAGTCTGGCTGCGGATCGAGGGGGGCGAAATCGAGTGCCCTTACTGCTCCCGACTGTTCGTGCTGGCGGCGGACGCTGAGGATGAACCGGAACATTAGAGGGGAAGTCAGGAAGTCTTCTTTTTTGAAGAAAAGAAGCAAAAAACTTTTGGCCGATTCGGGGCGGGGTAATGACTAGTCAGGATAAGCCCTTGCACCTTGTGCTGGTGGATGGCTCGGGGTACATCTTTCGGGCGTTTCACGCGCTGCCGCAGACACTTACGCGGCCCGATGGGACGGTGGTGAACGCGGTTTTCGGGTTTACCAATATGCTGGCGAAGTTGCTCTCCGATCATACCGGGAGCCACCTGGCGGTGATCTTTGACGCCGGACGCACGACGTTTCGTAACGAGTTCTACCCGGCTTATAAGGCACAACGGCCGCCGCCGCCGCCGGAACTCATCCCACAATTCGGGCTGGTGCGTGACGCGACCACGGCGTTCGGCGTGCCGGCGATCGAATTACCTGGGTTCGAGGCGGATGACCTGATCGCTAGCTACACCCAGGCGGCACTGGCGGCGGGGGGACATATCACCATCATCTCTTCGGATAAGGATTTGATGCAGTTGGTGGGCGAGCGGGTTTCGATGCTCGATCCGATCAAGCTGAAGCCGATCGGGGCGCTCGAGGTGTTCGAGAAATTCGGTGTGCCACCGGAACAAGTGGTCGAAGTGCAGGCGCTAATGGGGGATCCGACCGATAACGTGCCCGGAGTGCCGGGGATCGGACCGAAGAACGCGTCGCTGCTGATCCAGGAATTCGGCGACCTGGAGGGAGTGCTCGCGGCGGCGCCGGGGATGAAACCGTCGAAACGGCGCGATCAGCTGATCGAGTTCGCGGAACAGGCGCGGATTTCTCGGCGGCTGGTGCAGTTGAAATTTGATACACCGCTGCCGTTCGCGCTGGACGCGCTGGTGCTGCGCGAGCCCAATCGCGCCGAGTTGGTGGCGTTTCTTAGTGAGCAGGGTTTTAAAAGCACGATCCAAAGGTTGGGGCTGCTTGAACCGGAGTTGGCGAAACCAGTGGTGCCGGCGTCCGACGGGTACGGGCCGTATGAGTGCGTCACTGATCTGGGCGTGTTGCAGGCTTGGGTGCGCGAGGCGGCGCGGGCAGGACGCTGCGCTCTCGATACGGAAACCGACTGTACTCACCCGGTGAGCGTGAAATTGACTGGAGTTTCGCTGGCAACCGCGCCGGGCCGGGCTTGCTATATTCCGCTGCGTCACGATTTGGAGTTGGGCAGCACGCCGCAACTTCGGCCGGAGGAGGCGCTGGCAGTGTTGGCGCCGCTGCTCGGCGATGCGTGCGTGCTGAAGATATTCCAGGACGCCAAGTTTGATTTGCGTGTGTTCGCGTCTGCCGGCGTGCCGGAAGTCGGGCCGATCGACGATACCATGCTGATGTCTTACGTCGAGGAGGCAGGGCTGCATGGTCATGGGCTGGATGAACTTTCCGTGCTGCATCTGGGGCATAAACCGGTCAGCCTTGATGAGGTTACCGGAACCGGACGCAACCGGCTGCTGTTTACACGGGTGGCGCTTGATCGGGCGACCACGTATGCCGCGGAGAAGGCCGATGTTACTTTGCGGCTTTGGGATATCCTGAGGCCACGGCTGCGGGAGACCAAATCGCTCGCGGTATACGAGACCGTAGAACGCCGGCTGACGCCGATCATCGCCGCAATGGAACGCGACGGGATCAAGGTGGATGCACGGGAATTGCTCGCGGCGTCGGAAGATTTCGCGCGGCGGATGGCTTTGATGGAGACCGATGCTCACCGGTTGGCGGGGCGCGAGTTCAACCTTGGTAGCGCCAAGCAGCTAGGCGAGATCCTGTTCGAGGAAATGGGATTGCCGGGCGGGAAACGTGGCGCCGCCGGGGCCTGGGGGACCGATGCCAACGTGCTAAACGATCTTGCCGAGCAAGGATACGAATTGCCTACCAAGATCCTTGAGTGGCGACAGTTGGCGAAACTTAAATCCACTTATACCGACGCGCTGATTGCGGAGATCGATCCTTCGACGCGGCGGATCCATACCAGCTTCGCGATGGCAATCGCGGCTACCGGACGGCTTTCCTCGACCGATCCGAATTTGCAGAATATACCGGTGCGCACCGAAGAAGGCACGCGGATACGGCGGGCGTTTATCGCCGAGCCAGGGAATTTGCTGATCAGTGCGGATTATTCCCAAATCGAACTGCGGCTGCTGGCGCACGTGGCGAATATACCGGTGCTGCGCGAAAGCTTTATTCAGGGGGAAGACATTCACTCCCGCACCGCGAGCGAAGTGTTCGGTGTGCCGATGGCGCAGATGGATAGGGAAACCAGACGGCGCGCCAAGGCGATCAATTTCGGGATAATTTACGGCATAAGCGCATTCGGGCTGGCACGGCAACTTGGGATCAGCGCCAGTGAGGCTCGGGGTACGATCGAACGCTACTTTGCGCGCTATCCGGAAATCCGCGCGTATATGGAGAGCGCCAAACAACACGCGCGCGATTATGGGTTCGTGCTGACCCCGTTTGGGCGGCGATGCTTTATTCCGCAGATCCGCGATAAGAATGGGGCGATGCGAGCGTACGCCGAACGCGCGGCAATCAATGCTCCGCTGCAGGGGGGGGCGGCGGATATCATTAAACGCGCGATGGTCAGATTGCCGGATGCGTTGGCCCGGGCCGGACTCCGGGCGCGGATGATACTGCAGGTGCATGACGAATTGGTGTTCGAAACACCTGAAGCCGAGGCGGCGGATGCCGCAGAACTGGCGCGGAAAATCATGAGCGAGGCGGCGGTGCTCTCGGTGCCGTTGGTGGTGGAGACAGGGATCGGCACGAATTGGGCTGATGCACATTGAATATCGGACAATCGTATTTGCTTTCTGGTTTCAGGAAGGAAGTCTTCTTTTTTGAAAAAAAGAAGCAAAAAACTTTTGTCCGTTGACGATCCTTTGGTAGCTGCCTCGGTCGTTTGGCGGCCGCAACGCGAAGACCTTTGGCCGCTTGCGGTAGTCACACTGCTGCCGCTGCTGGTGGCACTGCCGATATTGGCGGGCTTGCTCGATGCGAACCCGATGCTGTACGTTGGCGATTTGGCGCAACATATGATCCCGGGCCCCTTGCCGGGCTTGCCCTATATTGATCCGAATAATGGCTATACTACTCAGGCACTCGGGAAACTCGGCGCGGAAATGTGGCTGCACGGTGAAGTGCCTTGGTGGAATTATTATAGCGGCGTGGGAATGCCGCTGACAGCTGAATATCAACCGGCGACGTTCTTTCCGCTTACGCTTCTGTTGCTGCTACCGAAAGGGATGATTTGGCGGCACCTCGCTTTGCAGATCCTCGCAGGCTGGGGATGCTACGGCCTGGTGCGCCAACTTGGGGCGGGAAAACTCGCGGCGCTGACGGGAGGACTGCTGTTCGCACAATGCGGCACACTCGCCTGGTTCGCCGATGCCCCGGTGGGACCAATCCCGTTCCTGCCTTGGCTGATGCTTGGCGTTGAACGGGCTGCGGCGAATGATCGCGGGTGGCGCCTGCTGGGGCTCGCCTGGGGCTTGATGCTGCTGTCGGGGTTTCCGGAGACTACTTACATCTGCGGTCTGCTGGTTGGTGCGTTTGCGATTTGGCGGGGAGCGCAAAGTCCCGCTGCTGCGCGCTGGGGGATGATCCGGCGGCTTCTGGTCGGCGGCTTGGTGGGTTTCGCGCTGGCGGCGCCACAACTTTTGCCGTTTCTTAAATTTTTGCCGCGAGCATATGTCGGCGGCCACAGCGGCGCGCTTGGCCACGTCGCGCTGCCGGCCCAGGCTATCGTTCCTGGCCTGCTCGCGCCTTTTGCGTTCGGACCGATCCTCGCTTACGGCGGAGAGTGGGCGCCGATCTATCAGATGTGGCGGTATATTGGGGGCTATGTCGATATCCTGCTGCTGGTGGCGGCATCTTACGGCGTGTGGTGTCGCAGGGACGGACTTGGTTGGCTGCTGGGCGGCTGGATCGTGCTTGCACTTGCCAAGATCTTCGGGTCGTGGCCACTGGCCGAATGGTGGAATCTGATCCCTGGTGTGGGGCAAACCGAATTTTACCGCTATGCCGCACCGACAGTGGAATTCGCCGCTGCCGTGCTGGCTGCGTTCGCGGTCGAGGCGCTCGCCGGCGCCGCACCCCGCCAGGCCGCGCTGTGGGGCGCGGGTGTTGTCTTGGGTGTCGGCGTAGTGTTCGGACTGTGCTATGGCTTTCGTATTTGGCCCGAGATTGCGCCTCACAGTGGTTTGCGCCATTGGGCATTGGCTTCGGCGGGATGGGCGGCGATTTCTGGACTGCTTGCGCTGGGACTGCTGGCGCGGGCGCCGCACCGGTGGCGCGCGCAAGCTCTGGCGGCTTTGTTGGTGGTCGATGCCACCGCGATGTTTGCAATTCCTGGCTTCAGTTCGCCGCGGGGGGGCGATATCGATACCAGGGCAATTGGATTCTTGCAGAGCAATCTTGGCCTCCAACGGTTTTTTACGCTGGGGCCGATCCAGCCGAATTATGGCGCCTATTTCGGGATTGCTTCGATTAATCATAATTACATTCCAATCCCGCTGAACTGGTTGACCTGGGTGCACGGGCATCTGGATAGCGCGGCCGAACCGAACGCATTCAACGGGAATAATCATATTGACCCGAACCAGCCGAGCGCCGCCGAGGAACTGCGCCGCAATGTCGCGGGGTACGAGGAAGCGGCGGGAAAATATGTGGTAGCGCCGGCTGGCGCGAATCCGTTTGTGCAGGACCTGGCTACCAAAACCGAAAACGACGGCAATCAGCCGTTGGCGCTGGCGCCGGGTCAAAGCGCACATGGGATGGTTCCAGCGAGCGTGCTCGCGTTGTCCGCCGGCGTCGGGGCGGTTGGGGTGATGCTGGGCAATTACGACGGCACCGCGGACGGCACCCTCGTGGTTGAACTTTGCGTGTCCGCGGGGAAATGCGTGTCGGGTGCCGCTGATTTGACGGGTTCGCGCGACAACGCGGTGTTTTGGGTGCCGCTGTCGCACGCGCTGACGCTGCCGGCGGGGAAGCCCGTTAGCTACAGCATAAATCACCAAGGTGGCACCAGAGCGGCCGCACTTTGGGCCTATCCGGCGGAGGTGAGCCAGGCTCTCACCGGCCCTGGTGGACCGCTGCCAGGCTTTGGGCTGCAACTGCATTTGAGGCAGGCTCAATCGGGGGCTTTACCACCCCTGGTCTACGCGGACGGATTGATGAATATCTACCAACTGCCGAGTCCCCGCCCCTATTTCGAGATCCTGGCGGGAAGTTGTGCCTTGCAACCACAGTCGCGGACCAGCGTTCTGGCTTATTGTGGTACGACCTCGAAGCTGGTGCGGCGCGAATTATTTTTTCCTGGTTGGCGGGCGCGGATCGGTCGCCAACCGGTGCCGATCGAAGAACAGGGGGGGTTGTTCCAGTCCGTGGATCTTCCGGCAGGCCGGAACATGATTGACTTCTCCTACGCGCCTCCGCACATCTTGTGGGCGTGGCTGATGATGGGACTCGCCGTCGCTGCGCTCGCCTTATCCGGCACCCGCGCCGTGAAAAATTGATGAATTGGGTCGGAAATGCTGCTGGGAAAACACGTCACGGTCATCTTGCCGGCATATAACGCCGCGGCGACGATCCGTCAGACTTACGGTGAAATTCCTCACGACGTCGTCGACGACGTGATCCTGACCGATGACGCCAGCAGGGATAATACGGTCGCGCTGGCGCAGGAACTTGGTATCCATACCTTGCGCCATCCCCAGAATCTGGGCTACGGCGCGAACCAGAAGACTTGCTACAGGGCCGCGCTCGAACGCGGTGCCGATATTATCGTGATGCTGCATCCGGATTATCAGTATACGCCAAAACTGGTCACGGCGATGGCCTCGATGATCGCGTCGGAACAGTATGACGTCGTGCTGGCGTCGCGCATCCTCGGCCGCGGCGCACTGGCGGGTGGTATGCCGCTTTATAAATATGTCGCCAACCGCGTACTTACCCTGGTTGAAAATATCCTGATCGGACGCAAGCTGTCCGAATATCACTCGGGCTATCGGGCCTGGAGCCGGGCCGTGCTCGAGGCATTGCCGCTTGAGCGCTGCTCGGATGATTTTGTGTTCGATAATCAGATGTTGCTGCTGGCGATCCATCACGGCTTCAAGGTCGGCGAGATTTCCTGCCCCACCAAATATTTCGCCGAGGCGTCGTCGATCAATTTCCGGCGCAGCGTGGTCTATGGCTTCGGCGTGCTGGCGACAGCGTGCGAGTTCCGGCTTGGGCACCTGGGGCTGCCGGGCGGTGGCTTGTTCCGCAGGCCGGAACAGCGATGAAACGGCGTTTTTATGTCGTGCTGCTGCTTGGGTTGGCGGGGGCGGTACTCCTCGCGCAGCATCAGTGGCGACAGGAGTTCGCGCACAAGCTCGAGGCGGTTCTAAGGTATCTGCACGCGCTCGGGACGATCGGGATTATCGCCACCGCCGGCGTGCAATTTCTGGTGGCTGTCAGCGGGGTTATTCCGGCCTCGATCCTTGGCGTCGCCGCCGGCGCGGCTTATGGGTTTGCGGGCGGGTTTGCGATTTCGGCGACCGGCGTAATGGCGGGGGCGCTGGCGGCATTCTTGTTGAGCCGCTCGGCATTTCGGCCCTTGATCTCGCGCTATCTGCACCATCGCGCCGGCTGGCATGATTTCGACCGCGCGATCGCCAGAGACGGCTGGCGGTTTGTTTGCCTGATCAGGTTGTCGCCGGTAATGCCTTTCGCAATCGCAAGTTATTCTCTGGGGATTTCTTCGATCCGGCTGAAGGATTATCTGCTGGGTACGGTTGCGTCTTTGCCGGCGCTGGGGCTTTACGTGTTTTTCGGCACGCTGGCACATACGGGCCTGGTTGCCATGCCGTCGTCAAAGAACCCGTGGAGTATCGCGTTGCTGGTGATCGGCGCCGTGGCAACCGTGGTGCTGAGTGTCCGGATCGGCCAGATCGCGATGCGAGCGAGTTCGGCCAGGATCCGCGAGGCCGAGAGCGAAGGTAGTTGAGTGGAAGAAAGGCCTTCTTTTTTGAAAAAAAGAAGCAAAAAACCTTTGATCGTTAGAGGAGCATCACCGTGAATAGAGCGAGCTTCGATGAATATATTCGCCGGTTTAACGCACAAGATCCCACCGTGTTCGATGATTGCCTGACACCGGATATGGTCATGCTGAACGGCACCCTCGAACTTCGCGGAGCCCAGGGCATGAAAGATCATTATGCCAAAATCTGGAGCACTTTTGACGAAACCGTGCACTGCCTGCGCGTGGTTAGTGATGATGATACACTGGCGGTGCAAATGTGGACGCATTTTACCGCCCTCAGAGATGATGACAAATCGGTGGTGGGACCGGTCAAGGCTGGGGAGAGTTTCGATTTTCGCGGGGTGGTGTTCTATTGGATCGAGAATGGGAAGTTTTCTAATGTTCGAGTGGCTTATAATAGCTTTACGCACACGGATCTTGCTGGGAAAGAGACGTTCTTGGGGATTCCGCACTAGCTGTTAGGGCAGGAGGAATCTACTTTTTGTGAACAAAAAGAAGCAAAAAAACTTTGTCAATTAGAAAGGCCCGGGTCGTCGACTGGGTGCTCCGAACCATTCGAATAAAAGTTTTTTGCTTCTTTTTTTCAAAAAAGATGCTTCTTCTTTCCCTTCAGCCTTAGTAAGAAGGTGCGTGGCGCAAGTGCTTACCCACACTACGGCACCGAGTTATGGCACTGAGTTCTAGGTGGCGAGAGGACTGCAGGCGGACTCTAGGAACCGCCATACTTCCGGCGTGAAATTGCCGGCTAGCTCGGTCAAGATGCGGGCGTGATAGGAGTCTATCATTGCGATTTCCTCTGCGGATAGCATCGCAAGCTCGATCAAACGGCGGTCGTAGGGAACCAATGTGAGCGTCTCGAAACCTAGGAACTTCCTGGCGTAGCCATCGACTTTGCGCACCATTACCAGGTTCTCGATGCGGATCCCATACTCACCAGGATAATAGCCTGGTTCGTTCGATAGAATCATACCGGGCGCGAATGGTACCGGGCGCGCTGATCGGGAAATCCCCGCGGGGCCCTCGTGGACTGAGAGATAGGAACCTACGCCGTGGCCGGTGCCGTGATCGTAGTCTAGACCGGCACGCCATAAGGGGGCGCGCGCCAACGCATCCAAATGGGGGCCGGCTACACCTTCGGGAAATTGGATCGCTCCCAAGGCCAGGTGCCCCTTCAGTACGCGTGTGTAGTCGGCGCGGACCGTTGCGGGAGGCTCGTCGTTGCCAATCCATATCGTGCGGGTGATGTCGGTGGTGCCGGATAAATATTGGCCGCCACTGTCTACCAGATAGACGTCGCCGGGGAGGATCGCGCGATCGGTCTGCTCGTTCACGCGGTAGTGCACAATCGAGCCATGAGGGCCGGCGGCGGAAATGGTGGCGAAACTGTCGCCCTGAAAACCGGCGCCCTCGGAGCGGAATGCCCATAGTTGCGTCGCGGCGGAAAGCTCGGTCTCGCCTTGCGAAATACTCAGCCAGTGCAGGAAACGGCATACTGCTATGGCGTCGATGCGATGCGCGGAGTGCGCGCCGGCGCGTTCTATGTCGTTCTTGCAAGCTTTCAGTAGAGCACAGGGATCGCTGCCGGAGGTTACCGTTGCCTCGTTCTCGCGAAGAAAATCGGCGAACCAGGCGGCACTTCCCGCGCTGTCTACCCGCACCCGCAGGTGGGTCAATGCGGCCAGGCAAATTCGCAGGTCCTGGCGCGGGACAATCGTTACCGCGTTGCCGAGCCAGGCTTTCACCTCATCGGTAATCTTCTCGGGTTCGACGATGAGCGAGACCTCACCGGTCGCGCGCACCACCGCGAAGGCGAGCAGGAATGGGGTAAAGTCGACGTCGGCGCCTCGAATGTTCAGTAGCCAGCAAATCGAGGCCGGGTCGGTGAGCACCGCTGCGTCCTCGCCGGCAGCGCGGAGGGCCGCTGCTACTTGCATCCGCTTCTCGGCGGACGGTATGCCGGCATACTCCAGCGCGTGGACTACCGCGGGTTTGAGCGGCGATGGTGGCCGATCGGTCCATATCGCGTCGACCAGGTTTTTGCTGACCCGCGCGAGGGTTAGCCCGGCTTCCTCGAACTTTTGTAGCTGGTCCGAACTGAACAGGGTCGGATCGCAGCCTACCAGCGCATCTTTGGACAGGCGCTCGGCCAGCCATTTCGCGGCCGGCTGGTCGATCAAATGATGCCGCTCCCATAAGTCAGGGTCGGTTTCCTCCGCCGCCTGGATGGTGTATCGCCCATCGACGAAAAGTGCGGCGCGATCCTCCAGCACCACCGCGAGGCCGGCGGAACCGGTAAATCCGGTGAGCCAGGCTAAGCGTTCCGCATCGGGGGGGACATACTCGCTCAGATGCTCATCGGCGCGCGGGACCAGATAGGCGGCCAAGCCGCGGCCAAGCATCTGCGCGCGCATCACTGTCAGTTTCCATCCGCTCATGCGACCAGTGAATACTCCACTTCCGGCGTATAGACAGGAGTTTCTTTACCCAGATAGGAGCTGAACAAGGTGAAATGTTCGACCGGAACGGGCGGGAGGCGGAACAGGCTGTGGGCCTGCACCCAGGTGACCAGTTTCGCTGAAGATACGCCGTCGAGTTTGGCGAGGGTTACATGCGGCGTGAAACGTTTGCGTTCGGGCTCCATTCCGGCGCGCTGAAGCGCGGTTTCGATTTTGGCGCGCAAGTGGTCGAGACCCGCGCTGCGCTCCACGCCAGCGTAGAGGGTTACCGGCTTGCCGGCCTTTTCGTAGACCCCCACGCCGGAAAACGAAAGCGAGAAGCCCCTCGCCCGCAGGCCCGCGAGCGCGAGATCGATGTCCTCGGCCTGGGGGCGGATGGTGTGGCCGATGAACCGCAACGTGAGATGGTAATTTTCGGATGGGACCCAGCGCGCGCCGATAAGACCGCCGGCGAGGTCTGACAGCGTTTCCTTTACTTCCCAGGGTAGATCGAGTGCGACAAAGAGCCTCATGACGCTGGCACCTCCCCGATTAGCCGCACGATCTGCGGCAATAAGCGAGCCAGGATGATCCGAACCCCCTCCTTGGTGGGGTGGATGCCGTCCGGCTGGTTTAGCGCCGGATTAGCCGCCACTCCCGCGAGGTAGAACGGGTCGAATATTACACCCGGCCGCGCACCTAACCGCTGATACACCGCGGCAAACGATTCGCCGTAAGATTTTCCGAGGTTCGGCGGAGCCTCCATTCCCGATAATAATATCTTCACATGTTTAGCGGTCAATTCGTTTAAAATTGCCACGAGGTTGGCGTCGACCTCGGTCGGATCGATGCCGCGCAGAGCATCGTTGCCGCCGAGTTCGACGATCGCGGCGTCGGGGGAGTCGGCGAGCACCCAGTCGAGCCGTGCCAGGCCGCCGGCGGTGGTGTCGCCCGAAACCGCGCCGTCGAGCAGTTGGACGTTGAAGCCGCGGGCTTTGAGGGCTGCGGCGAGTTGCGGTTGGAAGCCGTCGCCTGGCGGGAGGCCGTAGCCGGCGGTGAGGCTGTCTCCCAGTATTAGCAGCTTGATCGGACGGGCATCAGCCGCCACGTTGAGCGTGAGGAATGCGAGCGCGGCCAGCAGGGGCACGCGAACGCCCAACCAACGGAACAATAGGCCCGACGTGAACGTCAACTCTCCGAACTTTCCCAACGCCGTCCCCACTACTATCGCGGAGCCGCTGGTGGCTGCGCGCGGGCTCACCCTTACCGTGCCGTCTGATGCGGGTCCGGTCAATATTCTGCGCGGCGTCGATTTCAGCCTGGGCGTGGGCGAGGCAGTAGGGCTGGTGGGGCCGTCGGGGTCGGGCAAGACCAGTCTGCTGATGCTGCTGGCAGGGCTGGAGCGGGCGACCAGCGGGTCGGTGGTGATCGATGGCACGGATATTACCGGGCTGGGCGAGGACGCGCTGGCGCGGTTCCGGCGGCAGCGGATTGGCATCGTGTTCCAGGCGTTTCATTTGATCCCGACCATGACCGCGCTTGAGAATGTGGCAGTGCCGATGGAATTGGCGGGCGCCCGCGATGCGATGGACCGGGCGCGCGAGGCGCTGGTTTCGGTCGGGCTGGGGCATCGGTTGACGCATCTGCCGGGGCAGCTGTCGGGTGGCGAGCAGCAGCGGACGGCGTTGGCGCGGGCTTATGCGCCACAGCCGCGGCTGCTGCTGGCGGATGAACCTACCGGTAATCTCGATCAGGCGACCGGGCAGATGGTGATCGAACTGATGTTCGAGTTGCGGCGCGCTCATGGCAGTAGTTTGTTGCTGATTACGCATGACGTGGCGATCGCTGAGCGCTGCGACCGGCGATGTCATATGGCGGACGGAGTTCTGTCGTGAAGCTTGCGTTCCGGTATGCGTGGCGGGAGTTGCGCGGGGGTGGGATCGCGTCGCTTTACCAGTTTCGGATCGTGCTGGCGTGCCTTGCGTTGGGGGTGGCGGCGATCGCGTTGGTCGGCACACTGCGGGCGAGTTTGACGCGGGGCATCGCGGAACAGAGCGCCGCATTGCTGGGTGGCGACCTGGCGATCGATGGCAGTGCCGAGCCGTTTCCGGATGGGTTGCGCCGGATGCTGGCGCAGCAGGGCGCGCAAGTGTCGGAGGTGGTGCGGATGAGCTCGCTGATCGCGGCACCGGATGGGGGGCGGACGCTGATCAATCTTAAGGCGGTGGATGGGCTCTATCCGCTGAAGGGGGCGGTCAAGCTGGCGCCGCCGATCGCGATCGGCGTGGCGTTGGCGGGGCATGGGCTGGTCGCCGAACAGATCGTGCTCGATCGGTTGGGGTTGAAGGACGGCGATACTGTGAGGGTGGGGGATGCGAGCTTTCACCTGCGCGCGGCGCTGCTATCGCAGCCGGATGCTACCGCCAATCTTGGGCTGTTTGGGCCTACGGTGCTGATTTCGTCGGGTGATCTGGCGGCGACCGGGCTGGTGGCGCCGGGGGCGCTGATCGATCGATCGCTGCGGGTGAGCTTGCCGGCGGGCGTGGCGGTTGCGAGCGTAGTGGATCTGGTGCAACGGGATTTCGCCGATCAGGGGTTTCGCGTGCGCACCAGTGCGGAAAACGCGCCGGGAGTCGATCGGACCATCGATCAGGTGGCGGAGTTTCTAACCCTGGTGGGACTCGCATCGCTGCTGGTGGGGGGGATCGGGGTCGCGGTGGGGATCGAGGCGTGGCTCGACGCGCGGGCCAGGTCGATTGCGATACTGCGCTGTTTGGGTGCGTCGGCTGAGCTGATCATGGGCGTTTATCTGCTGCAGAGCCTGGCGCTCGCGGCGCTCGGGATCTTGGCGGGGTTGTTTGTCGGCGGCGTGGTGCCGTGGCTCGCCGGGGATTGGCTGGCGTCACTGCTGCCGGTGCCGGCGCATTTCGGGATCTATCCGGAACCACTGCTGCTGGCGGCGTTCTATGGGGTGATGACGACGCTGGTATTTGCGCTGGCACCGCTGGGGCGGGCGACGTCGCTTTCGGGCGCCGACCTGTTCCGTGATGCGACACTGCCGGCACATGCGCCGCCGCGTTCCGTGCTGGTGCTGGTGAATGTGGTTTTGGTGCTCGCGCTGGTGGCGGTCGCGGTGCGGACCAGTAGCCAGTCGGGGCTGGCGTTGGGGTTCGCTGTAGGGGCGATGGTGACGCTGGCGCTGTTCCGGGTGGTGGGGGGCCTGCTTACGCGCGTGGCCGCGAGGCTGCCAAGGCCGCGGGCGATCGCGCTGCGGCTGGGGTTGGCGGCGCTGCACCGGCCGGGGGCCGATACCAGGCTGATGCTGACTGCACTTGGACTGGGGCTTTCGAGCTTGGCGGCGATCGTGTGCACCGAGGCCAATCTGCGGGCGATTATCGCCGATCAGATCCCGGTGGCGGCGCCGAGCTTCTATTTCATCGACATTCAGCCGGATCAGGTTGATCGGTTTCAGACGATCCTGGGGAAGTTTTCGTCAGTGCGGGACGTGGTCGTGGTGCCCAATCTGCGCGCCCGGATCGTCGCGGTGAATAACATCCCGGCGGCACAGTTCGCGGATAATCCGCAGGCGGGGTGGGCGGTGCGGGGCGATCGCGGACTTACCTATGCCGCGTTGCCGCCCACAGGCACGCAACTGGTCGAGGGGAAGTGGTGGTCGGCGGATTATAGCGGCAAGCCGTTGCTTTCGCTCGATGATGGGTTGGCGCAGGGGCTCGGCGTGGGGGTGGGCGACGTGATCCGGGTCAATGTGCTGGGTCGCGAGATCGATCTGACCGTGGCGAGCACTCGGAGGATCGCGTGGCGGAGCCTGTCGATGAACTATGCCATGGTCGCCTCGCCCGGATTGCTGGCGGCGGCACCACATACGAATATTGCGACTTTGCGGTCCGATCCTGGGCAGGACGGCGCGATCCTGCGCGCGGTGGCGGACGCGCTGCCCAACGTTACGGGGATCCACGTCGCGGACATCCTGGCGACGGTCGCGGCACTGGTGCGGAAACTCGCGACCGCGTTGGCGGCGACCGGGGCGATCGGGCTGGTTTCGGGCGGCCTGGTGCTGGCGGGGGCGATCGCCGCCGGGCAACAACGGCGGGCGCGCGAGGCGGTGATATTGAAAACCCTTGGGGCGACCTCGGGGCAGATAAGACTGGCGTTCCTGGTCGAGTTCGGGACGATCGGAGCCGTCGGCGGCGTGCTGGCCGGGTTGATCGGGTGCGCGGCGAGCTACGCGGTGGTTAGTCGAGTGATGGGCGAGGATTGGCGGTTTACGCCGCTGCCGCTGCTGGCAACACTCGCGGCCTCGATCGTAGTCACACTGGGGTTCGGATTGCTCAGCACACAAGGAGCACTGGCGGCGAAACCAGCGGCGTTTTTGCGGAATGAGTGAGAAAGCAAGGCAAGCATCTTTTTTGAAAAAAAGAAGCAAAAAACTTTTGCTACTGGAGCGCGCCGACCACGGCCGGTGATCTCCAATAGCAAAAGTTTTTTTGCTTCTTTTTGTTCACAAAAAGAAGATTCTTCCTGAATCTTTTTCGGTGGCACGCTAAGATCGAACGCGCCTGGCTTCCGGCACCGGTGGGACAAAAAAGGCGAAAATTGTTACTGCTGCCGTAACCAGAAGCGACGCGCCAGCTACCGCAAATAAATCGAGAGTGCCGTTCTCGACTAATAAAACGCCGCCGAACCAGACCACGATCACAAGGACGCGCCGGATGTTCGCTATGCGCGCGTAGTTTTCGGCCGCCGGAACTCGGCGCAGCAGTTCGACCATCGCAATAGACGCCAGTGCTAAGGGCCGAAACTTAGGCGCCCCCTGCTCGCAGAGAACCAAGAGGCCGGCCGCAATACAGGTCGCGGCCATAAGCGCGCCGACAGCTATACGCTTCCGGGACGGCGTCCAATTATTCTTCCAGACGGTCAACGGTGAGGAAATTCCGGCGATCCCAGCGATCATCGCGCCGGCCAGGGATATGCTCATCTCGGCGAGCCGGTCTGCTGGCATGGATAACTGCGCGAACATCAGCCAGAAAATCAATAGCGGTGCGTCGCGGAGCGCCAGCCGTACCGGAACCGGTAGATCGCCACTCACATATTGCCGCTCGCCGGTGATCAATGACCAACAGACTGACGCGGCTGCCAGCACACCTACCACAATCGCCGATGATCCGTTCGGCGGAAGCAGCGCCGCGGCGACCATCAGACAGAGGCTAAAGGGTAGCCAACCGAGCCTGAGCAAAAACGGAGTGGAAGCGATGCGACGCCGGTAGATCAATCGCGGCCAAGCTATCACGTACGCCGGCGCCAGTGTCAGCGCCGCGCTCGGGATCAGCCAGATCAGATAGGTGATCAGCGCCCCAGTCAGCGTCATCGCGTTGTCGCCGGCAAGTATACGGATCGGCACCGCGAGCAAAGGCCATAGGGGGATCGTAGCGCAGATGCTCACGGGCGTGTGTGGCCGTCCGAAATATCGTTGCCACTGCTTCAGATTGTCCCGACCGAGCAACGAGGGATGCTGGAATTCGATCTCCTTCAGAAGCGCCCGCATCTCCGCGTAAAGCGGTGTCTCGATCACGCTGGCCCAAATCGGCATCTGCGCGGGCGATCCGGCCAACAGAGTGAAGGCTTTGGCTCGCGCTGCGCCGGACTGCAGCACTTTTTGGCGGAAATCCAGATCCCGCTGGCGCGCCAGAATCTGGTTGATCGGCGGCGGCTGGGCCTGACCGATCCGGTTGCTGTTCCAGTGAAATTCCGCGATCGCCGGTGCCAGAATCTCGTCGGTGCGCGGGATGTAGGTCGCCAGCAGGCCGGCGAGATAATTCTCGGTCCGCGCCGCGACACCCAGGTGCTCGAACAAGGGTTGGGCGAAAATTTCCCGCAACGCGTTCTGGATCTGGCCTGTTGTGGGCGGTTCGGGAGCGGTGATCAAAGCCGCCAAACGGTTGCAGGCGGCGTCATGCTCCGCCACCGGGTTCGGCGGGAGGGGCTGTGTGTGCGCTATCGGTGCTACTTCGGGCAGCACTTCGGCCGCGATCGGGGGCGCGGGTTCGGGTGGCGGCGCACGCATCGCCCAGGCCATCGCGGCGTTATAAGCGGCACGGAGATTTTGAAATCCCGCCGCGTCGTCTTCCGGGTTGGTGAGTTTCAACTTGCGCGCATAGGCACGGCGGATCTCGCTTTGGTCCTTGGTCGGCTCCAGTGCCAGGATTTGCCAGATCGTCGCGCTCATCAGCGTCCGTCCCGAGTGATGGCAGGTGAAGCCACTAGGTTAAGGCACAGGAAGAAGTCTTCTTTTTGTGAAGCAAAAGTGCGCAAAAAAACTTTGTCACTTGGAGCGCACCGGCCGAAGTCGGTGTGCTCCAGGTGACAAGAGTTTTTTGTTTCTTTTTTTCAAAAAAGATGCTTCCTTCACTACAACTTACTGATTTCACTAGAAATATACTTCGCCTTCCATCTGATCGAGTGCTGCTGCGAATTCCTTGCGCGCCTGCTCGATCGCGCGTGGGTCCTGGCCTTCCAGGGTCGCCTCGAATTGGCTGACCATGTGGCCCACCGCGGCGCGGCGCTCGCCGAGTTGGTCCTCGTAACAGCGCCCCGCCCGCGCGAGCAGGGCACGATTGCCCTCGGTCTCGCGCGGGTGGACTTTCAACGCCGCCAGCGCCGCCCGTTGGCGCGCGAGGTCCTCGCCTTTGGGGCCGTCCTCGTCCACGATCACCAGTTGCTGGCGCACCTTGGTTTCGGGGACGAAGACGTCGACTTCGATCAGGCCGTTGATGTCGTAGGTGAAACGGCAGTCGACTGAAATCGCGCCGGCGGGCTTGGGCGGCAGGTTGATCTCGATCGCACCCAGATGGATGTTCTCGGCCACCAGCCGCGATTCGCCCTGGTAGATGCCGAGTTTGATCTTCTTCTGGCCGTCTTCGAGGGTGGTGAAGCTCTTCACCCGGCTCGCCGGCACGACGATATTGCGCTCGAGAATGGGCGAGAAAATGCCCCGCTTGATCGCGCCGCCAGGACCACGTTCGCCGATGTCCACACCCAATGAATAAGGACATACGTCGGTTATCGCGACCTCGCGCAGGGCCGCGTCGCGGGCCTTGAGACCGGCCTGGATGGCAGCCCCGAGCGCTACCGCCTCGTCCGGGTTGACCGTGGTTGAAGGAAACCTGCCGAACATCTTGGTTACCGCGCGGCGGATCAACGGCATCCGGGTGGCGCCGCCGACCAGGATGATTTCGTTCATCGCCTGCGGGTCCAGCCTGCTGTCGCGGAGGGAGCGGAGCACCGGTTCGCGCAGCCGGGCGAGTAACGGCGCGGCGCTGGCCTCAAACTCGGCGGCGGTGATTTCGAGCTCGAAGGTCCGCTCGCGCCAGACGATCTGCATCTTGGCGCTGGGCTGGTCGGTGAAGGCGCGACGGGCGCGCTCGGCGGCTTCGCGGAGCTTTTGGCGGAGCGTATCGTTCTGGCGCGGGCCCTCGCCCCACTCCTTGGCGAAACGCGCGCGCATGGCGTCGATCAGGAGTTCGTTGAAATCCTCGCCTCCTAGCCGGTTGTCGCCAGTGGAGGCGCGAACCTCGATCACACCCTCGAAGATCTCCAGGATCGACACGTCGAAGGTACCGCCGCCGAGATCGAATACCAGGAACTTGGTCTCCAGCGCGAGTTGGTGGATGCCGTAGGCGAGCGCCGCCGCGGTCGGTTCGTTCAGCAGGCGCTCGACTTTGAGGCCGGCGAGCTCGCCGGCGCGACGGGTCGCCTTGCGCTGCTTGTCGTTGAAATAGGCGGGGACGGTGATCACCGCCTCGGTCACCGGCTCGCCGAGGTGGGCTTCGGCGTCTTGCTTCAAGCTGCGGAGCACCAGGGCGGAGAGTTCCTCGGGCAAGAAATCGCGGTTGCCCAGGCGGGTGTTGCGGTTGGTGCCCATGAAGCGCTTGAACGCGGTCACGGTCTGGCCAGCGTGAGTGGCCTGGCGTTCGCGCGCGGGTAATCCCACCAGCACGTGGCCGGCTTCGTCGATGCTGACGGCGGAGGGGGTGAGGACATGGCCGAGACGATTGGGGATCAGCTCCGGCGCGCCGTTGCGCCAGATCGCGGCGGCGGAGTTGGTGGTTCCCAAATCGATCCCTAAAATCACCGAGCGCCTCCGGTTCGCGAGACCGAGTTTGTACCCCGCAAGTGCGAAACGAAAAAGGGGCAAATTCAGGGCGGCGGGTACGCCCGCGCGCGAATCGGCGTGCTTCGATGCGCTTTTGGTTGCCGGGAACTTGAATCCGGCGCTAAATACGTCAGAGTGAGTTCGGCAATCGGCGCGATTGCCCAAGGAGGATCCAAACCAATGGCGTTCATTCCCAATACGCGTGAGTTTCAGGGTAGCCAAAGCGACGCGATCGCGTTTGATGCGGGCCTGCGCGCCTATATGCTGCGGGTCTACAACTGGATGGCTTCCGGTCTGGCACTTACCGGGATCGTCGCCATCCTGATCGCGAATAGCAGCGCAATCGATTATCTTTATCGGCCGGTAGCGGTCTACGGTGGCACCAGTTACCAGATCACCGGACTGGGCTATCTGGCCATTTTCGCGCCGCTGGGATTTGTGCTGCTGCTGAGCTTCGGGATCAACCGGCTGTCGACCGCGGCGGCACAGGCGGTGTTCTGGGCCTATTGCGCGGTCATGGGGGCGAGCCTCACCAGTATCTTTCTGGTTTATACCGATACCTCGATCGCGCGGACGTTCTTCATCACCGCCGGCACGTTCGCCGCCATGAGCCTCTATGGCTATACCACCAAGACCGACTTGACCAAGATGGGTAGCTTCCTGATGATGGCGGTACTGGGACTGATCATCGCCATGCTGGTCAATATGGTGGTGCATAGCCAAGGGATGGATTTGCTCATCAGCGTCATCGGCGTGCTGGTGTTCACCGGACTCACCGCCTTTCGCACGCAGCGGATCAGGAATAACTATATCAGCTTCGCGGCTAGCGCATCGCCTGACCTGGCGGCCAAACGCAGCGTGCTCGACGCGTTGGGGCTGTATCTGAGCTTCGTCAATCTGTTCCTGATGATGCTGCGGCTTACGGGCGGCCGTCGGGGCTGAGGCCGGGTTTGCACGGGTAGGCGGTACTTGAAGCTGTTACGGAAGCGCCCATAATAAGAGCCGAACGGGCACGTTGCCCCGGAGGAACTCTCAACTATGGCATTTATTCCCGATACCCGCGGCAGCTATCAGGGCGCGTACGTCGACGCCTCAGTGATCGACGCGGGACTACGCGCCTATATGCTGCGCGTCTATAACTGGATGGCGTCGGGCCTGGCGCTTACCGGTCTTATCGCTACCTGGATCGGTAACACCAGCGCGATCAATCTGTTCTACCACCCCGTGGTGACCGAGGCCGGCACCCGCCTCGCCCCGACCGGGCTGGCTTATCTGGTGATGTTCGCGCCACTCGGCTTTGTGATGGTGCTGAGCTTTGGCGTGCAGCGGCTTTCCACCACGGCGGCTCAGGCACTGTTCTGGGCGTTTTGCGCGACCATGGGCGCGAGCCTGGCCAATATCTTCCTGGTCTATACCGGGGCGTCGATCGCCAATGCGTTCTTCATCACCGCCGGCACTTTCGCCGCGATGAGCATCTATGGCTATACCACCAAAACCGATCTTACGCGGTTCGGTAGCTTTCTGATCATGGCGCTGTTTGGACTGATCATCGCGATGGTGGTGAACATGTTCCTGCACAGCAGCGGAATGCAGTTCGTCATCAGCGTGGCCGGCGTGCTGATCTTCGTCGGGCTTACGGCGTATGATACGCAACGGATCAAGGCGGATTTCATCAGCTATGCCAGTAGCTACTCGCCTGACGTTGCGGCCAAACGTGGGGTCTATGACGCGTTGTCGCTGTATTTGAACTTCATCAACCTGTTCATGATGATCCTGCGGCTGACGGGCAACCAACGGCAGAATTGAGCACTTGGCCGGGGCTTCGGCCCCGTTGAGGGACGAAGAAGGAAGTCTTCTTTTTTGGGAAAAAAGAAGCAAAAACTTTTGTCAATTTAGGATTTGGATTTACCGGTCTGTCGGACGGTGGGTTCCGATCCTTTCGAACAAAAGTTTTTTGCTTCTTTTTTTCAAGAAAGATGCTTCCTTGTTTTCTGTAAGCTTTTGATTTCGCTCAGGAACTAGCCGAATAATCGGTTCCGCTGATAGTTTTCGCCGAGTAAGAGGGCATTAAGCCTTCTCGGGCACTCTGTGTTCGAACTCGCCAGTGCGGTCAGCCGATCCACGCGGTTTAGAGTTTCCTGGGAAGATGCTATGGAAATCAGCGTATCCGGCAGCGAACACGATGTAGTGATCAGCTTACACGGGGCGTTCCTGTTTAACTCACACCAGCATTTCCGTTCGATCCTTACCGAACATCTGGAGAGGAACGAGGGACAAGATCGCCTGGTGTTCGATCTGCGCCAAACCGACCAGATCGACTCCGCCGGCCTCGGCATGTTGCTCTTGGCGAGGCAATCGGCCGCGGAACGTAAGCGCACCATCGTGCTGCGCGGCGCGCGCGGGCAGGTCCAGCGGATGTTGGCGATCTCAAAGTTCGAAACATTGTTCACGGTCGAGCCCTGAGCCGCATTGCACTGATGTCACACTGAACAACACCGTGACGCAACATCCCCGGTTGGATTTTGAGTTCGTTGCCTCACCGACGGCGTTGCGGTTGATCGAACCGGACATTGCGCCGTTCGAAAACTCATCCCCCATGCTTCTGATCGCCTTGCGCTCGGACACCGCTTACCGTTTGGCGGTTGCACCGCTGATTGCCAAGAAATTGGCCACGGTGCTGCGATGGGTGGAAAATCAAGCGACACGCATCGAGATGGCCTTGCAGGAGGCGATTGCCAATGCGGTGGTGCACGGGAATTGGAACATCCAAAACTCCAATCGCACGTTGGAAGGGTTCGGGGATTATTGCGACGAAGTCGACGCGGCACTCGCTGATCCGGTCCGCGCCGCAAAAGCCGTGGTGGTAGAAGCAACATGGACCGTCGATCAGCTCAGTTGCGACGTTTCGGATCAAGGGGCCGGGTACATCGAACTCCGCAAATCAGACCCTTGCTGCGCTTACGGTCGCGGATTGGCGCTGACGGCCCAATCATGTGACGAAATGGCATGGGATAACGGCCGCCGCCGGATGCGAATGATCTTTAGACGTGTTCCGGGGGTGCCGTAGTGCCGTTCACAAATCTCTCCGGACCGTTCAACGCCGTCGTAAATTCCCTTCGCATTTTGATCGTCGATGACGACCTCCCGACCCGCACGTTGATCGGCACCGTTCTGCGCGCGGCCGGCTTTTGCGCATTGGAATTCGCCGACGGTGGCGGCAACGCCCTGACGATGATCAAACACAGTCCGCCCGATCTGGTCC
>Ga0302314_10004984_pt1 | contig 24291 bp, 23 predicted proteins | sample III_Palsa_N2_3_FD_200533 | JGI IMG/M metagenome (GOLD analysis project Ga0302314, IMG submission 200533) | Peat permafrost microbial communities from Stordalen Mire near Abisko, Sweden - III_Palsa_N2_3 | ecosystem: Environmental > Terrestrial > Soil > Palsa > Peat permafrost | place: Sweden... | reverse complement strand
GGGACAAGGTGCCGTCGAAATTCGCCGGCTGGAGCGCCCAGCGCTTCCAGGCCGCGGGCTTCCGCGCCGTGCCGGGCTCGGTCGTGCGCCAGTCCGCCTATATCGCGCCGAACGTCATCCTGATGCCGAGCTTCGTCAATGTCGGCGCCTATGTCGGTAGTGGCACCATGGTCGATACCTGGGCGACCGTCGGCTCCTGCGCCCAGGTCGGCAAGAACGTGCATCTGTCGGGCGGCGTCGGTCTCGGCGGCGTGCTGGAGCCGCTGCAGGCCGATCCGGTCATCATCGAGGATGATTGCTTCATCGGCGCGCGCAGCGAAGTGGTCGAGGGTGTGCGGGTCGAACAGGGCTCGGTCCTGTCCATGGGCGTGTTCATCAGTGCGTCGACCAAGATCATCGACCGCACCACCGGCGAGATCTTCATCGGCCGCGTGCCGGCCTATTCGGTCGTGGTGCCGGGCTCGATCCCGGGCAAGGCGCTGCCGGACGGCTCGCCCGGCCCGAACCTCAGCTGTGCCGTGATCGTGAAGCGGGTCGATGCCCAGACCCGCTCCAAGACCTCGATCAACGACCTGCTGCGCGCATGACGACGGCGCTCGATCCGGTCGGCCTCGCCGCCGACCTGATCCGCCGGCCAAGCGTCACGCCGGCCGACGCGGGCGCGCTCGATGTGCTGGCCGAGGCACTCGAAAGCGTCGGCTTTGCCTGTACCCGGCTGCCGTTCAGCGAGCCCGGCACGCCCGACATCGCCAATCTTTTTGCGAAGCTCGGCACCAGCGGGCGGCATTTCTGCTTCGCCGGCCATACCGACGTGGTGCCGGCCGGCGATACCGCCTCCTGGAGCGTCGATCCGTTTGGCGGCGTGGTCCGCGACGGCTGGCTGCTCGGCCGCGGCGCGTCGGACATGAAGGGCGCCATCGCCTGCTTCGCCGCCGCCGCCGGCCGCTTCGTGGCGGCGCGCGGGGTGTTCGACGGCACGATCAGCCTGCTAATCACCGGCGACGAGGAAGGCCCGGCGATCAACGGCACGGTCAAGATGCTGGACTGGCTGCAGGCCCAGGGCGAGAGGCTCGATGCCTGCGTCGTGGGCGAGCCCACCAATGCGCGCGAGTTGGGCGACATGATCAAGGTCGGCCGGCGCGGCAGCATGACCGGGCATCTGACCGTCCATGGCATCGGCGGCCATACCGCCTATCCGCATCTGGCCGACAATGCCGCCCATCGGCTGGTGACGATGCTGTCGGCGCTGACCGCCCATCCGCTCGACAGCGGCACCGAGCATTTCCAGGCCTCGACCCTGCAGATCTCGACCATCGATATCGGCAATCCGGCGACCAACGTCATCCCGGCCGCCGCGCGCGCCAGCTTCAACATCCGCTTCAACGACAGCTGGACCGGCGCCAAGCTCGACCAATGGCTGCGCCAGACCCTGGATGCCACCGGCGGGCGTTACGAGCTGGACGTTCGGATCAGCGGCGAAAGCTTCCTGACGCCGCCGGGCGCCATCGCGGCGCTGATCGCGGACGCGGCCGAGCACGTCACTGGACGGCGCCCTGAATTCAGCACGACCGGCGGCACGTCCGATGCGCGCTTCATCAACCGCTTCTGCCCGGTCGCCGAATTCGGTCTGGTCGGGCTCACCATGCACAAGGCCGACGAGGCGGTGCCGATCGCCGACATGGAAGCGCTGACGCGGATCTATCAGGGCGTACTGGAGCGCTTCTTTCCGGCATGACCAAGCCCGCAACCCCGCCCGTTCCGTCCGAGACGATCCGGGCGCTCGCCGGCGCGCTGCGGTTTTGCAAGTTCGATTTCGCGGCGGTGGCGTCGTTCGATCCCGGTCCAGACGCGGCGAAGCGGTCGTTCTGGGCGGCCGCCTATGGCGTGCCGTTCTACGCGGCCGTGCTGGCGCTCGACCTCTGGCAATCGACAGCCGACAAGCCCACGGACCTCGGGATCTATGCCCTGGTCCAGGCGATCGGCTATGTCGTGCAAACGGCGGGCTTTCCGCTGGCGGTGCTGGGGCTGGCGCGCCTGCTGGGCCATGCCCGGCAATGGCCGCTGTTCGTGACCGCGCAGAATTGGACCAGCTTCATTCAGGTGGTGGCATTGTTCGTCGCCATCGTGGTCGACCAGTCCGGCATCCTGGGCGTCGTCGGCACGCTGCTGTTGATCGGCGTGCAGACCTACGCGCTGGTGGTCGAGGGTTACGTCGCCAAGGTCACGCTGGGCGTCACGGCCACGGCCAGTTGCGCGATCGTGCTACTCGACATCGTCTTCGGGGTCGGCGTCGACCAACTGGCCGCCCGCCTGTTCTGAGCTCGCCTCGGGCGGGTAGAGCACCTTGGTCAGATAGAGCCCGTCCGGCGGCGCCGTCGGCCCGGCGGCGGCGCGGTCGCGGGCGTCGAGCGCGCGCTTGACCTCGTCCGGATGCCATTGCCCGGATCCCACCAGCCTCAGCGTGCCGACGATGTTGCGGACCTGGTGGTGCAGGAACGAGCGCGCCTCGGGCACCACATGGATCTCATCGCCGACGCGGGCGAGCGTCAGGCTGTCGAGCGTCTTCACCGGCGATTTCGCCTGGCAGAGGGCGGCGCGGAAGCTGGTGAAATCATGGTGGCCGACCAGATGGGCGGCGCCGGCACGCATCGCCTCCAGATCGAGCGGCAGCGGCACGTGCCAGACATGGTTCCGTTCGATCGCCGGCGCCGCCCGGCGATTGAGGATGCGGTAGAGATAGGCGCGGTGATTGGCCGACAGGCGGGCATGGAAACTGTCGGGCACGGGCTCGACGGCCAGTACCGATACCGCCGCCGGCTTCACATGATAGTTGAGGGCGCCCTGGACCTCGCGCGCGCGATAGGGCCGGTCCAGATCGACATGGGCGACCTGGCCCGTGGCATGGACGCCGGCATCGGTGCGGCCGGCACCCTGCACCAGGCTGAATTTGCCGGTGAAGCGCTCGACCGCGGTTTCCAGGATCTCCTGGACCGAGGGTCCGTTCGGCTGACGCTGCCAGCCGACCAGGCCGGTGCCGTCATACTCGATGGTCAGTTTGTAGCGGGGCACGGCAGGATCACGCCTGGTTCGATCTTGGTGCCATTGAGGAACGCGCGCCGCTCGACCGGCCCACGGCCGGGGCGCTGCAGCAGGGTGGGCCTGAGCACGCCGGTGCCGCAGGCGATGCCCAGATCATCGTCGATCACCGTGCCGGGCACGCCGTGTCCATCCTCGACCGAGGCCGCCAGCAGCTTGATCCGCTCGCCCTGATACTCGAACCAGACGCCGGGCCAGGGATTGAGCGCGCGGATCTTGCGGTCGAGCGTCGCTGCATCCTGGCGGAAGTCCAGCACGCCCTCCTCGCGGGCGAGCTTCGTCGCGTAGGTGACGCCGGCTTCGGGCTGCGGCTCGGGTTTGAGCGTCCCCGATGCCACGCCGTCGAGTGCCGGCAGGATCAGCTTGGCACCGAGTGCGGTCACCTGGTCGAACAGGCTTTGCGCCGTGGCGTCTGCGCCGATCGGCACCACGCCCTTCAGCAGCATGGCGCCGGTATCGAGCCCGGCATCCATCTGCATGATGGTGACGCCGGTTTCCGCATCGCCGGCCAGCAGCGCGCGCTGGATCGGTGCCGCGCCGCGCCAGCGCGGCAGCAGGGAGCCATGGACGTTGAGGCAGCCGAGCCGGGGGGCGTCCAGGATCGCGCGCGGCAGGATCAGGCCATAGGCGAAGACCACGGCAGCATCGAGATCGAGGGCGGCGAACGCGGCCTTCTCCGCCTCCGGCTTCAGCGAGACCGGATGGCGGACCGGGATGTCCAGCGCCTCGGCGCGGGCCTGGACCGGCGAGGGTTGAGTCTTGTGGCCGCGGCCGGTCGGCCGCGGCGGCTGGCTATAGACGGCGGCGATCTCATGGCCGGCCGCGACCAGCGCGTCCAGCACGGGCACGGCGAAATCCGGCGTGCCCATGAAGGCGAGGCGCAGCTGTCTGGCCACTATTCGCCGTCTTCGGCCCGCTGCTTCTTCAGCTTCACCAGCTTCTTCAGGATCATGTTGCGCTTCAGCGCCGACAGATGGTCGACGAACAGCACGCCGTCCAGGTGATCGATCTCGTGCTGGATGCAGGTGGCGAACAACCCGTCGGCTTCGATTTCCTGGGCCTTGCCGTCGCGATCCAGGTAGCGGACGCGGATTTCCTTGGGCCGGGTGATGTCGGCGTAATGCTCGGGCAGGCTGAGGCAGCCCTCGTTATAGACCGACAGTTCTTCCGACTTCCACACGACCTCCGGATTGGCCATGCCCACCGGTGCCGGTGCGTCGCCTTCGCGCGCGACATCGAGCACGATCACGCGCTTCAGCACGCCGACCTGGTTGGCGGCGAGGCCGATGCCGGGGGCGGCGTACATCGTCTCCAGCATGTCGTCCATCAGGCGACGGATCGAGTCGTCCACGGCGGCGATCGGCTTGGCCTTCGCCTTGAGGACGGGATCGGGGGCGAGGACGATGGGTAGCTTGGCCATGGGACGTCGGACTCGTTGGGAATGCTGGGCTTCTGCTCGCAGAGGTATGGCTTTCGGGTCTTTCGGTCAAGCCGCGGCTGTCACCCGGACCCGCACGGCTGCTATCGTCCGATCTTCAAGGACGCGTTGAGGGGATGACGGAACGATGGATGTGCTGACGGTGGCGATCGCCGCGGTCGCCGGATTGGCGCTGGGCTTCCTCGCGGCGATGCTGTGGGCCGGCAGTGCGCGCGCGGCGTTGGAAGCGCAGGTCGGCGAGGCGCGGGCCGCGGCCGAGATCGCGGAAAGCCGCCGGCTCGACATGCAGACCGCCCTCGATCTGGCGCGCCAGGGCGAGGCGGCGGCACGGACCGAAGCGTCGCATGCCGTGACCGAAGCCGCCCTCGCCCGTCAACAGGCGGAGGCGGTCAAGGCCCAGATGGCCGATTGGGAAAAGACCAAGGCCGAATTCCTCGAGACGACCAAGGCCGGCGTGTTCCAGACCGCGCAGACCATCTCCAGCAAGCTCTTGGAGGACCACAAGCGCGAGACGGCGGAGGCGAAGCTTGCCGCCCAGAAGCAGCTGGCCGAGACCACGGCGGCCTTGAAGCTCGAGGTGCAGGTGCTGACCGACGGCGTGTCTCAGCTGAAGGGCACGGTGACCGAGAAGGCGCAGATGATCGACACGATCCAGCGCGCGCTCTCCAGCCCGGGCGGCGCCGGCTATTTCGCCGAAATCGGCCTCGCCAACACGCTGAAATCCTTCGGCCTGGAACAGGGCCGCGATTTCGTGCTGCAGCAGACGGTCTATGGCGCCGAGGCCGAGCGCAAGCTCAGGCCCGACGCGATCGTGTTCCTGCCGGGCGACGCGGTGCTGGTCATCGATTCCAAGGCGTCGAAGCATCTGCTGGATCTGGCCGAGGCCGAGGATACGGTCGGCGAGGCGCTCGCTTATCAGGGCCTGGCCCGGACCATGAACCAGCACTTGAAAGACCTGACCGACAAGGACTATCGCGGCGCCGTCCAGGCGGGCTTCCGCAAGTCCGGCCGCGACAGCGAAGTGAGCCGCGTGCTGTCGGTCATGTACCTGCCGAACGAGGCGGCGATCGAGAAGCTGGGCAAGGCCGATGCCGATTTTGCGCGCAAGGCGGCGGCGGCCCAGATCATTCCGGCGGGGCCGGCGGGCCTCGCCTGCATCATCGGCTTCGCCGCGGTCGAGATCAGCCTGATGCGCCAGATCGAGAACCAGGCGCGCATCGTCGGTGCCGCCGAAAAGCTGTTGGAAAGCCTGTCGGTCGCGGTCGGCCATGCCGCCTCCGTCGGGCGCGGCATCAAGCAGGCGGCCGAGGGCTTCACCAAGCTGACAGGCGCCATCAACGGTCGCCTGCTGCCGCGCGCGCGCCAGATGCAGCAGTTGGGCTTGCGACCGGCCAAGCCGGTGCCGGGCAATCTCGGCGCCTATCAGGTCATCGATGCCGGGGCCGAAAGCCTGATCGAGGGCGAGGCGATGGATCTGGCCGAGGATGTGGCGCCGATCGGCCTGCCCGGGAGTGATGGATGAGCCCCCGTCAGAGCTTCACCCCGCGCGAGCCGGACTATGCCGCGCGCGTCGCCGACAGCTTCGCCAAGCAGGGCATCATGGGGCTGCTGGGCGCCCGCATCAGCCGGATCGAGCCGGGCCTGTGCGAGATCCAGCTGCCCTTTCGCCCGGATCTCACTCAGCAGCACGGCTATTTCCACGCCGGCGTCACCAGCACGATCGCCGATTCGGCCGGCGGCTATGCCGGCTTCACGCTGTTTCCGGCCTCGAGCGCGGTGCTGACGGTCGAGTTCAAGATCAACCTGCTGGCGCCGGCCGACGGCGAGCTGCTGGTCGCGACCGGCCGCGTCATCCGCTCCGGTCGCACGCTCACGGTCTGCGAATTCGAGGTCGAGGTCGAGAAGGCCGGCAAACGCACGGCCTGCGCCCATGGCCTGCAGACGCTCATCAGCGTCGCCGGCCGTCCCTGAACCTCGAAAGATTCAATACTTCCCATATTTGTTGGGGGTTGGATCGATAAAATCTTTGATTGTCCAATTCGAATATCGGACATTGCTAACGTATTTTTCTGTTCGGGTTTGCTCTGCAAGCATCGGGGTTGGTTTTGTCGAATTTTAGTAAAATGCCGATTATGCCCATGGAGGACCAATGAAGTCCTCTGAGCTTTTACAGGCGATCTCGGAACACCGGCTCTATCTCGACGGCAAGCCTGGCGGGCGCATTCTGAACCTGAAGGGCGCCGCCCTCGCCGGATCGGATCTGTCCAAGCAGCGGCTGCAGTTCTCCCGCCTCGGCAGCATCGATCTCAGCCACGCGATCCTGACGCGCAGCAGCTTCGACAATGCCGATCTGTTCGGGGCGAACCTCGCCGGCGCCAACCTGTCCTTCGCCTCGCTGGTCGGGGCCGATCTGCGCGGCGCCAACCTGCGCAAGGCCAATCTGGAGGGCGCCGATTTCGAGCGCGCCGACCTGGGGCCCGGCCAGGGCGTGGTGTTCGTGAGCGGCGAGCGCCGGGTGCGCGAGACGCCGACGGACTTGACCGGTGCCAACCTCAAGAGCGCCAAGCTCAAGGGCGTCAAGGCCAACAGCGCCGATTTCAGCTATGCTAACCTGATGGGCGCCAATCTCGCCGGCGCCCAGCTCAACGGGGCCAACCTGTCGGGCACCGATCTCACCCGCGCCGATTTCACCGGCGCCTCGCTGCGCGCGGCCCTGTTGAACAATGCGCGGGTCGACGAGGCCTGCTTCGACGGGGCCGATCTTCGTCGCGCCGAGTTGCGCAACGTCGATCTCGCCAAGGCGTCCAGCCAGGGCGTGGTGCTGCACGAGGCCGACGCGGCGCTGGATGACGAGGCGTTCAAACTGCGCCTCAGCCAGCATGTCGACTGGATCGTCTCGAACGGTGCCCGGGGCCGCCGGCTCGACATGAGCGGCGCGTCGCTTGCGGGCTTCAATCTCGCCAAGGTCGATCTGTCCGGCGCCAAGCTGACCGATTGCGACTTGACCGGTGCCGATCTGCGCGGCGCCAAGCTGTGCCTGGCCCAGCTCGACAAGGCACGGCTGCGCGGTTGCCAGCTGGCCGGTGCCGATCTGTCCGGCGCCTCGCTGGCGCGCGCCGATCTCGCCGGGGCGAAGCTCTCGGGCGCCACGCTTGGGCCCATGGCGATCCGCGGCGCCGATGGCCGGCCGAGCGGGCGCGACTGGCCGGCCGATCTCAGGGGTGCCAGCCTGGTCCAGGCCGATCTGGTCGGTGCCGACTTGCGCAATGCCCGGCTGGAAGGCACGGATTTCAGCGCGGCCGACCTCACCACCGCCGATCTCCGCGGCAGCGATTACGTCAACGCGATCCTGAACGGGGCGAAATTGACCGGGGCCAACTACGACACCTGACCTCCTCCGGTGGCGATAATCGGTTGGGTGAGACTTTGAACACTAGCGATGCGGCGTCGCGGGACCTACACTCCCGCCCGGACATTACATGGGGCGGTACCTATGGTTCCGGCTGACCTTCAGCTCGCGTTGGCGGCGCATAAGCAATTCCTGGAAGGGCGGCCGAACGGCCAGCGCCTGTCGATGCGTGGCGCCATGCTCACCGGCACGGATCTCGAGCGTCAACGGCTCAGCATGGCCATGCTGGCCGGGGCCGACTTGAGCCGTTCGCGCATGACGCGCAGCTTCCTCGACGGGGCCGATCTGTTCGGCGCCAACCTGACCGGCGTCGACCTGACCGAGGCGACGCTGATCGGCGCCGACCTGCGCGGCGCCAACCTCGCCAAGGCCCGCATGCAGGGCGCCAATCTGGAACGCGCCGACCTGCGCGCCGGCCAACTGGTCACCTGGGTCTCGACCCGCCAGATCTCGCGCAGCCAATCGGCCGATCTCGCCGGCGCCGATCTGCGCAATGCCAAATTCAGCTCGACCGATCTGTCCTTTGCCAACCTGACCAACGCCAATCTGCGCGGCGCCGATTTCCAGAACGCGACGCTGTTCGCCGCCAATCTGAACGGGGCGGACCTGAGCGGCGCCAATTTCGGCCGGGCGAGGCTCAAGGGCGCGCTGCTCAACAATTGCAAGGTCGAGGGCGCCGATTTCCGCGGCGCCGACCTGCGCCAGGCCGAGCTGCGCAATGTCGACCTGTCCGCCGCCAAGATGGAAGGCGCGCAGCTGCCCGAAGAGGATTCCAAGGCCCTGCGCGAGCCGCTGTCGGAGGAGCTGCGCCAGCAGCTGAGCAGCCACGCCGACTGGATCCAGACCAATGGCGAGACCGGCACGCGGCTGGATCAGGCCAAGATGGTGCTGCATGGCGTCAATCTGGCCGGGCTCGACCTGTCGGGCGCCTGCTTCTCGCAAAGCGACCTGACGCTTGCCGACCTGGCCGATGCTAAGCTGTGCCTGGTGCAGTTCGACGGTGCCCGCCTTGGCCGCGTGCGCCTGACCGGCGCCGATCTGTCCGGCGCCAATTTCGCCGGTGCCGCGCTCGACATGGCGAACCTGGCGGCGGCGAAGCTCGGCCCCATGGCGCTCCTCACCCCCGACGGCAAACCCGCCGGCCGCGACTGGCCGGTCGATCTGCGCGGCGCCACGCTGCGCGGCGCCGACCTGCGCAGCGCCGACCTGCGCCAAGCCAAACTCGAAGGCGCCAATTTCGAAGGCGCCAACCTGGGCGGCGCTGACCTGCGCGGCGTCGACATGTCCAAGGTCAATGTGAAGGGCGCGTCGCTCAATGGCACGCTGTTCGATCCGAGTTAGGGCTGGGGTTTGCCGCATGGGCGGTGGCGTCGCGCGCCTATCCGTTCCCGCCGATCATGAACCGCTTTGACAGACATCGACCCAGACAGCGTCGACGAGTTCGGCCATCCGGTGCGGGCTGATGCGCACGGCGCTGTTCGTCGATCCGGCGGCAGGAACCACTTCGTCGAAATCCTGCAATGTGACGTCGCAATAGACCGGCAAGGGCGTCGGCAGTCCGAAGGGACAGACGCCGCCGACCGGATGGCCGGTGATCGCGACCACTTCCTCCGCACCCAGCATCCGCACCTTGCCGCCGAACACCGCCTTGGCCTTCTTATTGTCCAGGCGCGCATCGCCCCGGGTCACGACCAGGAAATTCTCGTCGCCGACCTTGAGCGACAGGGTCTTCGCGATCTGCCCGGGCGTAACGCCGTGGCCCAAGGCGGCCAAGGCCACGGTGGCCGTGTTCTGCGCCAGCTCGATGATGGTGATGTCTGGCGCCTTGGCGGCGAAAAAGGCGCGGACCGAGTCGAGGCTCATCGCAGATACGGATTGGTCGCGCGCTCGCGCCCGATGGTGCTGGTCGGGCCATGGCCGCAGATGAAGGCCATGTCGTCGCTGAGCGGTAGCAGCTTGGTCTTGATGGAGTGCAGCAATGCCGCGTGATTGCCGCCGGGCAGATCGGACCGGCCGATGCTGCCCTGGAACAGCACATCGCCGACGAGCGCGAAATTCTGGGTCGGATTGACGAAGACCACGCTGCCCGGTGAGTGGCCCGGGCAATGGAGGACGTCGAAGGAGACCTCGCCGACCGAAACGCTGTCGCCCTCGTCCAGCCACCGGTCCGGCGTCACGTTGCGGGCGTCGGGCACGCCCCACATGCGCCCCTGCTCGACCAGCGCATTCAGCAGGAATTCATCCGCCCGATGCGGTCCCTCGACCGGGACTTTCAGCGTCTCCCGCAAGGCTTCGGCGCCGCCGGCATGGTCGATATGGCCGTGGGTCAGCCAGATCCGTTCGACCGTGACGCCGGCCTGGGCGATCGCGGCCTGCACGCGCTCCAGGTCCCCACCCGGGTCGACCACCACGCCGCGCTTGGTCGCGTCGCACCAGAGCAGGGTGCAATTCTGCGACAAGGGCGTGACCGGGACGATCATGGCGCGGGCTGTGGACATCGGACCTCCTCGACTTGCTTGCTTCGCCGTCTCGACAGCCGGCTGACCTCGGCGCCTAAAGCGGCCGGCGCGCCTTCAGCGCCGCGGCGAGCGTGCCCTCGTCCAGATAGTCCAACTCGCCCCCGATCGGCACGCCATGGGCAAGGCGCGAGACCTTGACGCCCGTCGCCGCCAGACGGTCGGTCAGGTAATGGGCGGTGCTCTGGCCCTCGACCGTGGCGTTCATGGCCAGGATGACCTCGCGCACGTCGCCGGCGGCAGCGCGGGCGACCAGGCCGGGAATATTGAGGTCCTCCGGCCGCACTCCGTCGAGGGCGGACAGGATGCCGCCCAGCACGTGATAACGGCCGCCGTAGGAGGAGGTGCGCTCGATCGCCCACAGGTCGGCGACATCCTCGATGACGCAGACGAGCCCGCCGTCGCGCGCCGGGTCGGTACAGATCGGACAGGGGTCGACGGTGTCGAGGTTGCCGCAGATGCGGCAAGGCAGGATCGCGGCCGCGACCTCGCCGATCGCTTCGCCCAGCGGCAGCATGAACTGGTCGCGCCGCTTCAGCATATAGAGCACCGCGCGCCGGGCCGAGCGCGGACCCAGTCCCGGCAATTTCGCCAGGAGCTGGATCAGCCGGTCGATCTCGGCGCCGGACAAGCGGGGAGCTCTAGAACGGCAGCTTCATGCCGGGGGGCAGCTGCAGCCCGCCGGTGATCTTCTGCATCTCGGCCGCGGCATGGGCCTCGACCTTGTGCTTGGCGTCGTTGAAGGCCGCCAGCAGCAGGTCTTCCAGCACCTCGACCTCTTCCGGGTCGACCAGCGCCTTGTCGATCGAGATCTTGCGGACCTCGTTCTTGCCCGACAGCACGATCTTGACCGTGCCGCCGCCCGACTGGCCGGTCATCTCGACCTTCTCCAGTTCGGCCTGCATTTCCGACATGCGCGTCTGAAACTGCTGCGCCTGCTTCATCATATTGCCGAGATTCTTCATCTCAAGCGTCTCCATCTTCTTCGTCGGGATCGAGGATCGGGGCCACGAACGGGCCCGGGTCGTCCTCTTCATAAAGTCCTGCGGCCGGCGCGTCATCGAAGACCGCACCCTCGGCGGCCGGTTCCGGTTCCAGCGACAGCTCGGCCGGCAATTCCGGTTCGGGCGGGGCGACCAGATCGGTGATCTTGTCGATGGTGAGCCCGGGAAAGGCCGCAAGCAAGGCCTGGTAGAGCGGCGTCGCCATGACCTCGGCCCGGCGCTGGGTCTCGGCCGCCATCAGGAACTCGCGATGTGTGGGCTGGCCCGGCTCACGCGAGACCGTGATCATCCAGCGCTGGCCGGTGATCTCGTTCAGGAACTGGCCCATGCGGGTCGCGAGATCGCGCGGCGCCTCGGGCTCGGGTCGAAGCTCGATATGGCCTTGCTCGAAGCGCACCAGATGCACGAAGGCGGCGACGTGATTGTAGAGAATCGCCTCGCGCTGGCGGGCGATCAGCTCCATCACGTCATGAAAACTGGTCGGACGCGGCAGCACCAGCTCGGCGGTCGGCTCCAGCGCTGCCGAGGCGACGGGTTCCGGCTGGCGTGCCGCCATCGCCTGGCCGCCGCCCTGGATCGCCACCGGACGGGGCGGCGCTTCGGCACGGGGACCCGCACCATTGCCGGCCGGCCCTGCGGTCTGGTTGCCCTGGCCCGCGCCGGCGTTTTGCAGCGCCTTGATCAGCTCGGCCGGCGGCGGCAGGTCGGTGACATAGACCAGGCGGATCAGCACCATTTCGGCGGCCTTGAGCGGGTGCGGCGCCATCTGCACTTCGGGCAGGCCCTTCAGCAGCAGCTGCCAGGTGCGGGCGAGGGCGGCCAGGCCCAGTTTGGCGGCGAGCGCGCGGCCGCGTTCCAGATCCTGGCCGTCGGCGAGCGGCTGGGCATTGGTCGCCTCGGTCGCCCGCTCCAGCTTCAGGCGCGTGACGAAATGGGTCACGTCCAGCAGATCCTGCAGCACCATCGACGGGTCGGTGCCGCCGTTGTAGAGCACTTCCAGGCCCGCCAGCGCCGCCGGCGCATCACCGGCCATGACGCTCTCGAACAGGTCGAAGGTCAGGCCCCGGTCGGCGACACCCAGCATGTCGCGCACCGCGGCCTCGGTGATGAGCGCGCCGAAACCCAAGGCAATGGCCTGGTCCAGGATCGACAACCCGTCGCGCACCGAACCGTCGGCGGCGCGCGCGATCAAGGCCAGCGCACCCGGCTCGATCTCGACCTTTTCCTTGATGGCGATCTCGCCGTAATAGGCGGCCAGCGTCTCCAACGGAATGCGCGGCAGGGTGTAGCGCTGGCAGCGCGACAGCACCGTGACCGGCACCTTGTTGATCTCGGTCGTGGCGAACACGAACTTGATGTCCGGCGGCGGTTCCTCGAGCGTCTTCAGCAGCGCGTTGAACGCCGCCTTCGACAGCATATGCACTTCGTCGATGATGTAGATCTTGTAGCGGGCCGAGACCGGGCGATAGCGCACGCCCTCGATCAGCTCGCGGATATCGTCGACGCCGGTGCGCGATGCCGCATCCATCTCGATCACGTCCGGATGACGGTCCTCGGCGATCGAGCGGCAGGCGTCGCACACACCACAGGGCTGCATGGTCGGGCCGCCGGTGCCGTCGGGGCCGATGCAGTTCAGCGCGCGAGCGATGATGCGCGCAGTCGTGGTCTTGCCGACGCCGCGCACGCCGGTCAGCATGAAAGCGTGGGCGATGCGACCGCTGTTGAACGCATTCGAGAGCGTGCGCACCAGCGTATCGTGCCCGATCAGCTGATCGAAGCTCGACGGCCGGTACTTGCGGGCGAGGACCCGGTATTCGACTTGATTGCTCATGAAGTTTGGCGGGATGCCTGGGGCATCGCCGGGCGGGCAGGACGATCGGTCACGGTCGACACTGTCAAGAGGGGGGCCCGCCGCCAGAGGTCGTTTGGACGAGAATAAGGTGGAAGACCGGCGACGACCCACGTCGAAACTCGTTGCGGCTGCTTCCTTCCGGACCTGACCGGGTTGGCGAGGGACCTGCCCATCACCAGCCTTCCGTCGGCATATATCGACGTTCCCGCGCCAAGGTGCAAGCCCGTTCGTCCGATGGCATGGATGGGCTGCAGGAATCGTCCGGGTGCGGTGGGTGCGACTGGCCATCGCTTGCCGCTCGGTCGCCGCCATGCGATGGTCCTGCCCCATGAAGCGACCGAATTTCTATGCGGCGGGGGGGCTCGATCGGGTCGGTCCGCTGCGCAAGAACCCCGACTGGCTCAAGACGCGGCTGACCGCGGAGACCAGCCGATTCGTCCCCATCTGGCGCGCTCAGCATCTTGTGCGCGAAACCGCGGCCGGGCCGGAACCGATGCTGCTGGATCTGCCGACGGTGACCCCGTTCCTGCTGGGCGGCGCCGAGCCGATGCTGCTCGGTCTCGATGGCGACATCGCCCATTTCGCGCTCGACCTTTCGTCCGAGGAGGCACCGCTGGAGCGGCTGGGCTTCGAAGGCCTGGCACCCGACCAGGGGCCGAAGTTCCAGGACCTGCGCGCGTTCGGGCCGCTGCTGCCGCAACGCACCGGCTCGCTGCTCGCCTATGCCCGCGGCCTCGCCCATTGGCACAGCCGGCACCGGTTCTGCGGCGTGTGCGGCAGCCCGACCATCGGCGCCGAGGCCGGGCACGTGCGCATCTGCATCAACCCCGACTGCAAGACCCACCATTTCCCGCGCACGGACCCGGCCGTGATCATGCTGGTGACCGACGGCGACAAGATGCTGCTGGGCCGCCAGGCGATCTGGCCGAAGGGCATGTATTCGACGCTTGCAGGCTTCGTCGAGCCGGGCGAAAGCCTGGAAGAGGCGGTCGAGCGCGAGGTGAAGGAAGAGTCGGGCATCGAGGCGGAGGACGCGACATACCATTCCTCGCAGCCGTGGCCGTTCCCGTCCTCGATCATGCTGGGCTTCTACGCGACGGCGAAGACCCGCGAGATCAATCTCAACGACAAGGAACTGGAAGACGCCCGCTGGTTCCAGCGCGACTGGGTGCTGGCCCATACGGACGACGAATTCTTCCGCCTGCCGCGCAAGGATTCGATCTCGCGCCGCCTGATCGAGGATTGGCTCGGCCGCTGATGGGCTCCATCGCGGCCGCGATCGGCGCGGCGCTGGCCGAGATCGCCGGCTGCTACGCCGTCTGGGCCTGGCTCCGCCTCGGCCGTTCTCCATTGTGGCTGCTGCCTGGGGCGGCCAGCCTGGCGCTGTTCGCGTTCCTGCTGACCAAGATCGACGCCCCCGCCGCCGGCCGCGCCTATGCCGCCTATGGCGGGGTCTATGTCGCGGTCTCGCTCCTGTGGCTGCTGGCGGTCGAGCGGGTCCGGCCGGACCGGTGGGATCTGGTGGGTGCTGCGCTGTGCATCGCCGGTGCCGGCGTTATCCTGTTCGCGCCGCGCGGGTAGGGCGGACGGTCTAACGCGTCTTGCCGCTGATTTGGCTGCCGGCATTCCCCGGCAAGCGAAGGTAGCCGACCAGAGAAACCAGGATCAGCGCGCCGGCAAAGCCGAAGGCGATGCGGAAATCGGCGAGAGCGAAGCCCTGGCCGCCGGCGCCGAGCAGGGCCGCGGAAACGCGCAGCGACAGGGCGCCGAAGGCGATCCCCATGCCGATCGTCATCTGCTGCGCGACGCTCCAGAGCGTGCTGGCCGCCCCCTTCTGCCCCGCCGAAACATCCGCATAGGCGAGCGTCGCGAGCGTGGTGAACTGCAGCGACCGCGCGAGACCATACGCGAACAGCACGACCAGCAGGATGGCGAGCGGGGTCGATGGTGCCAGCCATCCGGTCGCAACGGTAAAGATCGCGGCGAGCGCGCCGTTGATCGCGGCGATCGTCCTGAACCCGAACTGCCGCAGCATCCGGGTCGTGAAGAATTTCATGCCCAGATTGCCGACGGCGCTCGCCATCAGCAGCAGGCCGGAGCGAAACGGCGACAAGCCGAAGCCGAGCTGGAACAGCAGCGGCGCCAGATAGGGCACGGCCTCGATGCCGATGCGGGTCGCGGAGCCCCAGAGCACGGTCACGCTGAAGGTCGGGACGCCCAGCGTCCGGAGATCGAGCAGCGGGTGCCGCGCCCGATAGGCATGGCGGACCGCGAGCCAACCGACGACCAAGCCCGCAAGCATGAAGCCGATCGCCTGGACCAGATCCGCGTCCTGGTGGCTCGCCAGTTCGGTGCCGTAGAGCAGCGCGATGAGGGCTGCCCCGCTCAAGAGGAAGCCCGTGCGGTCGAGCGGCCGCCGGGCCGTCTCGCGCTGGTTCGGTACGAACCGGATGATGGCACCCAGCGCCAGCAGCCCGAACGGGACATTCAGGAAGAAGATCCAGTGCCAGGAGGCATAGGTGGTGATGAAGCCGCCGAGCGTCGGCCCGATCACGGGCGCCAGGATGCCGGGCCAGGTGATGGTCGAGATCGCCTGCATCAACCGGCTGCTGTCGGTGTTGCGCACGACGATCATGCGGCCGACCGGCACCATCATGGCGCCGCCGATGCCTTGCAGCACGCGCGACGCGGTGAACGACACCAGCCCGACCGACAGCCCGCACGCGACCGACGCCAGCACGAAGATGACGACGGCCGTGCCGAAGACGCTGCGCGAGCCGAAGCGATCGGCGATCCAGCCGCTGATCGGGATGAACACCGCAAGCGTCAGCATATAGGCGGTCATGCCCAGGCTGACCTCGTTCGGCCCGACCGAGAAGGACCGCGCCATCTGCGGCAGCGCCGTCGCGATGATGGTCGTGTCGAGATATTCCATGAAGAAGGTCGCGGCGACGATGAACGGCAGCACGGCATGATGCGCGACCGCCGTCTGGCCTGGCCCTGGGGTCGCATCCGAAGTCTTCACGCCTGTCCCCAAGGTATTTCCGCCAAGCGATCGATGGACCGCGTCTCGACGGCCAGGAGGCTAGCGGGCCAGATCCTCAAGGAGAACCTCGGTTATGGGTGGCCGGATACGCCAAAAAGGAATGGGGAGGCGTATGACGGCTTCGAGCCGGATCTCGCTCATCCGACCGGTGGCGGGTTCACCGCCAATTGCGCCTCGAAGGCGCGATCATCGGCTTGCTATCCCGGGGGCCGACGCCCGGCATCGGCGGGATCGCGCCCATTGCGGACATGAACGGCACATCTCTAGTCTACTGGTCTAATGTACGGAACACTTGTCCGGCCACTCGGACCGGGAGCGCGCACCATGGCATGTTTCATCTTCGGAAGATTCAAGGCTCGGGAAGGCAATGAAACCGCTCTCCTGGCCGCGATCGACGGCGTTGCCGACCCTACCCGGCTGGAGCCGGGGTGCATCGCTTTTGGAGCCTTCCAATCGAGACGGGACCCAAGGCTGTTCTACATCCATTCTGAATGGATCGACGAGGCGGCATTCGACCACCACGCTCAACTGCCGCACACCATTCGTTTCATCGAAGCCGCTGAAAAGTTGATCGACCATCCGCTGGATGTGACCCGTGCGAACAAAGTCCGTTAGGTCTCGTCAGCTGCGACCTCCCGCGATAGACTGAACCACCCCTTCGGAGGTTCGGTCGCCCTTGCCCCCAGTGCCGCCCCCCAAAGCCGAGCCTCTCGACCTGATCCGGGCGTTGCCGCTCTGGAGCGGGCCGGTCGAGATCGAGACTCTGGCGGGCGGTCTCACCAACCATAATTACCTCGTCCGCGACGGGGCCAGCCGCGTCGTCGTGCGCCTGGGCGGCGATATTCCGCTCCATGGCATCCTGCGTTTCAACGAGCATGCGGTCAGCCGGGCCGCCGCCGCCGCGGGGATCTCGCCGGCGGTGCTGCATACCGGGCCGGGCGTGATCGCGTTCGATTTCATCGAGGGGCGCACCTGCACGGCCGACGACATCCGCGCCGATCGCGCGCGCTGCGTCACCCTGGTGCGGCGTGCGCATCGCGCGGTGGCGCTCTATCTGCGCGGGCCGATCCTGTCGTTCAACGTCTTCCACATCCTGCGCGACTATGGTCACGCGCTGGTCGCGGCCGGCAGCCCGGCTGTAGGCCTGCTGCCGCGCCTGCAGGCGGCCGCGACGGTGCTCGAACGCACGGTCGGGTCGATCGAGCTGGTGCTGGGCCACAACGACCTGCTGCCGGCCAATTTCATCGATGACGGCGAGCGCCTGTGGCTGATCGACTGGGATTATGCCGGCTTCAACACGCCGTTGTTCGATCTGGGCGGATTGTCGTCCAATGCCGGTTTCGACGAGGTCGAGGATGACGCGCTGCTGGCCGGCTATTTCGAGCAACCGGTGACCGATGCGCTGCGGCTGCGCTTCCGCGCCATGCGCTGCGCCTCGCTGCTGCGCGAGACCCTATGGGGCTTCGCGTCGGCGTGCCATTCGACGCTGGATTTCGACTATGCCGCCTATAGCGCCCAGTATCTCGCCCGGTTCGAGGCGGCCTGGGCCGAATTCGAGGAAGGGACCCGGTCATGAGCGCGTTGCCGTCCAGTGCCGACATCATCATCGTCGGCGGCGGCATCGTCGGCTGCTCGGTCGCCTATCATCTGGCCAAGCGCGGCTTGGACGTGTTGCTGCTGGAACGGCATCAATTCACCTCAGGCTCGACCTGGCATGCGGCCGGCCTGGTCGGACAATTGCGCTCGAACGCCAACATCACCCGGCTCTTGGGCTATTCGGTCGAGCTCTACGGCAAGCTCGAAGCCGAGACCGGCCAAGCCACCGGCTGGAAGCGCAACGGCGGCCTGCGCCTCGCCTGCAACCAGGATCGCTGGACCGAGGTCAAGCGCCAGGCGACGACCGCACGCAGCTTCGGCCTGGAGATGCATCTGCTGTCGCCGGCCGAGGCCCAGGCGCTCTGGCCGATCATGCAGGTCGACGATGTCGTCGGCGCCGCCTTCCTGCCGACCGACGGCCAGGCGAGCCCGTCCGACATCACCCAAGCCCTGGTCAAGGGCGCCCGCATGGCCGGCGCCAAGCTGGTCGAGGGCGCCGCGGTCCAGGAGATCCTGGTCGAGGACGAGCGCGTGCGCGGCGTGCTGGTCGGCGGTGAGCGCATCGCCTGCGGCAAGCTGGTGCTGTGCGGCGGGCTCTGGACCCAGGCTTTGGCGGCCAAGGTCGGCGTTGCCGTGCCGCTCTCGGCCGTGCATCACCAATATATCGTGACCGAGACCATCCCGGGCGTGACACCCGGCCTGCCGACGCTGCGCGATCCCGATCGTCTGACCTATTACAAGGAAGAGGTCGGCGGGTTGGTGATGGGCGGCTATGAGCCGAACCCGATCCCATGGGGTCCGGCCACCGTGCCGGAGGATTTCGCGTTTCGGCTGCTGGCCGACGATTGGGATCATTTCGAGCCGATCATGGACCTCAGCCTCGGCCGGGTGCCGGCGCTGGCCGAGGCCGGCGTCAAGCAGATGATCAACGGCCTGGAGAGCTTCACGCCCGACGGCAACTGGATCATCGGCGAGGCGCCGGAGGTGCGGGGCCTGTTCGTCGGCGCCGGCTTCAACGCGTTCGGCATCGCGTCCGCCGGCGGCGCAGGCATGGCGCTCGCCGAATGGGTCGCCGACGGCGAGCCGCCGTTCGATCTGTGGCCGGTCGACATTCGCCGCTTCGGGCGCAACCATCGCGACCCGGCCTGGGTGCGCACGCGCACGCTCGAGGCCTATGCGCGCCACTACAGCATCGCCTGGCCGAACGAGGAATATCTGAGCGGCCGGCCGCTGCGCCGCTCGCCGCTCTATGATCGGCTGAAGCTCAAGGGCGCCTGCTTCGGCGAGAAGATGGGCTTCGAGCGGCCGAACTGGTTTGCCGATCCGGATGCGCGCGAGCTGCCGGTCGAGGTGCCGTCGTTCGGCCGGCCGAACTGGTTCGAGGCGGTCGGGCGCGAGCATCGGGCCTGCCGGGAGGCGGCCGTGCTGTTCGACCAGACCAGCTTCGCCAAGGCCATGCTGGTCGGAAGCGACGCCGAGGCGGCCCTCAGCTGGATCGCCGCCAACAATGTCGCGAAGCCGGTCGGCAGCGTCGTCTATACCCAGATGCTGAACGCCAAGGGCGGCATCGAGTGCGACCTGACCGTGATGCGGCTGGCGGCCGATCGCTATTACATCGTCACCGGCACCGGCTTCGGCACCCATGATTTCGACTGGATCCGCCGCTCGATCCCGACGGGCCTGGCCGCGAGCCTGGTCGATGTCACCTCATCCAATGCCGTGCTGGCCCTGATGGGGCCGGAGGCACGGGCGATCCTGCAGGCGGTGTGCGCCGACGATGTCTCAGCCCAGGCATTCCCGTTCGCGACGGCGCGCGAACTCCGCATCGCCGGCGCGCCGGTGCTGGCCGCCCGCATCACCTATGTCGGCGAGCTCGGCTGGGAACTGCATGTCCCGGTCGAATTCGCGGTCACGGTCTACGAGGCGCTGATGGCGGCGGGAACTTCGCTGGGCCTGGTCGATGCCGGCTATCGGGCGATCGAAACGCTCAGGCTGGAAAAAGGTTATCGCGCCTGGGGCAGCGATATCGGCCCCGACCATTCGCCGCTGATGGCCGGGCTCGGCTGGGCGGTCAAGCTGCGTGGCGACACGCCGTTTCAGGGCCGGGCCGCGATCGAGCGCGCCACCACGGAGAAATTGCCGCGAATGCTGGCCGGTTTCACCACCGACGATCCCCAGGCGGTGCTGCTCGGCCGCGAGACCATCTATCGCGACGGCGTCGCCGTCGGCTGGCTCAGCAGCGGCGGCTTCGGCTACACGATCGGCAAGCCGATCGGCTATGGCTACGTCCGTGCCGCAGAGGGCGTCGATCGGGCGTCCGTGCTGGCCGGCCAATACGAGTTGGAAATTGCCGGCGAACGGGTGCCGGCCCAGGTCACGCTCGATCCGTTCTACGATCCGAAGGGCCTGCGCGTCCGCAACTAATGCCTCGGCACGGTGGCTTCAGTGCATTGAGCCGGCAGTGGCTCCCAGCCCTTTGAAGAAGGACGAAGAGAACGGCGTTGTTGGGTGGGTTCCGGTCTGTCCGGTCCTGGTCATCAAATTGGTGTAAGCGGTCATTGATCGGTCTCGTCACTATCGCCCATTGGGCCGAGCCGATGCGCCTCAGCGATCGCGTCAGCTAACGATTCGCATCTCCGCCAGGCCTGTAGACGGCGACCTTCGAACAGAGGACCACGTATCTCGACTGCCCAATGGGATACGCCTTCCCATCCATGTATCTGGCGTCCGTTTACGGCAGGAGCTTCGATCCGGGCAGGCATTTGGCGCTCCTAAATTTACCGACTAAATCCTATGGTGGGCAGGCAAATGTCGGCAATCTGGCAGCACGGGAAACTCAATGAACGACTTACAAGGGTCGATTCATGCCGATCGGCGTTGTGGCTTCGATTGACGTCAGGCGGTATGCGAGCGGCTATCATCCCCTTCTGAACAGGCGCTTCAAAAGGCTGCTTAGCGGCGGCGGGATTTCGGCCGTCTCTGCATAGAAAACTGGCTGTGGGCTATCGAGAGATCGCTCTTTCGGAGGGTACCGGAGCGTTTCGGTGCCAAAGAGGTAATTTCCGTAATACTCGCCGGACCGAATCTCGGGATGGGCCTCGAAGTCAATGTAGGGCTCGTGACAGTGTGGGCACCGGAAAGGGTTCAAATATCGGAAAACCGTGCCATCAGGAGCTGGCGGCAGAACTGCCTCTAAACTCTCCAGCGCCTTCGTGTCAGGAGTGCCGGTCGGAGGCGGTGCCCCCGGCAACTGAGCATCCATCAACAGGGTGTAGGCGCCGGACCCAGAGTACATATAGCCCATATCGCTAAAACCCGCGTGGAACGACTGCACCTGGAAAGAACGGTTGCAGACGTCGCATTCACACGAAAGCCGAACCGATCCGGGGGTTACTGTTCCACTGAAATGCAGTCCACGTCGAAATAAGCCCTGGCCCCGAAGGAGACTCGTATCGCTTGTCGAACCCGGAAGGAAAAACGGCTGAAATCGAATCCCGTTGGCGCCGCCTGTCAGGAGTTCCTTTGGATTGTAGATTTCATTGGCGGTGACGACACAGTCTGCTTGGCACGCAAAGCTTTGATGGACGCGTACCGAAAAATGAGACCAACCGGATAATTCTGCCAGTTCATGAACATGGCGCCGGTTCGAGCTGTCACGGAACTCAACGACGGCGTTTGGTCCAACGAGGCGAGACGCCGTCACCTCGCAAGGCACTCCTTCGTGTTTCACCCGAATGATTACTTCGTCGTTGAGGAAAACGGTCAGTAGTTCCATTCAGTGAGACTAGCCGATCGGTATAGAGTTTCCATCCGAAACGATCGCGAGGACCTTTGCCGCGATATGTCGGCTTTGGAGCGGTGGCCCAGGTCAGTTGTACGCCCTACTTGGGTCGAACACGGTCGCTCGGCCACGTGCTGAGCCCGGCCGCAGCTCTCGACTTCCGAGCTGCGACCAGGCTGGCTGGGTTCGATCGTGATTTGGCGCGGACCCGTCGCTATTTCACCGTTGCCGTCTGCGATAGGGGCGGCAGACCATAACTCGCGGCGACCATCGGCGTCGCAAGGCGTGCGACGGCGTCGTCGACCGCCGCCTTCACACACGCCTGGTACCGGGCGCGGTTCTTGATGTCCCGGCTGTCGGGCGTTTCGCCGCAGACCTGCTGTCCCGCACTCTTGAGGCGGGCGATCAGGGCCTGCGCACCGGCTTCCTTGTTGAGGTCGAGGTCGCCGTAGGCGACCGTCAGGTGACGCTCGGTGTTGCCGGTATCGTCCGCTTGCGCAGCATGAGCGAGAAGGCCCGAGGCGAGCGCAATTACCGCGATAGTGCAGAAACGATTCATGATAACGTCCCTTTCGCTATTAGAACGGCGCCGATCGCCGTTACGAGACGGATTGGACGACGGCGGGCCGCCGGCCGAAAGGACGCGAGACCGACCGGATGCCGACGAAACACCGACCAAGGTGGTGAATCGCCGATGGACCGTAGGCACCTTCAGCCGCCGGACGAAGATGGCATCGATCTGGCCCACGAACCGTTGTTCGTCCTCGGCCCCTTGCATGTTTCGCCTTCGACCCGGGAGGTCCGCTCGAAGCAGCGCTGCGAGATCGTCGAGCCACGGGTCGCCCAGGTGCTCGTCTGCCTTGTCCAGGCGGCGGGGGCCGTGGTCTCCCGCGACGACCTGATCCGTCGTTGCTGGGGCGGGCGCGTTGTCGGCGAGGACGCGATCAATCGCTGCATCGCCAAGGTCCGCCAGATCGCCGACCTCGATGAAGCGCCGTCGTTCGTGATTGAGACGATTCCTCGCGTGGGCTACCGGCTGCGCAACCTGACGGAGGCCGGACCGGCAATCGATAGGACGGTCGCGCCCGACGCGGAACCGGTCCCTAATGACGCGCCCCTGGTTAGGGGGCCGACTTACGCTGAGCGACCGCCTCCGCAAAATCGCGGCCGGCGACGCCTGATCGCCGTCTCCGCCGCTGCGGCCTTGGTGCTCGTGATTGTCGGGCTGTCGGCCTGGGCCTTGCACCAGCCGGCTCCGCCGGTGCCGATGCGCTCGGTCGCCGTGTTGCCGATCGTGAACCTGACCGGCGATCCGACGCTCGACGCCACGACGGACAAGCTGACCGAGGATATCATCCAGGTACTGGCCCGGGGCGCCAACTATGTGACGCCGCGCAACGCGGCCTTCGCGTGGAAGGGCAAGCTGGTCGATGAACGGGCGGTCGGGGCCGCGCTGAAGGTGCGCCATGTCGCAACGGCGAGCCTGCGCAAGGCGGATTCGGGATATCGCGTCAGCCTTCAGATTGTAGACACGCTTTCCGGCCGCACCATCCTGTCCGAAGACCTCGGGGGCGGGACCTCGGACGCGGCTGAGGCCGAGCGGCAGTTCGCCTTGAAGCTGTTCGAGGAGATTGCGCAAACAGTCGACGACCGTTGGCGGGCTGAGATCTTGGCGAGACCGGCCGACGACAGCGATCCGGAAAGCGTTCTGGTCCGGTTCGACGCATTGGCGGATACGGGACGACGGGAGGACATCCCGAAAGTCGAGCACCTGATCGCGATCGGGCGGACCCTTCTGCCGAAGCAGGGGGAGATTGGGGAAGAATTCCTCGGGTCGGTCTGCTGGTACTACTACAGCCTGCTCGACCACCGCTATGAAACCTCGCCCGGTCAGCGCGCTGTTTGGGCCGCCGCCGCGTTGGATGCCGCGACCCAAGCGTCTAGGGCCAAATCAAATACGACCTGGCCGCACGGCTGCCGGGCCCAGGTCTTCGCCGCACTCGAACGCTGGGACGAAGGTCTGGCCGAAGCCCGGTACATTGTCGACAAGTTCCCCCTGACCGCCGTCGGTTATGAATCCTTAGCCCGATTGGACATGGGGCGTGGCGCCTTTCGCGACGCACTCGCAGATCTGACGGCATTTGCCGCAAGAATGCCGGGACGAGAATGCCTTGGTGATGCATCGGATGGCGGTTGCCGTGGGGCGCTCGGTTTCGTGGACCTCTGCCTTGGCGACTACCAAGCGGCCATCACCCAGCTGAGAGAGCTTGCCGTCCTGGCGCCTCAGAACCCATGGACACCATTCTTTCTCAGCGCCGCCTTGGAGCTGTCCGGGGCGCACGCGGATGCTGTCTCGTCCGCCCAGGCTTATGCCCGTCTCAAGACCGACGACCGTATCTGGCGATACTTATCGCTGAGCCATGAACCAAACTTCGTCGCTCAGGTGCGGATCGTTCGGGATGCGCTGCGTAACGCAGGCCTCGACGAACCCGCGCGCGATGCGTCGGAATAGCAGGAGGCGCACTTTCAGGACTTACGAATTCCGACCGCCAA
>Ga0302314_10004983_pt1 | contig 24292 bp, 25 predicted proteins | sample III_Palsa_N2_3_FD_200533 | JGI IMG/M metagenome (GOLD analysis project Ga0302314, IMG submission 200533) | Peat permafrost microbial communities from Stordalen Mire near Abisko, Sweden - III_Palsa_N2_3 | ecosystem: Environmental > Terrestrial > Soil > Palsa > Peat permafrost | place: Sweden... | reverse complement strand
CTCGCTCTCGGCGCCGATCACCACGCGGTCGGGCCGCATGAAATCGTTGATCGCGGAACCCTCGCGCAGGAATTCCGGGTTCGACACCACGTCGAACTCGGCGTCGGGGCGGGTTTCCTTGATGATCCGCTCGACCTCGCGGCCGGTTCCCACGGGTACGGTCGATTTGGTCACCACCACCGTATAGCCGTCGAGGCTCTCGGCGATCTCCTTGGCGGCGGCATAGACATAGGACAGATCGGCGTGGCCGTCGCCGCGGCGGGATGGCGTGCCCACCGCGATGAACACGGCGTCGGCCGACTTCACCGCCGATTTGAGGTCGGTGGTGAAGGACAGCCGGCCGGCCTTGACATTGTCGGCCACCAGATGGTCGAGCCCGGGCTCGTAGATCGGCATGCGGTTCTGCTTCAGACCCTCGATCTTGCCCTCATCCTTGTCGACGCAGATCACGTCGATTCCGAACTCGGAGAAGCAGGCCCCCGACACCAGCCCGACATAGCCGGTGCCGATCATGGCGATGCGCATTTACGAGAATTCCTTGAGGACTTCGGTAACCTGGGCGGACAGATCCGAGCGGGCGAGGGCGAAGGAGATGTTGGCGTGCAGCCAGCCCACTTTGTCGCCGCAATCGAAGCGGCGGCCTTCGTAGCGCAGCCCATGGAAGGGCACGGTGTCGATGGTGCTGGCGATGGCGTCGGTCAGCTGGATCTCGTTGCCAGCGCCCTTCACCTTGCGGTCGAGATGCTCGAACACGCGCGGATGCAGGATGTAGCGGCCGATGATCGACAGGGTCGAGGGCGCCACGTCGGGGTCGGGCTTCTCGACCAGGCCCTTGGCGCGCACCAGCCGGCCGTCATCCTTCTTCACGTCGAGGATGCCGTAGCGCTTGGTGTGCTCGCGCGGCACGTCGGTGACGGCGACGACATGGCCGCCGACTTCGGTATGGGCATCGACCAGCTGGCGCATGCACGGGGTCGGGGCCATCACCAGATCGTCCGGCAGGATCACGGCGAAGGGCTCGTTATCGACCAGGTCGCGGGCACACCACACGGCGTGGCCCAGGCCCAGCGGCTCTTGCTGGCGGGTATAGGAGACCTGACCGGATTTCGGCATCCACGAGATCAACGCCTCGAGTTCCGCGGTCTTGTTGCGCTCTCGCAGCGTGCGCTCGAGATCCGGGGCATGGTCGAAATGATCTTCGAGGGCGGTCTTGCCGCGGCCGGTGACGAAGATGAAATGTTCGATGCCCGCGGCCGCCGCTTCCTCGACCGCGTACTGGATCAGCGGCTTATCGACCACCGGCAGCATTTCCTTGGGCATCGCCTTGGTGGCGGGCAGGAACCGGGTTCCGAGACCGCCGACAGGAAACACGCATTTGCGGACACGACGGGACATTAGCATTTCCTCTGGTTGTACGAATTCGCGTTAGAAGGAGTTGTGCCATGACACTGCCTGACGCGCAACTGGCCGAGGGCATGACAAAGGTGTGGCCGATCGATTAAAGTTGTCACCAGCAACTTTATACTTTGGAGGGAAGAGCATGGACTCCGTGGCGGAAATCCGCGCTTTCAACCGCTTCTATACGGGCCGGATCGGCCTGCTCGACGAGCATCTGCCCAATACCGACTTCACCCTCGCGGAAGCCAGAGTGGTCTACGAACTGGCGACCGGGGGCGACCGGAGTGCTGCGGAACTGAGCCGCAAGCTCGGCATGGACAAGGCGCATCTGTCGCGCATCGCCGCACGTTTTCGCACAAGGGGCCTGATCGCGGCCAAGCAGCCCGGACGCCAGAGCCCGCTGACCCTGACCGAGGCCGGCCGCGCCGCCTTCACGGCCGCCGACCAGGGCAGCCGCGCCCGCATGGAAAAGCTGCTGACGCCGCTCGATCCCGACGCGCAGACCACCCTGATCAAGGCGCTGCGCCAGGTCCGCCGCCTGCTCGACCGCAAGAGCCGATCTTCCCAAGTCCGGCTGCGGCCGCCCGGGCCCGGCGATCTCGGTTGGGTGATTCACCGCCAGGCCCTGCTCTATCACCGCGATTTCGGCTGGGACCGCAGCTTCGAGGGGCTGGCGGCGGAAATCGTGGCCGACTTCGCCGGCAATTTCGATCCGGCGCGCGAGGATGCCTGGATCGCCGAACTGGATGGCAATCCGGCCGGTTCGATCTTTCTCATGAAAACCGACGAGCCCAAAATCGCCCGGCTGCGCCTGCTCTATGTCGAACCCGAGGCGCGCGGCTACGGCATCGGCACACGCCTGGTCGCCACCTGCATCGACCGCGCGCAGAAACTGGGGTATCGCCAATTGACCCTATGGACCAACGATGTGCTGGCCTCGGCGCGTCGCATCTATCAAGCGGCCGGCTTTCGCATGGTCACGGTCGAGGCGCATCATTCCTTCGGCAAGGATCTGGTCGGCCAGACCTGGATACTCGATCTGATGGAATAAATGCCTATATGATGGATCAATGAGTTCGACCGCTCCCGTCTCCGGGCGCGCCCGCGCCTTTCGCCGGATGCGCCACACGGCGTCGCTGCTTCTGCTGCTGATGACCGTGATTTTCCTGGCCACCTCGCGCTATCAGAGCCTGCATCCGGCGCTTCCCTATGTGCGCGCCTTCGCCGAGGCGGCGATGGTCGGCGGGCTGGCCGACTGGTTCGCCATCGTCGCCCTGTTCCGCCGCCCGTTCGGCCTGCCGATCCCGCACACCGCCATCATCCCCGCCAACAAGGCGCGCATCGGCCGCTCCCTGGGCGATTTCATCGGCGGCACCTTCCTGACCGAGGAGGTGCTGCGCGGCATGCTGGACAGCCTGGCCCTGCCGCCTCAAGCCGGCAAATGGCTGGCCGACGAGAAAAACGCCTACAAACTGGCCGACTGGCTAATCGCCCAGGGCCCGGCGGTGGCTGACGCCCTCAAGAGCTTCAATTGGCGCGACCGGCTGGTGGATCTCGCCTCTCACATTCCATTCGGCTCGCTGCTGGCGCGCGGCATCGCGCGGGCCAGCGGATCCGGCCTGCTCGCCCCCTGGATCGACGCCGCGATCGAGCGCCTGTGCCTGTTCCTGCGCGAGCATCAGGAAGATATCCGCCAGGCGGTGACGGTGCACTCCTCGCGCTGGATCCCCGAATGGGTCGATGTCCGTCTCGCCGACCGGGCGGGCGACGCGCTGGTGGAGATCCTGCAGCATCTCAGAGTCCCCGATCATCGCTGGCGCCAGGCGTTCGACCGCCTGCTGCAATCCCTGCCCGAGCGCCTCGCCCACGATCCCAAATGGCAGGAGGAAGCCAGGCGCTGCCAGCACATGCTGTTCGCCGACCCAGCCCTGCGCGAGGAAGTCGGCGGCATGATAACCGGCCTCAAGGACCGCCTCGGCCTCGACCGCGACAGCCTTGCCGGCTTCATCCGCCGCGCCGGCGAGCGCTTGGGCGAAGACGCCGTCTGGCAAGCAACCCTGCAGCGCTGGATGCTGCGGCTCGGCGAAAGAGTCCTGGTCCCGCGCCGCGACGCCATCGGCGGCTTCGTCGCTACAATGGTGGCGAGTTGGGACGATGAGACCATCATCACCAAGCTGGAGACCGAGGTCGGCGCCGATCTGCAATTCATCCGCCTCAACGGCACGCTGGTCGGCGGCGTGGTCGGGCTGGCGCTTTACGCGGTATCTCTATGGCTGAGCTGAAACTGACGCTGCGCAGCGTCGATTCCATCGTGAAAATCGACGCCGCCGCCTGGGATGCCTGCGCCGGCGCCGATAATCCCTTTCTGCGGCACGACTTCCTGAAAGCCATGGAAGAGTCCGGGTCGGCCGCCGCGCGCAGCGGCTGGCAGCCCAGCCATCTGCTGATCGAACAGGGCGGCCAATTGCTGGCGGCGGCGCCGCTTTATGTGAAAAACCATTCCTATGGCGAATATGTCTTCGATTGGGGCTGGGCCGAGGCCTGGCACAATGCCGGCCGCCGCTATTATCCCAAGCTGCAATGTTCGGTGCCCTTCACCCCGGCGACCGGACGGCGCCTGCTGGTGCGTCCGGACCAGGATTCGGCGGCGATGGAGACCATTCTCGGGCAAGCCATGGCGCAAATTGTCGAGGACAACGAGCTTTCCTCCGCGCACGTGACTTTCCTGACCGAGCAGGAGGCGCTCACTCTGGCCGGACAGGGGTGGCTCCTGCGTGTCGGCGAGCAGTTCCACTGGCACAATCAGGGCTATAAGAGCTTCGACGACTTCCTGGGCGCGCTGGCCTCACGCAAAAGAAAAGCGATCCGCAAGGAGCGCGAGAAGGCCACGGCGCTCGACGTCCGCATCCACTGCCTGACCGGCGCCGACCTCATGCCAGACCATTGGGACGCCTTTTACGCCTTCTATCTCGACACCACCGAGAAGAAATGGGGACAAGCCTATCTGACCCGGAATTTCTTCAACCGGCTGACCGGTCCGCTGGCCGAGCGGGTGATGCTGGTGATGGCCGAGCAGGATGGAAAATGGGTGGCGGGTGCCTTGAACTTCATCGGCGCGGACACGCTCTATGGCCGCAATTGGGGGTCCTTGGGCGACTTCCGCTTCCTGCATTTCGAGATGTGCTATTACCGCGCCATCGATTTCGCCATCGAGCGCGGCCTGGCCCGCGTCGAAGCCGGCGCCCAGGGCGAGCACAAGATCAGCCGCGGCTATCTGCCGGTGCCGACCTACAGCGTGCATTGGATCCGCGAAAAGCCCCTGCATGACGCCGTCTCGACCTTCCTCAACCGCGAGCGCGCCGCGATACGCCGCCAGATCGAGCTGCAGACCGAGGAAGGGCCTTACAGGAAGGGGAATGAGGACTGACCTACTCCGCCGCCGTGGCGGTGACGACTTCCTCCAACTCGAAGAAACTCGGCCGTAAATCATAGTCCAAGGTCTTGCGGCCGAATTCGATCGAGACCTGCGGCGCATACCCCATCATATGCGCCAGCAGGCAGGCCTTGATGCAGCCGAGATAATCGGTCTCGGTCTGATGGATTCCCGACAGAGCCTGGCCGATCGGGGCGAAGAACCCGTAGGACATCAGCACGCCCATGAACGTGCCGCATAGGGCGCCGCCGATCAATTCGCCGAGAATCTCCGGCGGCTGGGTGATCGAGCCCATGGTGTTGATGACGCCCAGCACCGCCGCGACGATGCCCAGCGCCGGCATCGCGTCGCTGATGCGGATGATGGCCTCGGCGACGGCGGTCTCGCGGTGATGATGCGCCTCGATCTCGGCGTCGATGATCGCCTCGACCTCGTGGGCGTTGTTGGTGCCGAGCGTCAACAGCCGCAGATAGTCGCAAAGAAACTCACGCGTATGATGGTCGCCGTTGAAACCGGGATAGCGGGAGAAAATCGCGCTTTCATCCGGCTTCTCGACATGGCTTTCCAGCGCCAGGTCGCCCTTGGTCTTGGCCAGCTTGAACAGGGAATAGAGCAGGCCCAGCGTTTCCAGATAGCTCGCCTTATTGTGCCGCGAACCCCGCAGGAGAAGCTTGAGCGCCGCCCCGGTTCCCAGCACGACCTTCTTGGGATTGGCGATCACGAAACTGCCGAGGCCGGCGCCGAAAATGATCAGCCATTCGGTCGGCTGGACCAGGGTCCGCACCGCGCCGCCATTGAGCAGAAAGCCGCCCAGCACCGAAACGATGACGATGGCTGCGCCGACGAGAACCAGCATGGCGACCTCAGGCGTAGGCGGTGAGGCCGGAGGCGAGGATGTCGAAGGTGTCGACGGGCACCGCCTCATCCTTGCCGCCAAGCGACAGGCGCAGCGCTTCCATCTCGCGCGCCTGCTGCTCGTAAAGGGCTGAGAGCTGGCTGGCGATCGGCGCGATCACGGCGCGGCCCAGGATCACCCCGAAGAAGGAGGCGGAAACAGCGCCCGCCAGCACGTGGCCGATATCCGGCAGCGGCATGTCGAGATGCTCCAGCAGGTGAATGAGGCCGAAGATTCCGGCGATGGCGGCGCCGGCATAAGCGTCTCGCGCGGTCTGCTCGACCACCCGCAAGCGCTGGCGGCTCTTCTCGCGAAACAGGGCGATGCCGCCGCTGATCCGCCGATCGGCTTCGGCCGCGTCGGCCTGCCGCGCGATTCTCAGGATACCGTCGAGATGGACGAAATCCGCCGACGGATCCGGCTTCCGCAGATAGGCGGCGCGCCGGTCGAGCCGGGCCCGTCCGCCGAGATTTCCGGCCCGCCGCAAATCGGCGAGAATCCCCGGCCAGGCGCCAAGGCGCCGTCCCGCCGCGGCGAAACCGATCATCGCCGCCAGCATGACGGCCCATTCGAAGGGCTGCATATAGACGAACACCGAGCCGCCGCCCAGAAAGAGAAACAGGAAAACGCCGGCGACGCTGAGCGCCGCCCACAGGATGATGCGCGCCATATCCACTCCCCCATTGGTGATCGCGCGACGGAGTCGCCTTTGGGCGATCGAAAAACAGATCGCCCCCGCCTCGCGCAGATAACGCTGCCGCGCGGCGGCAGACCCCGCCTTACGCTCTACCGCCCCCAGCAATTCCTCGAGATCGCCAAGCCGGTCCTCACGCTCGTCGTCGCTCGCCAGAAAGCCGATGCATTTACGGGCTGCCCCCTGCAGAGCGCTCATGTCAGGCTCTCCCGAGGGTGAGGATCGGCCCCAGCGAAATGCCCTGGGTGAGGTCCTGGCGGGCCTTGATCCGCTCGTCGAGCAGCTTGCGGCCGCGATCGGTCAGCTTGAAGAAGCGCTTGGCCCGTCCGCCCCGTTCGGGTGACGGATCACCTACCCAGGAGGTCAGAAATTCTTTGTCATGCAGACGGTCCAGCGTGGTGTAGGTGGCGCCGAGGGAATAGTCCTTGCCGGTGCGGCGGCTGAGTTCCTCGCGGATCCTCACCCCATAGGCAGCATCGCCCAGGGCGATCACCACCAGCATCACCGCCTCTTCGAGAAAGCCCAGATTGTCGCGGCCCATCCTGTCGCCCCCTATTTCTTCTACAAAATAAGATGAAATAGGCAAGTCCGTCAATTGGGCCGACGCGCCCGTCATTTTCCAGTGTCCCGATCGCGAAGTTCGTGACACCAGGATCAAACGACATACGAACTTCGCGATCAATCAGGACACTAGCTTTATCAATCATCTAGTGTGGCCGAGAAGATTTTTAAGTTCCTAAAATCGCCGGTATCAAAGACGTAGGAACTTAAGAATCGCCACACTAGGCGATGAGGACTCTTACATCCTTGAGCAACATGAACAGCTGCATCGGATCGACGGGCGACGTAATGAAGCCGTAGCGTTCGTAAAACGTCTTGGCCTCTTCGTCCTTGGCATGAACAGCGAAGGCCCGGATGCCGGCTATGTCGGCCGCCTGCAGCGTGCGCAGCATGGCATCTTTCAAAAGCCCACCCCCGATTCCATTGCCTTTCCAGGCGGTAGACACCGCAAGTCGGGCCAAAATCATCAGGGGAACGGGATGGCGTGCGACGCCCTTCGTCAGACGTTCGGGAGCCTGGTCATGGTCGACGTCCCCGACGACCAGAGTATAGAACCCAATTACCTCATCGCCGGACAAGGCGAGATAGCTCCGCGAACTATTCGACAGCTGGGCTTGCAAGGCGTAGCGGATAAGGAAGCGATCGAGCGGCTCCTTGCCACAATCGAACCCGTCGACACGGTGGTCACGGCGCAGCTTCTCGATGCGCAACGTCATGCTTAGTCGGCGCTATCCTGATCGAAGGGGCCGGGCGTGCTCAACAGCCGCTGCAAGCGGGGCAGCGGTCTGGCCGGAGCATCCAACGCGAGTTGGAAGGCTTCCCATTGCTCGGCATCGAGCCGGAAATGTCGCCGATCAGGCAAGGCCTCCTCCGCCCGAGCCAGCGCGCTCTCCAGCACGAAGTCGCTAACGGAGCGACGCGTCGCCTGGGCCGCCGCGTGCAAGACGCGCTTGGCCTCGGGGGTGAGTCTCAGATCGAGTTTTTCGGATCGTGTAGCCATACAGTTAGATACCATGCCGCAGCTAATTTGTCACGACATTGTCAGGCAGGCCTATGATCAGATCCGCGTCGCCATCAGCGCCGCCACCGCGATCAGCACGATCCCGACGAACAGGCCGAACAGACGACGAAACCGGGGTTCATCCATCTTATGGGCGAAAGTGGCGCCTAAGACCCCGTAGCCGATCATGAAGAAGCTGTCGAGCACCACCAGGGCGATGGCGAAGGCGCCCATCTGCGGCCAGACCGGGCGATCGACCTCGACGAAAGGCGGCAGCACGGCGGTGAAGAACAGCAGCGCCTTGGGGTTGGTGGCCTGAACGATGAAGCCGTCGCGGAACACCGCCCGGCTCGGCGCCTTGAGGGCGCGGGGCGGGGCGGCGTCGGCCTTGAGTGCCCCGCGCAGGGCATCGATACCCAGCCACAGGATGTAGCCGACGCCGAGCCAGCCGGTCACCTTGAAGATCCAGGGCACGGTGGTCGCCAGGATCACCAGCCCGAAGGCCGACCCGACGAACCACATCAGCGCCGCCAGATTCATGCCGAGCGTCGCCAGGAGCGCGCCTTTGAGCCCCTTGCTCATGCCGGCCGCCACCGCGAACAGGATGGCGGGGCCGGGCATGATCGACATGGCGAACATGACGGTCAGGAAGGCTAGATATTTCTCCGGCGAAACCGGCCAGAACGCGATCACTTCTTCTTGGCCACCAGATCAAAAGTGATCGAAACGCCCAGCGCCACGGTCTCGGCGGTGGACCACTCGCCCTGCCCCACACCGTAATCGGTGCGGACGATATCGAGCTTGCCCTTGGCGTGGGCATCCGAACCGGTGATGTCGAGCGTGAAGGGCATGGTCACCGGCTTGGCGACGCCGCGGATGGTCAGCGTGCCATTGGCTTCATACTGGTTGCCGCCCTTGGACGTGAAGCTGGTCGCCTCGAACACCGCCTGCGGGTTCTTCTTCACCGCGAACCAGTCGCTGTCCGGCAGGGCGGAATCGCGCTGACGGTCGCCGGTGACGGAGCTGGCCATGTCGATGGTCACTTTGGCATGGCCGGCGGCGGGAGTGGCCGGATCGAAGGAAATCTCGGCCTGCCAGGACTTGAACTTGCCGTCGAAACTGGCGCCGCTGACCGAGGCGGTGAAGCCCAGGGTGCTCTTGGCCGGATCGACCGTCCAATCGGCGGCGGCGGCGGGACGGGCCATCGCCAGAACCGCCAGCAGGATGACGGGAATGACTTTAGGCAGCATGCGCTGGATGGTCTTGTCCTTCATTACGAACTGATGCCGCAGAGCAGCGCCGATATGCAGCACGATAAGGGCCGCCATGGTGTACGCAGCGGTCGCATGCAGATTTTCGAACAATTCGCGCATCACTTTCTTCTGATCCCGGTCCATATCGACCAGCCCCGGAATATGCGGCCAGTCGAAGGTGTTGAAGAGAACGGTAGGAATATTGCGCGGCGAGGAAGAGACCATCGCCCAGCCGAGCAGCGGCACCACCAGCAGCAGCACATAGAAAATCCAATGCGCCGCATGGGCCGCCCGCTTCTCCCAGGACGGCATATGCTCCGGCAAGGCCGGCGGCTTGTGGGTCAGGCGCCAGGCCAGGCGAATCACGGTCAGCAGCAAGATCGAGACGCCGAAGGATTTATGCAGATTGAAGAGCTGCAGCTTGATCGGATCGGTGTTAGGCAGATCGGCCATGATGTTGCCGACGATCAGCAAGCCGATAACTGTCAGCGCCGTCAGCCAATGAATGATCATGGCGACGCTATTGTAGCGAACCGTTCCCGACATGCTCTCTCCCTCTCAAAAAGCTTCGGCGGACTTGTCCCATGCCCGCAACTCCGCGTGCCCCTCGCCGCGCTCGATCAGACCGAGATGGCCGGTCCGCATCTTGAAACTGGGCAATTGCGCGCCGGATTCAAGCAGAAGACGCGGCAGGAAGCGCAGTATTCCATTGCTGCTGACCACCAGCGGACGGGCGTGCCGCCCCGGCGCCAGGATTTCGGCGGCGAAGCTTTCGAGCGCCGCCATCACGGTCGCGCGCTGACTGACCCAACCCGCGCCTTCCGGCCAGGTATCCGAGCTGTTCCAAGCCTCCATCGCCTGGGCTGCGGCCGGATCGGCGGCCAGGATCTCGTCATTGCTGCGCGCGGCCCAGGCGCCGTAATCGAGCTCGTCGAGGCGCGGATCGATCACCGGCTCGGCCAGATCCAGCGTCTCGGCGACGATGGTGGCGAAGCGACGGGTCCGCTGCAGCGAGGCGCAATAGATCGCGTCGGGGATCAGCCCCTTGCGCTTAAGCGCCTCGGCGGCGGACGCGGCCTGCTCCAGACCCTTCTCGACCAACGGCAGGTCGGTCTCGCGCCCGACCCACACGACCTTGTCGCCGGGGCCGAAGGTATTGCCGTGGCGAGCAAAAAGCAGCGTTTGTGTCATACGAGTTCGCCTTCGCGGGCGATGATCTCCTCGACCACCGGGATATCCTCCGGCGTGTCGACCGAGCCATGGGTGCGACCGCGATAATCGACCAGCGCCACCTTGATCGGGATGCCGTTCTCCAGCGCGCGCAACTGCTCGAGCTGTTCGGCGAGTTCCAGCGGCGTCTGCTCCAAGGTCGCCAGCTGGTCCAGCACCTCGGCCGAATAGCCATAGATGCCGATATGGCGGTGCACCGGCGGACTGTCGAAGGTCTGGGTGCGCAAATAAGGAATGATCTGCTTCGAGAAATAAAGCGCGCGGCCGACCTTATCCATCGTCACGGTGGTGCCGCTGGTCGGACTGTTCGCCTTCAATTCCTGCAGCTCCGCCAGCTGCCGCCAAGAGCAGCGCACCGCGGCGGTCACCATGCTCAGTTTCTCGTCGGCGAGGAATTCATCGACCAGGGCCTGCACCACCCAGGGCGGCGTCAGCACGGCGTCGCCCTGCAGATTGATCACGGCGTCGGGCTTGTCTTCCATCAGATGCAGGGCGGCGCGGGCGCGGTCGGTGCCGGTGGCGACGTCGGTGGGGGTCATGATCGATTGCGCGTCGAAGCTGGCGGCATGATCGGCGACGCGCTGATCGTCGGTGGCGACATAAACGCCGCTGACACCCTTCACCGCGCCGGCGATGCGCCAGACACGCTCCAGCAGGCTGACGCCTGCTACCTTGACCATGGGCTTGCCCGGCAGCCGCTTCGATCCAAAGCGGGCCGGGATGACGATCGCGATCTTCATGGGGTGTTACAGACTTTCCAACAATCCAGGTAATAACCGGCGCGCGGATAGACAGGACGCCAGTTGTCGAAGGTCGGATCCGGTTCGCTCGTCAAGAGGCGCTCTTTCAGATCGGGGGACTCGCCCCTATAGTAGGAAAAGTCACAGATATCACAAGGCGGAAGACGATGCCGAGGGGCGACGACGACCGGATGCCGCGACGTGGGGGCGCGCGCAATGTACTGGGAGGAGCGCTGCAGATCTGTTCGGTGGCGCCGATGACCGGCTTCTTCCGCAATGGCTGCTGCCACACCGTGCCGCAGGATGTCGGCAGTCACACGGTCTGCGTGGTAATGACCGAGGACTTCCTCGCCTATTCCAAGGAATCAGGCAACGATCTGTCGACGCCGATGCTGGAATACGGCTTCATGGGGCTGAAGGCGGGCGATCGCTGGTGCCTGTGCGCGCCGCGCTGGCAGGAGGCGCTGCTGGCCGGCAGCGCGCCGCAGGTGGTACTGCGCGCCACCCATGAGGAGGCGCTGCGCCATTGTTCGCTGGCCGACCTCACCCGGTTCGCGATCGACCTCTGACCGCGAACCGGGAAGGCCAAATTCTTACAGGATCTGGCAGGCTTCCTCGAATGTATGACGCGGACCGCGCGGGAACAGATTCTCGTCGGTGCCATAGCCGATATTGCAGATGAAATTCGACTTGTAGCGCCCATCGGGGAAGAAGTCCGCGTCGAGCGAGACCGGGTTGAAACCCGACATCGGGCCGCAATCCAGACCCAGGGACCGCGCCGCCATGATCAGATAGCCGCCCTGCAGCGAGCCGTTGCGCTTGGCGGTGATGTCGGCCAGGTCGGCATTTTTCTCGAACATCGGCTTGGCGTCATAGGCCGGGAAATTCGCCGGCAGATGCTCATAGAATTTGGTGTCATAGGCGACGATCACGCAGGCCGAGGCCTTCTTGGTCTTTTCCGCGTTGGACGGAATCAGATGCTTGGCCAGACGCTCCTTGGCCTCCGTCGAGGCGACGAAAACGAAGCGGCCCGGCTGGCAATTGAACGAGGTCGGCGCCCATTTCAACAGATCGTAGAGCTGGTGCAGCGTCGCTTCCGGGATAGGACGGTCTTGCCAACCATTGTGGGTCCGGGCATTACGGAACAGAAGATCCCAACCGGCATCGTTAAGAGTCGTCGACATGGTCCATCCTATAAGTTGATGAAAATTCTGGATGATTGGTTAGCATGAACGAACCGAGCAGTCAGGAGTAGAAATCGATGGTCAACGAGGTCGCCCAGCTTTTCCGCCAGGCCATGCGACGTTTTCCCGCCGCGGTGACGGTGGTGACGGCGCGCGGGCAGAACGGAGATTGCGGCATGACCGCGACCGCGGTGACCTCGCTGTCGATGGATCCTCCCTCCCTGCTGGTCTGCGTCAACCGCAGCACCAGCTTCCACAGCACCCTCGAAGAGAATGAAATTTTCTGCGTGAATGTGCTGCGCGAGGGACAGCATCAGATCTCGTCCAATTTCGGCGGCGCCAAGCCGGCCGGCGAACGCTTCTCCGACGGCGACTGGCGTGAGCAGGACGGATTGCCCTATCTGGCCGACGCCCAGGCGGTGATCTTCTGCAAGAAGAGCGCGACCTTCCTGCACACCACCCACACCATCGTGGTAGGGGAAGCGACCGGCCTGATCCTGCACGATTCGGTCGCCCCGCTGATTTACATCGATGGGCGTTACGCGACGTTGAGCGCGGAGTGAGTTTTTGGTTTGTTGCGAAGAGCCGTAAGGCGCGTAGGATCCGCAGCGTGAGTGTTCCGCTTTGGCTCATGTTGAAACAAGGGTTTCAAGACGATCCAAAGCGGCCTGATTGTAGGGCACGGCGCTTATAACCGCTGCGCCGCCCTAATACGCGGCGCCAACGAACTGGGCCACCGCCGGGTCGGTAGGACGGAACCGCTGCCGGTATTCGACCGGCGTCACCTTGATGCGCCGCATGAAGGCGCGCCGAAGACCGTTCTGATCGGTAAAGCCGCACAAGCTCGCCACTTTTTTGAGAGGGGTGTCTCCCTCCTCGAGCATCCTTCGCGCGACCTCGACACGGGTCGCCTCGACATAGTCGCCGGGTGTCATATCGGTTTCACGCTTGAACAGGCGGGCGAAGTTCCGGCTGCTCATCCCGGCGCGCGCCGCGAGCGCCTCGACCGAAAGATCGCCGGAAATATGCTCGAGGATCCATTCGTGAATGTCGCGGATCGGGCCGATCTCGGCGACCTGGGTTTCGAGATGCACGCTGAATTGCGACTGCCCGCCGGGGCGCTTGAGGAACAGAACCAATTGCTTGGCGACCCTCAGCGCGATGCTTCGCCCGTGATCCTCCTCGACCAGAGCCAGGGCGAGGTCCATGCTCGCCGTCACGCCGGCGCTCGAATAAACGGGACCGTCTTTCGCATAGATCGTGTTCGCCTCGACCTTGATCTCGGGAAACGTCGCCGCGAGCCGCGCGGCGAAGTTCCAGTGCGTGGTGGCGCGCCGGCCATTCAGCAACCCCGCATGGGCGAGAATGAAGGCGCCGGTGCAAACCGAGCCGATACGGCGGACATGGGGCGCCTCACGGGCGATCCATTTGATGAGCTCCGGATGGCTCTCATAGTCGCGGATACCCGGAGTACCGGCCACCAGCAGGCTGTCGAACCCTTCCAGCGACGATTCGATCGTCATATCCGGCAGAAAACGCGTTCCATTGAGCGCGACCACGGGCTCCGCCGAAAGCGCCACGATCCTCGTCTCATAGGCAGTGGGATCGCCCAGCAACGTATTCGCCTCGGAAAAGACGTCCATCGGGCCGGCCACATCCAGCATCTGGACACTGGGAACAGTCAGAATCGCTATCCGCATGGGTCACCTGTCTTGTTCAGCCCTCGAACGCTTGCTCGAGAAGGGCCTGATGTCGTTCAGACCACGCGTCTAGCGCTCCTCGAACAAGTCGCCATAGACCTTGCCCGAGCATAACACTACCCGCCGGATCCGGGCATACTCGACGGGAGCGAACCGTCAGGGCAAGTCCAGCAGCAGCCACACCCGCCGGCGCAGCTCGGGCAGCACCTCTTCCCCGAACCACGGATTGCCCTTCAGCCATCCCGTATTGCGCCAGGAAGGATGCGGTAGCGGCAGAAACACCGGCAGATAATCGCGCCATGCCCGCACCGTCTCGGTCAATGTCGCCTTGCGCCGCGGCCCGAGATAATGGGCCACCGCATACTGGCCGACCAGCAAGGTCATCTCGACCTGGGGAAGGAGCGGACGTATTTGCGAATGCCATGTCGCGGCGCAGATCCTGGCCGGCGGATTGTCGCCCCCGCCCTCGCTGCGGCCGGTATAGCAGAACCCCATCGGCAGGAAGCCCAGATGCGGATTGCCGTAAAACTGGGCCTGATCGATACCCAGCCAATCGCGCAGACGGTCGCCGGAACGGCTGTCGAACGGCAGCCCGCTCCTATGCACGCTGCTGCTCGGCGCCTGCCCAACCAGAAGCAGGCGCGTCTGCGGCGTGACGCGCAGAACCGGCCGCGGGCCGAGCGGCAGCTCGGCCTCGCACAGCCGGCACTCGCGGACCTCGGCGAGCGTCCTAGCGAGAGCGTCCGGCACGGCCGCCCAGCCAGTGGATCACGGAAGCGACCAGCCCAAGCACGACGCCAAAGACGACGATGCCGGTCCAGCCATAGCGGGTCATCAGCCAGCCGCTGATCACCGTGCCCACGGCGCCGCCCAGGAAGGTGGCGGTCATATAGAGGCTGTTGATGCGCCCCTGGGCCTTGGGATCCACCGCGAAAGCGCGGGTCTGGTTGGACACCAGGCCTGACTGGACGCCGAGATCGAGAACGATCACGCCGGCCACCAGCAGAACGAGCGACGTTTCCGCGCCGATCAGAAGCAGGTAGGACAGCGTCACGAGGCCAATGCTGGCGGCGATGACCGGCCGCACGCCGATCCGGTCGGAAGCACGGCCGCCCAGCGAGGCGGCCATGGCGCCGGCGGCGCCGATAATGCCGAAGCCGCCGGCCCAGGCGCTGTTGAGATGCAGCGGCCCGCTGGCCAGAAGCGCGGCCAGATTGACCCAGAAGGCGTTGAAACAGGCCCAGAGCAGCGCCTGAACGATCATCGATTCGCGGATCGGACGATTGTCCCGCACCAGCGGCCACAATGAAGCGATCAGGCGGCCGTAGGACAGGTTCGTGCTGGGCACCCCGCGCGGGAGGAGCGAGGCGGCCGCGATGAAGACCGGAATCATGAACAGCGCTTCCATGCCATAGACCGCGCGCCAGCCATAGGTCGCTCCAACCACGCCGCTGATGGTGCGGCCGGCCAGGATTCCGACCATGATGCCGCTGACCACGGTCCCTACCGAACGCCCGCGTTCGCTGGGCGCCGACATGACGGCGGCGAAGGGAACGAGCTGCTGGGGCACGCAACTGACGATTCCGACGAAGTAGGAAGCGACGATCAGCAACCAGATGCTGGGCGAGAGAGCCGCCGCGCCGGCGAAGCAGAAGGCCAGTGCGATCTGCGCCAGGACCAGCTTGCGCCGGTCGAAGCGGTCGCCGAGCGGCAGCAGAAGGGCGAGCCCGGTGGCGAAGCCGAGCAGCGCCGCGCCGGCGACGATGTCGACGGCGGTCAGATCGACCCCGAACCCCGATGCGATCAGAGGCAGGATGGGTTGAGTGCAATAGATGTTGGTGATCACCGCGCCGGCGATGATCGCCATCATGATGATCTTGCCGCGGGACGCCATCGCGGGCGCCTGCGGATCGGCCGTTATGGCGTTCATTTCTGGTCTCCTAATGAAGCGGTCTGCTCCGTTGAGCCGACCGAATTTCCCCCGAGCGCGACAAATAGCTGCGTCGTGTCGAGATATTGAGCTGTTCTCACCCTGATCTGGCCGAGCAGCGCCCGCTGATAAGCGCGCTGGGCATCCAACACCTGCAGGACTCCGACCTCGCCGCCGCGATAGCCGCCCTTGTTCAGGCGGAGGCTCACTTCCGAGGCGCTCAGGGCGCGCTCCTGGGCCGAGCGTTCCTCGGCATGGTGATCGATCGATTGCAGCACGTCGGCGACCTGGCCGAACGATCTTAGAACCGTCTGGCGATAGCGGGCGAGCGAGGCATTGTAAGCATCGACCGCGCCGCGCCGGTCCGCCTCCAGCGAGCCGCCATGGAAGATCGGTCCCGTCAGGCCCGCCGCCATGCCCCAGAACACGCTGCCCGGTTCGAGCAGCGAACCCGGCTCGGCGGCGGCCTGGGTCAGGGACGCGGAGAGCGTGAGGCGAGGATAGAGATTGGCCGTCGCCACGCCGATCGCTGCACTCGCGGCCTGCAGTTCAGCCTCGGCCTCGAGGATGTCGGGACGGTCATGCGCCAGCTCCGCCGGCAGACTCACGGGCAAGGCGGGCGGCGAGGACAGGTCGGTCAGATCGAAATCCGGCGCCTTCCAGTCGTCCGGACCAGTTCCGGCCAGTATCGACAGCGCATGACGAGCGGCTTCGCGCTGTTGCGCCAGCGGCGGCAGCAGCGTCTCGTCCTGGGCGAGTTGGGTCTCGCCGAGGGCGACATCGACCTGCGTGACGCTGCCCGTGACATGGGCCAGGCGCACCAGCTCGAGAGTCTTGCGGTCATCGGCGAGCAGCGCCTGAACCGCGTCGATCTGCGCGCGCGCCGACGCCATCAGAATGGCTTGACTCGCGACATCGCCCGTCAAGGTCAGATAAGCGGCGTCGTACCGGCGCTTCTGGAAGGTCACGGCCGCTTCCCGGCCCTCGATCGCCCGGTGCGTGCCACCGAAGATATCGGGATCGAAACTGACCTGCGCGCCGATGGCATAGTAATTGGAGGCGCCAGGCTGAGGCGGGCTGTCCAAGCGCTGACGGCCAGCCCCAGCGCCATAATCGAGCTGGGGATAGAGCCCGCCGCGAGCAGATGCCACCGCTTCCGAGGCTTGCGCGATGGTCGCGTCCGCCGCCGCCAGATCGAGATTGCCGGCGATCGCCCGCCGCATCACCGAATCGAGCTTATCCGAGCGGTACACCGCCCACCAATCGCCGCTGACCTTTCCGCCGAGTGCTACTCCCAGCCGGTTCTCCGCCGCCTGGTCATAATGCGCCGAGGCGGGCGCCGGCGGCGGGGTGTAATCGGGTCCCACGGCGCAGGCCGACAGCACCAGCGCGGAGGCTGTCATCATCAAAGCATAGGCTTTCATTTGCGTGACTCCGGTGCGCGCGGTCCGCGGAGAAACAAGACGAGCGGGCTCGCGATGAGGATTGCGACCATCAAAATCTTGAACTGGTCGATCACGGCGACGATTCCCGCCTGGCCGGTGACCATGTCGCTGAGCCCGGCCAGCTGCGCCCGAGAAACCGGACCCCCGACATGGGCGGCGGCGCGATAGGGCGTGAGGTTCTTGCCAAGCGCCAGATACATCGCCTGGGTGTTGCCGTAGAAGAAGATCTGCACCACCGCGATGCCGATCGTGCTGCCATAAAAACGCGACAGATTGAACAGCGCGGCGGCCTCCGGACGGAGCTTCGGATCGAGCGTGCTGAACGCGGTCTTGCCCAGCGCCGGCATCAGGATTCCGAGGCCGGCTCCCTGAATCGCGCCTGCCGTGATCACCGGCTGCCAATCCATGGCAGGCGAGTAGCCGAGCATCCGCCAATTGGCGTAGCCGACCAGCGCCAGGCCAGCGATCACGAACGTCCGGTTGTCGATCCGGCTCGGCGCGAAATGCATCGCGATCAGTCCGCTTACCAGCGCCAAGCCGCGCGGGATCGTCAAATAGCCGGTGGTGTCGACCGGATAATTGTACAGCTCCTCCAGCATTGGCGATGTCAAAGCGAGAGTCGGCAGCAGGACGAAGCCGGCCGCGAAGTAAAGCAGGGTCGAGAGGACGAAATTGCGGTCCCTGAACAGCGCCTTGTCGAAAAAATGCGCCTGGGTGGTCAGCACATGCACGATGAAGAGGGAGAATCCCAGCACCGAGGCCGCGGCCTCCGCGCCGATCTCGGCCGAGGCGAACCATTCGAGACGCTCGCCCCGGTCGAGCAGCATCTGCAGCCCGACCAGACCTGTCGCAAAAGTCGCGAAGCCGAAAAAATCGAAAGGCGGATTTTGCGCCGCCTTTTTCTCCGGTAGCGACAAGCCCATCACCAACGCGACGAAGCCGGCCATCGGCAGCCCGATATAGAAGATCGACCGCCAGCCGTGATACTCGCTGAGCCAGCCGCCGATGCTGGCGCCGCTGGAGATGCCCAGGATCAGGCACACCGTCCAAATCAAGCTGATGCGCGCATGACGCCCGGGCGGCAGCAGGTCGTGCAGGATCGCCAACGACAGCGGCCCGAGAACGCCGCTCGCCGCGCCCTGGACGATGCGGGCCAGGACGAATTGAACCGGGGTCGTCGCCTGCACGTCGAGCACCAGGCCGAGGGCGAAACCGGCAAGCGACAGCTGATAGACCAGCTTCCGGCCGAAACGCCCCGCCAACCACCGCGTCATCGGCATGACGACGAAACCCGCCGTGATGTAGGAGGTGAAGATCCAGCCGACCTCGTCGAGCGACATCGACAGCGTGCCCTGCATATGCGGCGCGGCCGAGTTCGGCAGCGTGATATTGAGCGCCTGCATATAGGTCGCCGTCAGGGCCGCGACGGTGACGGCGCGGTGGCTGGTGGCGGTCATTTCTCCGCCTCCATCCGGAACGGATGCTGGACTGCGCGCCGATAGCCGGTATCGACTCGCGCCGTGACACTGATTCCGGAGAAGAGCGGGCGCGCCGGATCCGTTTCGTCGAGTTCGAGGCGCACCGGCAGGCGCTGCACCACCTTGACCCAGTTGCCGGTCGCGTTCTCCGGCGGCAGCACCGCGAAATCCGATCCCGTGCCCGGGCTCATGCTGACCACATGCGCCTTGAAGGTCCGATCCGGGTAAGTGTCGACCGCGATGGTCGCCGCTTCGCCCGGACGCATATGGGTCAGCCCCGTCTCGCGGAAATTGGCTTCGATCCACACTTGCCGGCTCGACAGCAGCGAGAACACCGAAGCGCCGGTATTGACGAAATCCCCGGTCTGCAGATCCTCGACCTTCGTCACCACCCCATCGTCGGGCGCGAGCACGGCCGTATAGGAGAGACTGAGCCTGGCCCGGTCCAGCGCGGCCTTGGCTTCGCGGACGGTCGGGTGGTTGTCGATATCGATATCGGGATCGCCGTTCAATGCGGCCACCGTGCTCGCGATCTGTTGTTCGATGGAGGCTATGTGCTGACGGGCCACCTTCAGGTCCGTTTCGGCCCGTTCGAGCGCGGATGTCGAGGTGAAGTCGGAGGCGGCCAGAACCTTCTTGCGGCCATATTCGCGATCGTCGAAGGCCGCCGCGTCGCGGGCCGATTGGAGCTCGGCCAATTGCTGACGATAGGTCGCCTTCAAGGTGCCGATGCCGAGACGCACGCTGGCTAAACGGGCTTCGGCCTGATCGACGGCCAGCTGATAGGGCACCGGATCGATGCGGAACAGCAGCTGTCCCTTGCCGACGCGCTGATTGTCCCGCACGCCGATCTCGACGACCTGGCCGGAAACCCGGGCATTGATAGACTCCTTCGCGGCGCGCACATAGGCGTCGTCGGTCGAGACATAGGGTTCCTCGCCCAGATAATCGGCCGCTCCGATCGCGGCCATCACGACCGGGACCAGGACCAGCAGCGGGCGACGCAGCCGCTCCCGCAGCGACCGCCCCGTCACCGGGGCGCCGCCATCCAGGGCTGTATAGTTCGCGCTATCGATTTGCATGATCGAAATCCATCTGGGGGCGGCGCTAAGTCTAGCAGCCTGCCATTTGACCGAAATTGGAATGAAGTGCAAAAAGCGGACAAACATCGGGCGTTCGCGGCCACGATGGGGCCGACCGGGGCGTGACGGCGTCACCTTGTTCGACGCCCTCACGCTCCAGATCAGGCGAGAGTCAGTTGCCGGCCGAACTCACGCTGGTCGAATTGACGACCCGGCGGACACCTTCGACGGCGCGGGCGACGGATTCGGCCGTGGCCGCTTCCGTCTGCGTATCGACCTGACCGGTCAGATACACCGTGTCGCCGAAAGCCTGGACGTGGATCTGATCGGTCGCCAACGTCGCATGAGTGCTGATCGCCTGATGAACGCTCTCGGCCAGAGAAAGATTAGTATTGCCGGCGAACGTGGTCTGCGCGTAAGCAGAGCTGGCAATCGTCGCGCCATAAAGAGCCGCGGCAAGCGCCAAATTTTTAATAGTCATCACTATTACTCCTTCGTTGCATGGCCGCGATGCCGACATATCGGCGAGAACCCATCTCTCTTTAACCGGCCATAGTGTCGCGCCCTCGGTATCCTTGGCGCACCGACCATTATAGAGAGTCGCGTTCTGGCTTAAACTGCAACGAAGGTAAAAAATCGGACATATGCGGCGCAGATACCGCCGCAGCTGCTTAAGGCGGATGATCGTCTTGAGGCGAACGGTCAGTTCGGCGTCAAAACCAGCCCATATTTGGGTACCCCGGGCATCAGCGGTTCCGGTTTGCCCTGCGCCCAATTCTCGAACTCGTCGGTGAAGAAGGGCGATAAGGGATGTCCGCTCTGGCCACCCGGCAGATTGAACAGGCCCTCCTCCTCCTTGCCCGGCGTCACCACCAGCCGTTCGGACTGGCCAAAATCGGGGGCCGAGACGCGCGGCATGTTGGAATCGCCCGCCAATGGATCGGCCGGCGCCATCAGATGGCTTTTGATAAGCGGCACGAATTTGGCGAAGGGATGCGCGACATTGGCGGTATTGCGCTGCCCCCAGGTCGCGTCGGACAGCTTGCGGCCGCCGCTGGTCAGCGCGGCTATGGTCTTGTCGATGGCGGCCAGTTGCACGTCGCGCCAATCCTTGCGGCCCGCCGGCAGCCAGGAAGCCGGCTGTACCTCGAGCAGGCGGGCGATCACCACTGGCCAACGGCGGGTGACGCCGCGGTAATCGGCCCCCTGCCCGAGGGTTCCCAGCTTGTCGTCGAGTCCGACGAAGGTCTCGTCGTAGAGCGCGTTCATCCAGCCTCGGGTCAGGCGGTAACCGACCGAATTGACGCTGGCATGGCCGTCCCAGCTGTCGACCAGCAGGCGCTTGAATTCGGCGCGGTCGGGATGGTCGCCCACCGCATCCTGGTCGAGCACCGCCAGGGCGCGGTCGCGCCAGGTGCTCATATACACGGCCCGGTCATCCAGTTCGATGCCATAGGACGCCTGCACATCTGTCTCGGGCGGCAGGGCCGACAGATCGTCGCGGATCTGGCGGGTACGGGCGCCGAGGTCGAAGCCGCCATCGCCGATCAGCAACGCGCCTTCGCCCATCAGCTGGCGGGAATTGGCCGAGAAGAGCTGACCACCGGCCGGATCGAGGATGCGCGGATGGGCGGACGGCGCCAGCAGCTGGCGCCAGCTCGAGGCGATCTGCTCGGGTTCCAGCGGGAAAGCGTAGGACGAATCCTGCCCGCCGCGCTCACCCATCACGCCGGCGATTCCCCAGCCGATATGGCCGGCATCGTCGGCGGCGACGAAATTGAGCTCGGGCACGCCGGCATTGGCGGCGGCGTCGAGCGCCTCGACCGCGCTGGCGGCGCTTTCCAGCTTCAGAAGACCAAGATCGGCGGCCCTGGGATCTTGGGCCAGCCAGTGAATGGCGTAGACCTGGCCGTTGCTCTCGCGGATCGGGCCCATCGGCGTCTCGCGCACCAGCAGCTTCTCGGATGCCGCGCCTTTGACCAGGATGGTCTCCTCGGCGACGGTCGGGGAAATCCAGTCCTCGCCCAGTTTGACCTGGCCCGGATGGGAGGAATCCTGGTCGAGACGGAGAATGTCGAGCCAGTCGCCCGCCGCATTGGTCATGCCCCACGCGACATGGCCGTTGCTGCCGGCGATGATGACCGGGGTGCCTGGCAGGCTGGCGCCGACGATCTTGCGCTGGCCGCCCTGGCCGTCAGGATAAATCACCAGCATGCGGTACCACACCGGCGGCAGGCGCAAGCCCAGATGCATGTCGTTAGCGAGCAGCGCGTGGCCACCCTTGACCCGGTTGCCTGCCAGCACCCAGTTGTTGCTGCCGACCAGCTCGTCATGGGAAGCCCCTGACTCGAGCGACGACGCCTTGGTTTCGGTCGGCTTGTTCCACCAATCGGGCGCGGTGGCCGGCACCTTCAGCTCGGGAGCCGGGGTCGGCGCATCGAGCGGCGCGTCCCAGCCGCTCGCCTCGGGCAGCAGGAAGGAAAGCTGCTCGGCGCTGGTATGGTCCTTGAGCCAGCCCAGTTCCCATTTGCGGGTCTCGAGATCGCCTTGCAGGTCGAAATACATCGCCCATACCACCAGCAGCGTATCGGCCGGCGCCCACGGGCGCGGCTTGGTCATGGTCAGCAGATAATCCGGCGGCCGGGTGATCAGCGCCGCCAGGCCGGCATTGACGCCGTCGGCATAGCGCTCATAGATCTGGCGCTCCTCCGGCGACGCCGCCTTGTAAGCAGCCTCGGCGCGGGCGCGGAAGCGGAAGAAGCGGTGCTGCTTGTCCACCGGCAGGGCGGGCGGACCGACCAGTTCGGCCAGTTCGCCGGCGGCGACTCGGCGCAGCAGGTCCATCTGGAAGAAACGTTCCTGGGCATGCAGGAAGCCGGTGGCGAAGGCCACATCGGCGCGGGTCTGCCCGGTCACGGCGGGAACGCCGTTGGCGTCGCGCGTCACGGTGACCAGAGCGGAGAGGCCGCTCCCCGTCACCTGCCCGTCGAGCTGTGCGAGGCTGCCGCGCACGAACAGATATCCAGCGGCACCAGCCAGCAGCGCGAGAATCACGACGGTTACGATCAAACGGAAGAACCAGCGTCCGACGAATCCCATCTTATCCCCGCGGATGATTTTTGATTTTCAGAGCGTGCGAGGGTAGCAAGTTGAGACTAACCCGTCACGTTTCAATATTATCAGTACGTTATTGCCCTGGTGTCCCGTTCGCGAAGTTCGCAATGCCAGGGCGGGCGGGTTACGAACTTCGCGCACGATCAGGACACCAGCCACCTCAATCATCCGGGGTGGCATAAAGATTCTTAAGTTCCTAAAATCGCTGGGCCATAGACCGTAGGAACTTAAGAATCGCCACCCCGGGGGACAGATGACCTTCACCGCTGACACCGCCCGTTTCGACAATGCCATAGTACGCCGCCCTGCTCCCAGCGTGACCTCCGGATTGCGCGCCGAGGATCGCGGCAACCCCACGTACGAAGGGGTGGCGGCCGAGCATCGCGCCTATATCGCGGCGCTGGAAGCGGCGGGCGTGGCGGTGCAGGTGCTGGAGCCCCTGCCCGATTTTCCTGATTCGATCTTCGTCGAGGACCCCGCCGTGGTGTTCACCGAGGGCGCGGTGATCCTGCATCCGGGCGCGACGTCGCGCGCCGGCGAGCGAGACTTCATCGCCCCGGTCCTGAAGGATCGGTTCGAGACCGTCCTGACCATTGAAGAAGGCTTTGCCGATGGCGGCGATATTCTCACCCTGTCCGACCGGGTAATGATCGGCCTGTCGGCGCGCACCGACCAGACCGGAGCACAGGCGTTGGCGAACTGTCTCACGCGGCTCGGGCGCCGCAGCCAGATCGTCGCGACGCCGGCCGGGGTACTGCATTTCAAGACCGATTGCTCGCTGCTCGACGACGAAACGATCCTCTCGACCCCCCGCCTCGCAGCTTCGGGAGTGTTCGCCGGCAAGAAGGTGCTGCTGTCTCCGCCCGGCGAGGAAGCTGCCGCCAACGCGCTGCGCGTCAACGACGTGGTTCTGGTCGGGGCCGGCTTCCCCGCCACCCGGGCTTTGTTGGAAAAGAGCGGGTATCAGGTGGTGGCGCTGGAGACCGGCGAGATAGGGAAGATCGACGCCGGCCTGTCCTGCATGTCGCTCCGGTGGAAGGCTTAGAGGGTCCGAAGGTAGAGCGCTGATGGTCGCCCCTAAGGGGGCGAGCGAGGGAGTCCCCTTGCGCCTCGTCGAAACGATTTTCGCCCAAGAGCGAAAATCATTTCGCCGAG
>Ga0302314_10004981_pt1 | contig 24298 bp, 26 predicted proteins | sample III_Palsa_N2_3_FD_200533 | JGI IMG/M metagenome (GOLD analysis project Ga0302314, IMG submission 200533) | Peat permafrost microbial communities from Stordalen Mire near Abisko, Sweden - III_Palsa_N2_3 | ecosystem: Environmental > Terrestrial > Soil > Palsa > Peat permafrost | place: Sweden... | reverse complement strand
TGCGAGATAGATCACGATCGCGATCTTGGCGAGCTCCGCCGGCTGGAAGGAGACTCCGCCCACGTGCACGTCCAGGTAGGCGCCGTTGACCTGCTCGCCGATCACCGGAAACCGCGGCAGCACCGTGAACCCGATGCCGATCAGGGCGATCGTGTAGCGGTAGCGCTCGAGCACGCCCACCCCCCTGTTCCGCAGCCACACGATGCACGCGGCGAACAGGATCAGCCCGAGCACCATCCACTGCGCCTGCTGGCGCGCCAGGACGGGATCGATGCGATAGACCATCACGATTCCCACGCTGGCGAGCACCGCGGCGAGAGGAAACAGGTAGGGATCGGCGTAGGGCAGCGCGAAGCGGATCACCATGTGGGCCGCGAGGCAGAGCCCGAGGAAGACGGCCCCATAGGTGAACGACACGCTTGAGGCGTGGTTGAGCGTGAAGTTCGTGGAGGCCGACGGCGAGTTGTTCTGCGCCTGGATGAAGATCGCCGTGAAGCCGGCCGTGACCAGCAGGGCGGCGGGGATCAGGCCCAGCAGCTCACGGTTTCGCGGGCTCAGCACGCATGCGAGCGTACCTCGCCTCCCGGCGCGGGGCCCCCGGCACGGCCGCTAGGCTTGGGCCTGCACGAGCGTCGGTGAGGCGGGCGGCACGGCACGGGCGCCCGTCCTTGAGCCGACCTGCTTTGGCTTGCGAGATGAGCGGCTATCCCCTGACACCCCAGGACGATGAGCGACCGCCGTCGCTCGGCTGGGGCATGTTGAAACGGTTCGTCCTCGGGGGCGTGCTGATCGCGCTGCTGAGCGGCGGCGCCACCGCAACGCTGGCGCTGAACAAGATCACCTCGATCGCCGAAGAGGTGTTCCCCAAGCTGAATGAGATCACCGCACCAAGGGGCGTCGTCACGCCCGAATACAACGGCGGCGCCCAGACGTTCCTGATCCTCGGCTCGGACAGGCGGGTGGGCTCCAAGGACGCGACCGACCGCAGCAACCCGCCGCACTCAGACACGATCCTGCTGGTGCGCTTCGACCCCGAACAGGGCCAGACCTCGGTGCTGTCGATCCCGCGCGACCTGCTGGTCAACATCGAGCCCAAGAACGGTGGCATCTACCCCAAGGAAAAGATCAACGCCGCCTACACGATCGGAAACAGGCTCGGCGGCACACGCGGCGGGATGGTGCTCGCGGCGGAAACGATCGAGCGCGAAGTGTTTCCCGAACTGAAGCTGAACGGCATCGTCGACGTGAGCTTCCAGGGCTTCATCCGGGTCGTCGACACGCTGGGCTGTGCGTATGTGAACGTCGACCACCGCTACTACAACGAGAACGTCGGCTCGACGGAAACCGACTACACGAGCATCAACCTGCAGCCCGGCTACCAGAAGCTGTGCTACGAAAACGCGCTCGACTACGTCCGCTACCGGCACACCGACTCCGACTTCGTGCGCGTGGCGCGCCAGCAGGACTTCCTGCGCGACCTGCGCGAGCAGATCTCGCCCGGCAACGAGCTCGGGCAGATCGATACGGTCGCCAAGGCCGTCGGGCACGCGATCAGCTCGACCTTCCACTCATCCGCGAGCGAGCTGATCGAACTGGCCAAGCTGATCGCGTTCTCCCAGTCAAAGCCCCTGCGCCAGGTCAAGTTCAGAAGCGCGAACGTCAACCTCGCGTTGAACGGGGGGTCCTACGTGACCACCACCCCGGCGCTCGCCCAGGCCACGCTTGCGGAATTCCTGCATGGTCATTCGCAGCTGAGCCTGCCGGCGCCACGGCCCCCGGCGAGCTCCTCACACCACGGCCATCACGGCTCGGGCAGGAGCAACAGCGCCGCCGCGGCGCGGGCGCTGAACCTCTACCCCACTCCTCCGGCGGGCGAGGGCGAAGTCGTCAAAGCCGCCCTCGCGGTCCCCTTCCCGGTCCTCTATCCGACGCTCCAGACCGGTCAGGGCGAACAGCAGACCGTCCGCGCCTACACGCTCGATGACCAGCAGGGAAAACCGCATCATGCATACGTCATCGTGTGGGAGCAGAACGTGCTCGGCGGCTACTACGACTTCGAGGGATCAGATTGGCTGAACCCGCCGCTGTTCGCGCACGCGCGCACCGAGAAGATCGGGGGGCGTGCCTACCGGCTAGTCGACGACGGCTCGCATATCCATGTGATCGGCTGGCGCTCGGGCGATGTCCTGTACTGGCTGACCAACACGCTGCTGGAGGAACTGTCGAACGCCCAGATGCTTACGATCGCCGGCTCCGCGCAACCGCTTCACTGAACGCCAGCTTGCCCAGCGGCCCTAGGCCGTCGCGCGCGCCTCGTCGAGGGCCGCGTTGACGAGCGCGTCGGCACGTGCGTTCTGGGCCCGCGGCACCGTCCGTATCGACCAGCTGTCGAACCCCTCGAGGGCGGCCATCGCCGCCCTGTGCAGAGGCTTCATGGCCTCGTGCTTGACCTTGTAGAGGCCGCGAACCTGCTTTGCGATCAGCTCTGAGTCCCCCACCACCTCGACCTCGCCGGCCCCGAGCTCACGCGCCAGTTCCAGCCCGAGCAGCAGCGCACGGTACTCCGCCACGTTGTTGGTGGCCGTGCCCAAGAGCTGTGAGTGCTCGCCCACGACCTCGCCCGCGGGGGAGGTGATCACGCAGGCCGCCGCCGCCGGGCCCGGGTTGCCCCGCGCGCCGCCGTCGACGTGGACGATCAGCTTCATCGCGCCGAAGTATGCCGCGCGGCCACGACAAAGCCCATGACCCGGCGCCCGGGGCGCGGCTACAGAGCGCGGGCGAGCGGGGGGAGATCGCCGGGCACGCGTGCCCTGCGTCGATCACGGATGACGCGTCGCTGCGCCTCCTCCGCGCTCACGGTTCGCGCGCCGGAGTGCCCGCGGCGGGCGCGGCGATCGAACTCGCGCCGGTCGATGATGACCGTCACGTTGTCCTCGTTCTCGTAGTGCTCCAGAAGCTTCGGATACAACGTATCGGCCAGCGGCCTTGGTATGACGCAGTAGATCATCGCCTGAACGATCTTACTCTCAGCGTGCCGATAAGCAAGGCCTGCACGGCGCACGCCGCCGCGCCGCGCCGCGCGCCTTTCGGACGGCCCCCGGCAGCGTTCGACCCCGGGCGGCGCCGGTGTTCTCAGCGGGGCGCGTCAGGCCGCCGCGAGCGACAGGGCGCCGAGGTCGTCGGCGATTGCGTTCGCCAGCCGCTCCTCGCGCGCAAGCTCTGACAGCTCGGTCCCCTGGGCGAGGACCCGCGCGCCGCCATCGCGGTCCTCGACATCCACGCCGTAGCGATACCAGCACAGCTCCCAGGCGATCACGATCGACACCAGCGTTCCGAAGTCCTTGTCCGGGCGCACGCTCACGCTGGGGGCGCCCAGCGAGCGAGCGACACCGGCGATGCGCCGGGGATGCTCGCCCGCGTTGAACATCTCAAGCGCACGCTCCAGGCGACCACCGGCGCGCGCCGGTGAAGCGGCAGGGTCGGCGTCGGTCCAGGCCCGGCTCGCGGCGCCGGGCGGCTCGCCGAGATCCTCCTGCTCGGCCCCCGCGAACACGGGCAGGCGAGCGCCCTGCGAGGTCTCCTGTAGCGGCGCCGCCAGCAGCGCGTCGGGGGTCCCGGAGACGTCGCCCAGACCGTCGTAGACCACGGGCTCGCCCGCGTCCCGGCGACTCGCCGGCGCCTGCGGCGAAGCATCGTTGGGCCTGCCCGCCTGACGCAGCCGGTCGAACAGGTTGCGCCCGCGCCGCGGGCGCAGGGGGGCCACGCTGACCGCAGGCGATCCCGTCTCGCGCAGCCACCCCTCGTGCGTCGCCCGGGGCGCGCACAGCTCGCATACCGTGCGCCGCTGGCCGGCCGCCAGGAATGTCTCCGGATGCTCCCCGCGGAGCAGCCTTCGATCGCACACATCGCAGGTCACATCGGGCTGGGAGGTGACGATTGACCTTGTTGCCATCAACCGAGGGTAGCCGGGTGTGCGGCGCGGCGCGTCCCGGTCGGGTTCATGCGTGGCTGGCTGCGCGCTCCTCGGAGGCCTGCTCGACGACCTTCTGAGCGAGGTGGTCGGGGACCTCCTCGTAGCGCACGAACTCGAGCGTGTACTCGCCCTGCCCCCCGGTGATCGAGCGCAGATCGGGTGCGTAGGCGAGCATCTCCGCCATCGGCACCTCGGCCCGGATCTCGGTCATCGTGCCCACCGGCTCCATCCCCTGCGGCCTCCCCCGCCGGCTGTTGAGGTCGCCGATCACTTCGCCGACATCGCTCTCGGGGACCGACAGGGTCACGAGCATGATCGGCTCGAGCAGCACCGGGTCGGCCTGCTCGAGCGCGTGCCTCATGGCCTGGATGCCGGCGAGCTTGAACGCGATCTCCGAGGAGTCGACGCTGTGATGAGCGCCGTCGACGAGGCTCACGCGCACGCCCTTCACCGGGTAGCCGGCGAGCACGCCGACTTCCATCGCCTCGCGTACGCCCTTCTCGACGGCGGGAATGAACGAGCTCGGTATCACGCCGCCCTTGATCCGGTCCACGAACTCGAAGCTTCCCGGTTCGGTGGAGTCGCTCAGCGGTTCGATCTCGATGTGGCAGTCGCCGAACTGACCGCGGCCGCCGGACTGCTTCTTGTGCCGGCCGTGGGCCATCGCGGCCCGGCGGATGGTCTCCTGGTAGGGCACCCGCGGCGGCTTCAGGGTCACCTCGACGCCGAAGCGATCGCGCAGGCGGTCGACGACGACCTCGACGTGAACCTGCGACAGGCCGGCGACGATCTGCTCGCGGGTCTGCTGGTCGCGATGCAGGTCGATCGTCGAGTCCTCCTCCTGCAGCCGGCGCAGCGACGTGAACACCTTCTCCTCATCGCCCCGGTTCTTCGGCTCGATCGCGAACGCCATGACGGGCGCCGGCAGCTTCAGCCGCGGCATCTCGATCGGCTCGTCACGCTCCGCCAGCCAGTCTCCCGCCCGGGTCTCCTTGAGCTTTGCCACCGCTCCGATGTCGCCGGGGCCGAACTCGTGCACGTGGCGGACCTCCTTGCCGGCGAACACCACGAGCTGCCCGATGCGCTCCTTGACGTGGGCGCGCGTATTCAGCACGTGGCTGTCGCCGGCCATCGCGCCCTGGTAGACGCGCAGCAGGTTCAGCCTCCCGGCAAACGGATCGGCCCGCGTCTTGAAGACGTAGGCGAATAGCGGCGCGTCCTCGGAGGGCAGGAGCTCGAGCTCGCCGACCCGCATGGCGCCGTGCTTGACCGGCGACGGGAGGTCCTCGACGATCGCATCCAAAAGTCGCGAGGTGCCGAGATTGCGCGTGGCGACACCGCAGACCACCGGAAATATCTTGCCGTGGTTGGTGCCCTCCTTGAGCGCGTCCACGATCTCCTCGTGGGATATCTCCTCGCCCTCCAGGTAGCGCTCCATCAACGCGTCTGAGACTTCGCACACCTCGTCCATCAGCTTCTCGCGATATTCCGCCGCGAGCTCGGCCTGTGCGTCGGGGATCGGGATCTCGCTCCACCCTGCACGCTCGGGCGAGTCCTGGCGGAAGGCGGTCATGTCGACGAGGTCGATCACGCCCTCGGTCTCGTGCTCTGAGCCGATCGGGATCTCCGTCGCCACGGCGTGCGGCCCGAACGCCTTCTTGAGCTGATCCAGCGTGCGGAAGAAGTCTGCGCGCTCGCGGTCGAGCATGTTCACGAAAAGCATCCGTGCGATGTCCAGCTCGGCGGCGCGGGCCCACAGGCGGTTCGTCGAGACCTCAACGCCCATCACGGCGTTGACGACGAACACGGCCGACTCGCAGACCCGCAGCGCCCCCAGGGCGTCGGCCACGAAGCTCGGCTCGCCTGGAGTGTCGAGCAGGTTGATCTTCCGCTGCTTCCACTCGAACGAGCTCAGCGACGCCGAGATCGACATCTGCCGCGCCTGCTCATCGGGATCGGCGTCCGAGACGGTGGTCCCGTCGGGCACCGACCCCATCCGGCTGATCGCTCCGGCCTCGAACAGCAGCGCCTCGTGCAGCGAGGTCTTGCCGGCCCCGCGGTGGCCGACAAGGGCGACATTGCGAATCCGATCCGCCGGTGGGCGGTCCCCATTGGGTCGCATGCGATCTCCTTCTTAGCTGTCAAGCCACCATACCGCCGCGAGCGCACCAAAGCTAGGCCTGTCATGGCACCGACGTAAGTTCGAGCACCTCACCCCACCGGCGAGGTTCCTAGCAGCGCCGGCCCGGACGGCCGGGTTGCGCACCGGCGAAGTTCGAAGAACAGCCGGCCAGGACGGCCGACCAGGTGACTGCCGTGGCGGGCGGAGCGGTCACAAATTGAATCCCGAAGCGGAGCCCGGCTCGGCGAGAAGGCCGGACGCCGTTTACATGCGCCCAGATCGCCACACGGCAGGTCCGTCAAGGCTCGGCAGGAAACCCCGCGACGAGGCCGGCGACACCGGCCCAATTCGGGCCACCCGGCGACATTGCCTCCCCAAAATCAGTCGTCGAACGACTCCTCCTGCATGCGCGAGCGCAGGCGCAGCACGGCCTTGGTGTGCATCTGCGATACGCGTGACTCGGTCACGCCGAGGACCTCGCCGATCTCCCTGAGGGTCAGGTTCTCGTAGTAGTACAGCGCGATCACGAGCTTCTCCCGCTCGGGCAGCTTTGCGATCGACTCGGCGATCCTGTCCTTCAGGTCGCCCACGTCCAGCGCCTTTGCCGGGTCGGGCGCTCCGGGATCCTCGATCGTGTCCATCAGCGAGACCTGGTCGCCGCTCAGATCCGACACCGTCCACAGCTCGTCCAGGGCGACCATCGAAGAGTGCGAGATGGCGATCAGCGATTCGTTCAGTTCGTCCACCGAGATGCCCATCTCATGGGCGATCTCCTCGTCGCTGGGCGCCCGCTGGAGGGCGTTCTCGAGCTTTGCGTTGGCTCGCTCCACCTCCCGTGCCCGCGAGCGCACGCTGCGCGGAACCCAGTCCATCGAGCGGAGCTCGTCGATGATCGCGCCCCTGATGCGCATGATCGCGTAGGTCTCGAACTTGATGTCCCGCGACAGGTCGAACCGCTCGATGGCCGAGATCAGCCCGACCAGCCCATAGGAGATCAGGTCGGCCTCCTCGACGTGGGGAGGCAGGCCCGCGGCGGTGCGACCAGCCACGTACTTGACCAGCGGCGAATAGGCGACCACCAGCCGCTCGCGAACGCGGCTGTCGCCGTCGGACTTGTATCGCCGCCAGAGTTCGCGCAGCTCGATCGGTTTGACGTTCGTCTCCAGGAGGTTCCCTCCCCTGTTCAGGCCCGAGGGTGACTGCGCGCATAAGCGCGTTTGAGCCGGGCGGACTCTACCCGAGTGTAAATCTGGGTGCTCGACACGCTCGCGTGGCCTAGCAGCTCCTGGATGCTCCTCAGGTCGGCCCCCCCGTCGAGCAGGTGCGTGGCGAAGCTGTGCCTGAGCGCATGCGGCGAGGATCCGCCGCCGACCCCCACGCGCTCGGTCCACTTTCTGAGCCTCCGTCTGACGTCGCTCGTGCCGAGCGGACGGCCGCTCTTCGACAGGAACAGGGCGTCCTTTGCATCCTGCGAGGCCGGGTCGAGCAGGGCCGGGCGGGCACGCTCTGCGTACAGCGCCACCGCTAGAAGCGCCGGCTCCCCGACGGGCAGAAGGCGTGTCTTGCGTCCCTTCCCCTCCACCCGCAGCTGCTCGGAGTCGTGGTCGACGTCGCCCGTCTCAAGCGACACGATCTCCTCGGCTCGCAGCCCGCACGAGTAGGCCAGCTCGAACAGCGCTCGATCGCGCAGCTCGAGCGGCCCACCGGCGGGAATGCCGTCCAGCAGCTGGGCCGTGTCGCGCGCGCTCAGCACGCGCGGCAGGTGTGAGGGCCGGCGCGGCGTCGACACCAGGTCGGCGGGGTTCTGGGAGATGCGTCCGTGCTCGCGCTGGCTCGAGAACAGCGCCCGCAGGGCCGCAAGCTTGCGCGCGGTCGTCGCCGGAGCGGCATTCCCCGCGGATAGATGGGCGATGTAGCGGCGCACCGCCTTCGGGCCGACCTCTTCCGGGGAGAGCGACTGGGCGCCGGCCCAGCGCGCGAACTGGCCGAGATCGATCCCGTATGCGCGGCGCGTCCGCTCCGCGGCGTCGCGGCGACTCATGTCCTCGTCGAGCAGCTCGAGCGCGGCGTTCCAAAAGGCCTGCATGCGACCCTAGTTCGCCGCCCCGTGCCCCGTACCCTGCCTGGCGCCGCCGCGCACGACTCAGCGTGCGACCGCGCCCTCGGAGGCGCTGCCGACGAGCTTTGAGTACTTCTGGATCGCCACCTCCACGTGCTGCTCGGCGCGCGGCGCCGGCTCATACAGGCGCAGTCGCTCGGCCATCTGCGCCTCCGGCAGCGATACGTCGATGCGCCGTTCGTCGACGTCGATCGTGATCTCATCGCCGTCGGCGAGCGCTCCGATCGGGCCCCCCCTGGCCGCCTCGGGCGCGATGTGCGCGGCCATGAACCCGTGCGTCGCGCCCGAGAAGCGCCCGTCGGTGATCAGCACCACCGTCTCACCCAGGCCCTCGCCCACCAGCGCGGCGGTGACCGACAGCATCTCGCGCATGCCCGGACCGCCGGCGGGGCCCTCGTTGCGGATCACCACCACGTCATCCTCGATTATTTCGTGGCCGAGCACGGCCGCCATCGCCGCCTCCTCGCCGTCGAACACCCGCGCCGGCCCCTTGTGCAGGCGACGCTCGTGCCCGGCGAGCTTGACCACGCAGCCGTCCGGGGCCAGGTTGCCGCGCAGAATCGCAAAGCCGCCGGTCGCTTTGAGCGGGTCCCCCAAGGGGCGCACGACCCGCTGACCGGCGGTCTCGGCGGCCTCCTCGGCATGTTCGCCGATCGTCCTGCCCGTCACCGTCGGGGCGTCCGCGTTGAGCAGGCCCGCATCCTTCAGCCGCTTGAGCACGAGCGGCACGCCGCCGGCCTCGTACAGCTCGGTCGCCACGTACTGCCCGCCCGGCTGCAGGTCGCACAAGAGCGGCGTGCGAGAGGAGATCGCGTCGAACTCCTCGATCTCCAGGGGCACGCCCATTTCCCGGGCGACCGCCAGCAGGTGCAGCACCCCGTTGGTCGAGCCTCCGCTCGTCGCCACCGCAGCGATCGCATTCTGAAGGGCCGGCTTGGTGATCACCTCGCCGGCGCGCTGTCCCCTGCGCAGCACGTCCATCACGAGTTCACCGCACTGCACCGCCACCTCCAGCTTGCGCCCGTCCTCGGCCGGCACCATCGAGGAGCCCGCCGGGGAGATCCCGAGCGCCTCGAATGCCATCGCCATGGTGTTGGCGGTGAACTGGCCTGCGCAGGCGCCCGCGCCGGGAGAGGCGACCTCCTCGAGCTCGTGCAGCTCCTCTTCGGTGATCCTGCCGGAGGCGTATTCCCCGACCGCCTCGAACACCTGCTGGATCGTGACCTCGGCGCCCCTGTAGTGACCCGGCCTGATCGACCCCCCGTACAGCATCAGGCCGGGGATATCCAGGCGCGCCAGCGCCATCACCGTCCCGGGGATGGTCTTGTCGCAGCCCGAGATGGTCACCAGCGCGTCGAAGTGGTGGGCGGAGGCGACCAGCTCGATCGAGTCGGCGATCACCTCGCGTGAGACCAGCGACGCGCGCATGCCCGCTGTGCCCATCGTGATGCCGTCGGAGATGGCGATCGTGTTGAGCTCCATCGGAGTGCCGCCGGCCGCGCGAATGCCCTCCTTCACCTTGGCGGCGAGCACACGGTTGTTGAAGTTGCAGGGCATCGTCTCGATCCACGAGTGCGCGACTCCGACGATCGGCTTGGCGAGGTCCTCGTGGGAGTAGCCGATGCCGTGCAGGTAGGCGCGCGCAGCGGCCCGCTCGGGGCCCTCCGTGAGGGCACGACTGCGGTGCTTGACGTCGAAGCCGGGTTGCGTGCTCACGCGGCGCGCGCGCCCTCAGGCCGGCGGGCGGCGCGCTCGCGCTCCCAGCGGGCGAGACGAACGAGGTCGCGGCGCACCCTGTCGGGGTCGATCTGGCGCCCCGGCAGGTGCATGTTGGCGTCGGCTATCAGCCGGCGCTCGTCCGCGTTGAGCGCCATCCACTTCGCCAGCACGTCGTCGGAGTCCGGCAGCCGCGCGCTCCCGTAGGGCTTCGAGTGGTCGGGGAAGGCCACGCAGTACTCGTTCAGCAGCGCGCCTGTCTGAGGCAGATAGGCCACGATCGGCCTGTGCGGGTAGATCAGGTAGGCGTACGGCGCTCCCGGCTCCGCGCCGCCGGCGCGATCTGCGCGCGGCGTCGCAAGCGGCGCCCGGCCCCCCGCCGGCCCGGCGCCCGGAGCCGCTCCGCCGGCGAGCGGCTGATCGCCGCAGGCGCCCCACACGCGCAGGAAGCCCAGATCGCGATACATCGCCCAGTCCTCGTCATCGATGCAGGTCTGAAGCAGGGCACGAGCGCGCTGCTCTGCACGCCGCTCGCGGCCCGGGTCATAGCTCGTCTCGGTCGCCCGCAGCCGGCGCGCCGCCGAGCGCAGGCGGCGCTCGGTCAGCTCGGCGCTCAGGCGTGCGCGGCAGAGCTCCCACAGCAGCACCAGCAGGACGACCGCCGCGGTGCCAAGCGCCACCGCGACTACTTCGCCGTCCGCGGAGCCCCGCCGGCGGCGCGCGGAAAGAAGATCACGCGCTCCGCGTCGCGCGGCACCTCGGCAAAGCTCCGCACGAACTCCGCCTCGCGGCGCCCGCCGTTGGTCTCGGTGGGAACGGCGGCCCACATGCCGGCGTCGAGCTCCCGGCGAAAGGCCTCGATCAGCTCCCGCTCCTGCTCGGGGGCATCCACATCGCCCTCCGCGAGCACGATCTCCCCATGACCCGGCTTCAGACGGAGCAGCTTCATCGTCTCCGGATTATGGCAAACGCGGGCGCGACCGCCGGCCCGGGCGGACCCGGGCGGGTGGGCCGTGCTACAGCGAGGACATGCGCCCGAGCGGGAAAACGTCCGCCGGGCCGGCGCCGGCGCCGAGCTCGCGCAGGCCGTTGCCCACGGCCTCGCCCGTGAGGGCGCGCGCCCTGCGCGCGGCCTCGAGCGGGCCAAGGCCCAGCGCGAGCTGCGCGGCGAGGATCGAGGAGTGCGTGCAGCCGGAGCCGTGCGCCGCGCCGTCGGGGTGGCGCACGCCCTCGATCTCCACCACCCGCTCGTCGCCGCCGGCCGCCACGAACAGGTCGGCCGCGCGGCTGCGATGGCCGCCCGTGACGACTACCGCGCGCGGCCCGAGCGCAAGCACCGCGCGCGCGAGAGCCTCTGCCTCCTCGTCCTCCCGCCCGCCGCCCGCGGGCTCGCGGCCGGCCAGCGCGCGCGCCTCCGGAAGGTTCGGTGTGAGCACGGTGGCCCGCGGCAGGATCTCCTCCACCAGGGCCCGCTGCGCCTCGGCGTCGAGCAGCCTCGCGCCCGACTCGGCGACCATCACCGGGTCGACGACCACCGGCGTGCCCACCGGCAGCTCCTCGAGCGCGCGCGCGACGGCCAGCGCGACCTCGCTCGTGCCGAGCATCCCAACCTTTACCGCGTCCACGCCGATGTCCTCGACCACAGCGCGCACCTGTGCGATCACCATCTCCCCTGCCAGCGGGTGGATCGCGCTGACGCCCATCGTGTTCTGGGCGGTGATCGCGGTGATCGCGGTCATCCCGTGAACGCCGCAGCGCGCGAACGCCTTCAGGTCGGCCTGCACGCCCGCGCCACCTCCGGAGTCCGAGCCGGCGATGCTCAGCGCCGTGCGCGTGCGCCGAGATCCGCGATCGGTGGCGCTCGGGGCGGCGGATGCAGGGCGGTCAGGGTAAGGCAACTCCACCCCTAGGGTGGGTTCTCAGGCGGGTTGTCCGGGGCGAGCATGGTCTCACAAAGCAAGCGCCCCCAAGGAGGCAAAGGAAATGCTCAACTCCAGGATCCACACCACCATCGCCGCTCTCGCCGCCGTCGCCGCCGTCTCGGCCGCCGGCGTGACGGATGCCGCATCGGCCATGCCGGTGCAGCGGATCAGCGTTGCCGCCCAGTCGCACCTGGTCCTCACGGTCGTGCACCCCGCGGTCAAAGCGGCGGGCAGCGCCGGCGTCAAAGGCTACGGCGACGACACCTGCCAGGCTCTCGCCAACGACTACAACACCGCGGTCAACGCGAGCCAGGAAGGCCTCGTCGCGGGAGACAGCGAACGGGTCGAACAGAACGGCCAGCTCGCCAGCAGGATCTACGCCCAGCTGACCGACAACTGCATGGTCATCGACTGACCGGGCCGACCGCCCCTCACGGCGCATCCGAGCCCCCGTCCCAGGCGAGGGCTCGGCCCTTTCTGAGCGCTGCCGCGGGGCGTTGTTCCGGGCGTTGCATGTCCCGCCGCCCTCGCCATGATGGTGGTGGCCCGTGCCGTGAGACACAGGCCACCACTCGAACCGATGAGCTCCCGCTCTACTCGCCAGTCATGGGAGATCGGCAGGGTTGCCATCGAGCTAGTCGCACGCCGCCAAGGCGCTCCCAAGGATCGCAGGCGCCGCACAGAGCGCACTCCCTTCCGCCCCCGTCGGTCCCGTCGGTCCCGTCGGGCCGGTCGGTCCCGGTTCACCTGGAAGACCTGGTTCCCCGAGGCCCGGAGGCCCTGGTTCACCCGGAGGTCCTGGTTCACCCGGAGGCCCTGGTTCACCCGGAGGCCCTGGTTCACCCGGAGCGCCTGGTTCACCACTTGCGCCGGTCACGCCCTGCGCTCCGGTGGGCCCGGTCGGGCCGGTCGGGCCGGTCGCTCCAGTCGCGCCTTTGCCTTCCGGCCCGGTGGGACCGGTCGGGCCGCTGCCGTTGCCGGTCGGACCGGTTGGACCCGTCGCTCCCGTGGCACCCTGCGCTCCGGTCACGCCATTGGTCCCGTTTTTCCCTTCCGGTCCGGTCGGTCCGGTCGGGCCCGCTCCGCCCCCGCCCGAGCCCTTCGGACCCGTGGGACCTGTCGCACCGGTTGCGCCCTTGGCCCCGGTCGCGCCCCGTTCGCCATTCTTGCCGGGAGGTCCTGCGGGGCCAGTCGGTCCCTGTTTGCCTTCCCTGCCGCCTTCCGGATTCAACTTGATTTCCGTGTAGCCGTGTGGACAGCCCCACCTTCCACTTGTGATGGTGCCTTGGTATTCCCCGTGGGGCACGCACAGGATGGCCGTCGGCGAGCCCCCGGCGAGCGCTGCGCTTGCAGTCAGCAGCAATAGCCCGATCGCCGCCGCTCCCGCGCCCCCCAGGGCCTTGAACGCTTTCATCGCACAACCTCCATGTCTCCTCGCGGGCGGACCCAAGTGCCACCCATGAGTTGAAAGTCAAGCACTCTCGCCAGCAGGGCGCTTGCGCCTCGGGAAGATCGAGTAGCTACCTATCGCCGTGACCAGCAGCCGGCCGTCCTCGGCATGGACCGCCGATTTCATCACCCCCGTGGTGCGATTGCGGCGGTCCAGCTCCGAGCTGCAGGTGATCTCGCCCTCGGTGGCCGTCTGGATGTAGTTGATCGAGATGCTGATCGTCGCGATGCGCTCCTCCGCGGTCGTCTGCGCCCACAGCGTCGAGCCCATGCAGTAGTCGACCAGCGCGTAGGTGACCACGCCCGAGAGCAGTCCGCCGGCGTTTATCAGCTCAGGGCGGATCTGAAGGCTGACCGTCTGCGGATCCGTCCAGCGCATGCCCATGAAGCCGGTGATGCCGTCGAATGCTCCCGTGCGGCCACTGGGCGGGGTTGTGGCGCCGCCGGACGGCGCGTCCGCGGGACCGGCTGGGTCCGTGCCGTGCGCGGGGCTCTGAGAGCTGTCTGTCACCGCCGGGAGGCTACGCGAGCGGCGGTCCGGGCGCTCGCCTGCCGGCCGACGGGCACAGGACACTGGTTCGCCACGAAGCGGACGCTGAATGGGCACAGAGCGCTTCCTTCTGCCACACCGATCGCTCTAGCGTGTGCCGTCGTGCCCGTCGAGAAGCCTCCACGTCCGCCCGCCCCAGCGCCCGCGCGCGGCCGTCCGGCCGACGCCCGGCGCGCGCACGGGCGGCGGGGCGAAGACCTGGCCGCGCGGCACCTGATCGGGCTCGGCTACTCGGTGCTGGCCCGCAACGTGCGCACCCGCCACGGCGAGATCGACCTGATCGTGTTCGACGGTCAAGCGTTGGCGTTCGCCGAGGTCAAGACCCGCCGCATGAACGCCATCACGGCGGCGCACGACTCAGATCGCCGGCCAATCGCCTGGCTGGGAGGGCGCCAGCGAGCCCGCCTGCGGCGCCTGGCGGTCGCGTGGCTGAGCGACGAGAGCCGGATCCGCCCCAGCGCCCGCACGATCCGCTTTGACGCGATCGGCGTGACCGTCGATCGCAGCGGAAAGCTGCTCAGCATCGACCACGTCGAAGGCGCCTGGTGAGCGCTCAGACCGCCGTGTTGAGCGGGAGCTGCTGGTAGGCGAGCGACTGGAACGACATCCGGTGCAGGGGCGAGACGCCCTGGCGGAGGATCGCGGCGCGGTGCACTGGCGTCGAGTAGCCGACGTGCTCGGCGAAGCTCCAGCCGGGGTGCTGGGAGTCAGCGTGGCGCATGAAGCGGTCGCGAGTGACCTTGGCGACGATCGACGCCGCCGCGATCGCTGCGCTCGTGGCATCCCCGTCGACGATCGCGCGCTGGGGGCGTCCGAACTCCGCCACCGAGAAGCCGTCCACGAGACACAGCACCTCGCCGTCGATGCCCTGGGTGACGCCCTGCATGGCGTCGCGCAGAGCGGCGAGGTTCGTCTTGTGCAGGCCGAGGGCGTCGATGCCGCGCACGCACCTGGACACGACCACGACCCGAGCCGCGCTGAGCAGCACCAGCGGATACAGCTCCTCGCGAGCCTCGGCCGAGTGCTGCTTTGAGTCGTTCAGCTTGCTGAGGGCCCGCAGCTCGCGCGTGGTGAGCGCCTGGTAGTCGAACAGCACGCCCGCCGCGACGAGCGGCCCGGCAAGGCAGCCGCGGCCGGCCTCATCGGCGCCCGCGATGAGACGAACGCCGAGGCGGCGGTCGAAGGCGAACAGCCGCCGCCCGCTGCCGTCGCGCCGAGCGCGGCGCCTGGCGCGCGCGGAGGAGCCGGACGATCGCCGCGCCTGCTCGGCTGGGCCGGCGGCGGCGGCGGCCGCGAATGGCCTAGAAGATGCCGATCCGGTCGGGGGGCCAGTAGGTGGCGAATGCTCCGCCGATGATCCACTTTGTGGGGACGGGTCCCCAGAACCTGCTGTCGTCGGATTCCCCACGGTTGTCACCCATCATGAACCAGTGACCGGCGGGAATCTTGATCGGCGTCGGGAAGTTGCACTCCGGGCTCGTCCCGCATTCGCGGATATAGGAGTCCTTCTCCCGCACGCCGTTGCGGATCACGTGCCCGTCGACGATCGAGATCACGTCGCCCGGCCCGGCCACGATTCGCTTGATGAAGTTCACGCTCGACTTTTCGGGCTCGGGTTCCGAGCAGGCGGCGCCGCCGAGTTTGATCACGTGCGGTAGGGGGCCGCACACCTCCTGCGTGGCGTCCTTTGGGGGGTGGAACACGGCGATCTCCCCGACATGGGGTTCTGAGAACTGCATGCCTATGCGGTTGACGAGCACCCGCTGGCCGATCGCCAGCGTGGGCTCCATGGAGCCGCTGGGAATGCGATACGGCTTGACGATGAAGGCCTGGATGCCGAACGCGAGACCCAGCGCGACGACGACGATCACGACCAGCTCGACGATCGAGCTCGTCGTCGACTTCGAGCGCCTGCGGCCAGCGGTCACGCCGGCTCGTCGCCGGCCGTGACGTCTCCCTCAGCGCCAGCGGCATCGGCAGGAGGGGTGGAGTCCTCGGCGTCCGGGGACGGGGCGGCGGTCGCCTCGGGGCTCGCTTCGCCGACAGCGTCCGGCGCCTCGGTGTCCTCCCTGCCGGCGCCCGGCGCGCGCGTCTCCTCCGCGCCCGCGTCCGCGGCATCAGCATCAGCAGCGGCATCAGCATCGGCATCGGCATCGCCGGGAGCCTGAGCGCCCGCGGCGGTCGCGGCGCCGTCCGGCTCGGATCCCGCGGCGGCCTCGCCGACGGTCTCCTGCGCGGTCATACCGTCCGCGTCGGTGGCCTCTGTGATCTCGTGCAGGAGGCCCGGCTCGACCGCCTCCTCCGGGCCGGTGTAGCGGCGCTCTCGCACGCGCGCTCGCTTGCCCACCCTGTCGCGCAGGTAGTACAGCTTTGCCCGGCGCACGTCGCCTCGTGCGGACAGCTCGATGCGCTCGATCTTCGGGGAGTGCACGGGGAAGGAGCGCTCGACGCCGACGCCGAAGGATTGCTTGCGCACGGTGAACGTCTCGCGTGCGCCATGTCCCTGGCGCTTGATCACGACGCCCTCGAACACCTGCACGCGGCGGCGCGAGCCCTCGATCACCTGGAAGTGGACCTTCACGCGGTCGCCCGGGGCGAAGTTGGGAACGCGGCGCAGCTGCGCGCGCTCGATGTTTTCGATGACACTGCTCATGATTGTGAGGGAGGGTGCGCCTTGGCGACGGGGGAATCGCAAAATCGTGTAGCGGCGCGGAGAGCCATGGTAGCGGACGACCGTCGCGGTTCGTCGCACCGGGCGCGCTGCGTTCAGGAGCCCTGCGGCGCTCGCGCGTCCCCGCCCCTTTCGCGGCTGCGCTCGCGCCGCCAATCCTCGATCGCCTGGTGGTTGCCGGACAGCAGGATCTCGGGGACCCGCCAGCCGCGGTAATCGGCCGGGCGGGTGTAGTGCGGATACTCCGGAGCGCCCTCGAGCGCGACGCTGAAGGACTCCTCGACGGCTGAGCGCTCGTGCCCGAGGGCGCCGGGGAGCTTGCGCAGCACGACGTCGCACAGGACCATCGCCGCGAGCTCCCCGCCGGCGAGGACGTAACGACCAATCGAGATCACGTCGGTCGTGAAGTGCTCGATGATGCGCTCGTCGAAGCCCTCATAGCGACCGCACAGCAGCGTGAGCTCCGGCTCGCCCGCCAGCTCGTCGGCCAGGCCATCGTCGAGCACGCGACCGCCGGGCGCCAGCGCGATCACGCGCCGGCGCGCTCGCAGCTCGACCGGGTCGAGCCTGTAGTGGGCGCGCAGGGCGCTGTCGAGCACGTCCACGCGCAGCACCATGCCCGCACCACCGCCGAACGGAGTGTCGTCGACCTGGCCCCCGCTCAGCGGGCTGTGATCACGGAAGTTCACGAACTGGAGGCTCGAGCCGCCCGCGACGGCGTTGCTGACGTGGCGCTGTGAGGCAAACCAGTCAAACCACTCGGGGAACAGGGTGAAGACGTCGATCCTCACGAGCGGCCCTCTCGCCGGCGCTCCGGCCCGGCGCCCGGCTCCTCGGGCAGGGCCAGGAAGTCGAGGTTCACCTCGATGCGCCCCTCGGACACCTCGACGCGGCGGATCGCGTCCCTGACCATCGGCACCAGCACCGGCTCGCCGCGCTCGCGCAACACCTCGAGCGCCTCGCAGGAGGGCAGCTCGATCAGCCGGCTGACGGTCCCGAGCAGGCGCTCGCCGTCCACCACCTCGAGGCCCTCGAGCTCGTGCGCCCACCACTCGCCCTCGGCCAGGGAGGGCGCCTCGCGCTGCTCGACGGCCAGCGCCTCGCCGCGCATGGCCTCGGCCGAAGCTCGGTCCTCCACGCCTCCCAGGCGCACGATCGGGCGCCTGTCGGTCCCCGCGCGGCGGACGATCGCGACGGTCCGCCCGGCAACCGACACGCTCGTGCCGATAACGAGCAGGCGCGGGCGCGGAGCGGTCACGTAGAAGCTTCCATCGAGGCCGTGCGGGCGACCTACGCGACCGGCCTCTAGCTGCGGTGCTCCGCGATCCGCCATGCGCTTGCGATCAACGATCGCGTCCGTTTGCAAGGCGCCGGCACCGCGCGTCAATCGACGATGTCGACGAGCACGTGGCAGCCATCGCCGGTGGCGGCAGCTTTCACGACCGTGCGCAGCGCGTGCGCGGTGCGCCCGCCGCGGCCGATCACCCTGCCGTAATCATCTGCAGCCACGCACAGCTCGAGCACGATCGTGCCGTCATCGCCCTCGAACTGCTCGACCGACACCTCGTCAGGCTCATCGACGAGGCCCTCGGCTAGGTACTCGAGCAGCCGCCTCGGGGTATCTGTGGCCATCGCGGCTGAGCCGCCCCCTAGCCGGTCTGAGTGTCGATGCCCTGTATGCGCAGCAGCTTGCGCACCGTGTCCGTGGGCTGAGCTCCGCGCGCCAGCCAGCTGCGGGCGCGCTCCTCGTCGATCACGATCGTTGACGGGTCCGTCTGGGCGTTGTAGTGGCCGATCGTCTCGATCACGCGGCCATCGCGGGGCGAGCGCTGGTCGGCGACGACCACTCGCCACATCGGTTGCTTCTTGCCGCCCACTCGCGTGAGCCTGAGCCTCACTGCCACGTTTTCCTCTCGGCCGGGTGCTTGCCTGTTCTCATCGCAGAGCTTAGACGGTAAGCCCGTCAGGGGCGGGCCCACGGGCCCTCAGCGCGGGTCGCGCAGCAGCGCGCCGATGTCCGGCATCTTGCCCCGTCCCACCCCGCGCATGACCTTGCGCATCTGCTCGAACTGCTTGACCAGCCGATTGACGTGCTGGACGTTCGTGCCCGAGCCGCGCGCGATCCGCAGCCTGCGCGACCCTTTGATCAGCTCGGGCCTGCGGCGCTCCTCGGGCGTCATCGACAGGATGATCGCCGCGATGCGGTCGAGCTCGCGCTCGTCCACCTCGGTGTTCTGCAGCTGCGCCCCGCTGACTCCGGGAATCATCCCGAGCAGGCTCGTCAGCGGGCCCATTTTGCGGATCAGCCGCAGCTGCGAGAGGAAGTCGTCCAGCCCGAACTCGTTGCGCCTCAGCTTGCGCTCCAGCTCGAGCGCGTCGTCCTGGTCGAACTGGCTCTCGGCCTTCTCGATCAGGCTCATCACGTCGCCCATGCCGAGGATCCGCTGCGCCATGCGGTCGGGATGGAAGCGCTCGAACTGCTCGAGCCTCTCGCCTGTCGAGGCGAACAGGATCGGCTTGTGAGTGACGGCCTTGACCGACAGCGCCGCTCCGCCGCGGGCGTCGCCGTCGAGCTTTGACAGCACCACACCGTCGAACTGGACCGCCTCGGCGAAGCTCTCGGCGACGTTGACCGCGTCCTGGCCCGTCATCGCGTCGAGAACCAGCAGCACGTCGTGAGGCTTGACGGCATCGCGGATGCGCACGAGCTCGGCCATCAGCTGCTCGTCGACGTGCAGACGGCCGCTGGTGTCCACGATCAAAACGTCCTTGCCCTCCTCCCGTGCGCGCTCCAGCGCCCACCTGGCGATGTCGACGGGATCGCGATCGGTTCCCTGCTCATACACGGCCGCCCCGGCCTGGGCGCCCACCTTCACGAGCTGCTCGACAGCCGCCGGGCGGTATACGTCGCAGGCCGCGAGCGCCACCGTCGATGAATGCTCCTCGCGCAGGTGGCGGGCCAGCTTCGCCGTGGCGGTCGTCTTGCCCGACCCCTGCAGCCCGGCCATCAGGATCACCGTCGGTGGCCGCGGCGAGAAGCTGAGGCTGGCCGAGGCGCCGCCCATCAGCGCCGTCAGCTCCTCGGCCACGATCTTCACGACCTGCTGAGAGGCGTTCAGCCGCCCGACGATCTCGGCGCCGAGGCAGCGCTCCTTCAGCTGAGCGGTGAACTGTCTTACGACCTTGAAGTTGACATCCGCCTCGAGCAGCGCGAGGCGGATCTCGCGCATGGCGACGTCGATGTCCTGCTCGGTCAGGGTGCCGCGGTTGCGCACCTCAGACAGTGCCTGCTGGAGCTTCTCGGCGAGCGAGTCGAACATGGAGCTGTGATTCTCGCAGTCACCCGGCGCGGCCCTGCCGAGGATTCGCTCGTCAGGCCTCGGGCGAAGAGCGCGGCGCCGGCGGGCGGGCGGGCGCCGGCTCCGGCGGGCGGCGGGCCAACGCCTCGCCGATGCCGCCGAACGCCTGGGCGAACTCGGACGGCACGACGAACACCTTGTTGGCGTCGCCTTCGGCGAGCTGGGGGAGCATCTGCAGGTATTCGTAGCTCAACAGCTCGCGGTTCGGTTTGCCCTCATGGATCGCTTTGAAGACCGTGTCGATCGCCTTGGCTTCGCCCTCCGCGCGCAGGATCGCCGACTGGCGGGCGCCCTCGGCGTTGAGCACCGTGGCCTGCTGGGCGCCCTCGGCGGTGAGCACGGCCGCCTGCTTCTCCCCCTCGGCCGTGAGGATCTGGGCCTGCTTCTCGCCTTCGGCGGTCAGGATCGCCGCGCGGCGGTCGCGCTCGGCGCGCATCTGCTTCTCCATCGCCGTGCGGATATCCGCAGGCGGGTCGACCGACTTGATCTCCACCCGGTTGATCCTGATCCCCCACTTTCCGGTGGCCTCGTCGAGCACGACCCTCAGCTCGGTGTTCACGTTCTCGCGCGCGGTCAGCGTCGCCTCGAGCGTGAGACCCCCGATCACGTTGCGCAGCGTCGTCACGGTCAGCTGCTCGATCGCCTGCAGCGGGTTGGCGATTTCATAGGTCGCCGAGCGCGGGTCGGTGATCGTGAAATAGAGCACCGTCTCGATCCCCACCACCACGTTGTCTTCGGTGATCACCGACTGAGGAGCGAAGTTGACGACCTGCTCGCGCAGGTCCACGAGCGGCTTGACGCGGTCGATGAACGGCGTGACGATCGTGAGCCCGGGCTCGAGCGTGCGGCTGTAGCGACCGAGCCGCTCAACCACTCCTGCTCTTGCCTGCGGGATCACGCGGATGGTGCGTGCGGCCACGACGAGCGCGAACACCACGACCACGGCGATGACGATGAGAGCGACCATTGGGCGGTTCCTTTCTCGTTTCCTTGCTCCGGGCTCGACGCATCGCGAGCGTACGGAGAGCTAGTGCATCACGAGCGCCGTCGCGCCCCTTATCTCGACCACCTCGACGCGCTCGCCGGCATCGATCACCTCGTCGGTGTCGTAGCTGCGGGCCGTCCACACCTCGCCACCGTCTATCTTCACGCAGCCCACGCCCTCGTCGTTGGCGATCCGCTCGAGCACGATCGCGGGACGGCCGATCAGCGCGGCCGCGCCCGTGCGAATCGAGGGGGGCAGGCGGCGGTGGCGCTGGGCCACCGGCCTGAGCGTCGCGAACACGATTCCCGAAGCGCCCACGAACACAGCCGCGCTCAGCAGCGCGCCCACGCCGAGCAGGCTCACGACCGTGGCGATCGCCGCGCCGAGAGCGAACGGGGCCAGGTAGAAGCCCCCCTGGTGCATCTCCCCGACACCGAGGATGCCTGCCGCCAGCAGCCAGATGACCCATACGTCCATGCCTTGAGGTTATCCCTCCGCGATCATCGCGCGTGCGAAGTCCTCCGCGTCGAAGGGGCGCAGGTCCTCGACGGACTCGCCGACGCCGATCAGCTTGACCGGCAGGTCGAGCTCACGGGCGATCGCCAGCGCGATACCGCCGCGGGCCGTGCCGTCCAGCTTGGCGAGCACCACCCCGGTGATCCCGGCCGTCTCCGCGAACAGCCTGGCCTGGCGCAGGCCGTTCTGGCCCGTTGTCGCGTCGAGCGTGAGCAGGGTCTCGTGCGGAGCGCCCGGCAGCTGGCGGGCGATGACCCGTCGCACCTTTGCCAGCTCGCCCATCAGATCGCCCTGTGTGTGAAGCCGCCCGGCGGTGTCGATGATCACGACGTCCACCCCGCTGCGCCTGGCCTGGGCGATCGCCTCGAACGCGACGGCGCCGGGGTCCGAGCCCTCCGCGCCGGTCACGATCTCGGCGCCCGCCCGCTGCGCCCAGCCTTCGAGCTGCTCGGCCGCCGCCGCCCTGAACGTGTCCGCCGCCCCCAGCAGCACGCTGCGGTGGAGCTCGTGGTGCAGATGCCACGCGAGCTTTCCGATGGTGGTCGTCTTGCCGGTGCCGTTGACCCCCACCATCAGGATCACGGTCGGTGAGGGTCGCAGGTCGATCCGCCCCTCCCCCACGCTCGCCGTCTCGGCGAGCAGCCCGATCAGCCGCTCCCGCAGGGCCTCGCCGCCCTCGATCCTGCCCTCGCCGGCTTCGGCCTCGAGCGTCCCCACCACCGATGCGGTGGTTGAGACGCCGACGTCGGCCATGATCAGCGCCTCCTCCAGGCGTTCCCAGGTCTGCTCGTCGAGCACCCCGAACAGCGTCGCCTGAATCTCTGAGCCGAGCGCCTGGCGCGTCTTGGCCATGCTCTCGCGCAGGCGGCGGAAGAAGCCGCTGCGCCGGGGCCCCTCAGCCGAGTCGTCGGCTCCCACCGCGCGGGCGGTGAGCCCTGGGCCGGCCTCGGCGGTGATGAACAGATCGCTCCAGTCGCGCGCCACGGGCCGGGCGACGATAGCAGCGCCTCAGGCCACCTCGGCCACCGCCGCCACCTCGGGCTCGGCCGGGCGCTCGGCGGGCAGGCGCCGCGACAGGACCTTTGAGACACCGTCGCCGCCCATCGACACGCCGTACAGCCAGTCGGCCGCCTCCATCGTGCGCTTCTGGTGGGTGATCACTATGAACTGGGCACGATCTGCGTAGCGGCGCAGCAGCGCCAGAAAGCGGTCCAGGTTGAGGTCGTCCAGCGCCGCCTCGACCTCGTCGAGAACGTAGAACGGACAGGGCCGCGCGAGGAACACCGCGAACAGGAAGGCGAGCGCCGTCATCGACTTCTCACCGCCTGACAGAAGCGACAGGCGCTTGGTCGACTTGCCCGCCGGCGTGATCTCGATCTCCACACCCAGAAGCTCCTCCTGCTCGCCGTCGTCGAGCTCGGCCTCGGCCTCTGCGGCCGCCTCGATCGCATCGGGGTCTGAGCCGCCCAGTCCGTTCGCCGCAGCGGCGCCACCGTTCGCCGAGGCGTCCGCGGACAGGGCCTGGCCGCCCAGCACGCCTCGCGGCGCGCGCTCTTCGCTCACCAGCCGCAGGCGCCCGGAGCCGCCCGGGAAGACGTCGCCGGCCAGCTCCTCGAAGTTGCGCGCCGCAGCCTGGAAGGTCTGCTCGAAGGTCTCGGAGATCTGGCGGTCGGTGTCCTTGATCAGCGCGCGAAGCTCGCGCAGCGCGGTCTCGAGGTCGGCGCGGCGCCCCTCCATCTCCTCGACATGGGCAACCGCCTCTGCGTACTCGTCCTGCGCCAGCGGATTGACCGGGCCGAGCTGCTCGCGCCTGCGCTCGAGGCGCTCCACGCGCGCCTGAAGCGAGCGCGCCTGCTCCTCGTCGAGGGGCTCTGCCGGCTGTGAGCCGTCGAGCCCGAGTCGCTCGGCGATGCTCCTCACCTCGAGCTCGGCCTCGCCCGCCTGGTCACGCAGGCGCTGCGCGGCTACCTCGGCCTCGGTCACGAGCTCCCCGGCCGCGCGCAGGCGCGTCTGGATCTCGGCCTCCTCACCGGCACAGGAGCTCAGCTCGCCCGCGATCCGCTCACCCGCGGCGTGGTCGGCGCCGAGCTCCTCCTCGAATGCGCCGATCCGCTCGGACACGGCCTCACCCGCGTGGCTCAGCGCGGCGGCGAGACGCCTCGCCACGGGCAGCAGCGCGGAGTCGGCCGAGTGCTGGGCGCGCAGCCGCTCGGCGCGGCGCAGGCGCTCGGCGCGCTCGCGCGCCACATGCTCTGCCTGGCGGCGCTCGGCGGCCAGCTCGCCCTCGAGCTGCGCTCGGCGCACGGCAAGCGGTCCCTGCTCGGATGCGGCCCGGCGCTGGGAGATCAGCCACTCGGTGCGCGCCTGCTGCTCGCCGGCCTCGGCGCGGGCGCGTTCGGCCTCGCCCAGTTCAAGCTGGGCTTCGTCGCGAACGTCCTCGGCGGCTCGCACACCCTTCAGCGCATACTCGACGACCCCGCGCGCGACGCGCTCGGCCTGCGCGGCCACCTCCCCCGCGGCGGCCTGGCGCCGGCGCGGATCGCGCTCGCCGAGGATGCGCTCCACGCCGTCGGCGAGCACCCGGCGAACCTCCTCCCAGGTGGTGGACCAGACGCTTCCCTCGCGCGCCTTCTCGACAAGCTCCTCGGCCCGCTCGCGCGCCCGGCGCGCCACGGTCAGCTCTGCCTCGAGCTCGGAGACGCGCTCAAGCTCCCGCTCACGGGTGCTCTCGAGCTCGGCGGTCTGCACCTCCGTCTCGCGCTCGCGCCTGACCTCGATGGCGGCCAGCTCCGCTTCGAGCGCCGCGGTGCGAGCCCCGGTGATCGCCGCGGGCGCTTTCCCGCCTTGCCCGGGCGCCGCGCCGCCGTCGTCGCCGTGTGGGGCGGCCTGCTCGCTGAGCGCCGCCAGCTCGAGCTG
>Ga0302314_10004977_pt1 | contig 24308 bp, 14 predicted proteins | sample III_Palsa_N2_3_FD_200533 | JGI IMG/M metagenome (GOLD analysis project Ga0302314, IMG submission 200533) | Peat permafrost microbial communities from Stordalen Mire near Abisko, Sweden - III_Palsa_N2_3 | ecosystem: Environmental > Terrestrial > Soil > Palsa > Peat permafrost | place: Sweden... | reverse complement strand
CTCAGAAGAAGAGGCCGGCCAGAAGATTCCCGAGCAGCTAAAGGACTTCTACAGCTCTCAGCATCCTGAGGTGCTCACTACAAAAGCAGCCGCGGTCACGTCGGCCGGCAACGAACTGGTTACTCTCTACAGCCAGAATGTTTTTCCCTACATGAAAGTCACATGGGGAACGCATCCCAACCATATCGGTCACATGAGCTATCCGGGCTGTTTCCGCTGCCATGACGGCAGCCATGCGGCCAAGGACGGAAAGAGCATTACCCAGGATTGCGCGGCCTGCCACAATCTGCTCGCGGTGGATGAGACCAAACCCAAAGTTCTCTCCGACCTCGGTATCAATAAATAGAGAACTCCGAATGTACGGGGCTGTTGGAGGTTCGAGGTTTCCCACCCTTCCGCGATAGGACTGCGCGACCCCGACTGCGACCCCGACCCAGTGGGTCCCCCGGTTCCCCGCTACCCCGATGGGTCACCCAGGATTTGCGTGTCTGGTTTTGCACAGGAGCTATTTACTTTTCCGCTTGCGCGCTCACTGCGGACCCAGAATCTGCTGCTCGTTCGCTGCTCCATCGCTATACAATCGGGGCGATAGCTCCATCAATCCGCAAGCTCTCTGCCCAAAAAGTGCGAGAGTGTGAAGACCGTTCCGCGAGCGTCGATCAGAGCCGGGCTCTCATCGCCTGCGGAAACGGCGTAACTTGGCCGCAGTTGGTTGACAAAGAGGAACATGGCATACAAACAAAGCTTCGGTCTGCCGCTTGCGGTTCTCATCCTGGCCAGCTTCGGAGCATACCTTTCAGGGTCGGCCATGACCCCGCTTCCAGACAAGGACTCGTCCGCCGGGACCACGAACTCACGCCTAGCAGGCGACTGGCATACTTCCGCGGCCGTGAGAATTCCATCGAGCAAGCCGCCCCGATCACCGTCCGACCCGCCAACGGATTCGACCCGGTCTGCCGCGCCAGCAAGTGCGCGACTGGAGCGGATGCTACTTTTGCTGGCGTCTTCCGCGGCCCAGAAGCAGGCGCTTGACGCCGAACTCGCGAACCTGCAAAATCCTGCGTCGTCTCAATACCATCGATGGCTCACGCCGTCGGCTTTTGGCGACGCATATTCGAATTCCGCCGCGGATGTATCGGCGATCTCGGCGTGGTTAGAGAGCCAGGGCTTTCAGGTTTCGCCGCTGCCCGCCGGCCGTGGCTGGATCGAATTCTCTGGAAGCGTGGCCCAGGTCGAGCAGGCCTTCCACACCCAGGTTGACGCGCAAACAGGGCCGATGGGAACGCGGTTCGTATTGGCCGACGGGATCTCCGTTCCTGCCGCGTTCGCGCCGATGGTTCAGGGGCTCGTATCTCTCGACGGCGCGCTTTCCGCGCCCGCTCTCACGCCGCCTCAGGCATTGAAGCTTTCCGCTTCTGAGCTTGCCGCGCAGACTTCGCCGGCACACGCCGCCGCTCTCACCCCACAGCTTGCCGCCGGGCTACTGCACTTTGACGCGCTGCACGCCTCCGGGATTTCGGGTGTGGGTGAGGCGATCGCCATCCCCGCACGCAGCAATATCAACAACAGCGACGTTGCGGCTTTCCGCGCCGCGTTTGGTCTGCCGGCGGCTGCGGTCAAGGTTCTTCCCAATGGCACAGATCCTGGACTCGCAGACGATCAGGCTGGGGCTACGCTGGCGGTTTCGTGGGCGGGCGCGGCTGCACCCGGCGCTCAGATTGTGGTGGTTCCCGCTGCAACAACGGGCGCGACGGACGGGCTGGATCTTTCGCTTGCCGCGATTGTCGACCAGGCTTTGGCACATACGGTCGCCGTGGGTTACTCCAGCTGCGAGACTGCGCTCGCTCCGGCGCACCAGGCCTTCTATGCAGCGCTCTACCGGCAGGCTGCGGCGGAAGGCATTTCGGTGATTGCAGCGGCTGGAGACAGTGGGGGTTCAGCCTGTCATCTGGCTGGAAGCGCGAATCCGGTGAGCAGCGGCTATGCGGTGAATGCGCTGGCTTCTACGCCATGGAATACTGCCGTAGGCGTGGCAGCCTTTGATGCCGCCGGTACTTCGGTGGAAGCGTCGGCTTTCTCGGCCTGGTCGCCGGGTGACGCTGGTGAGCCGGCGTATGCGAGCGGAGGTGGAAGCAGCAATCTCTACGCGACGCCCGCCTGGCAGCCGATTCCTTCGCAAGCGCAGCAAGGCTCGGACGCACCGGGAATCCATGACCGTCTGCTGCCGGACCTGGCTCTCCCCATGGCCATCGACTCCACCGTTAATCCAGGGCTCGCTTTCTGCTTCAGCGGCGTGACTCCCGCAACTGGATGCAACCTCGTTCGCAGCGGAGGCAGTTCAGCCGCCACGGCCTTATTTGCCGGCATTGCCGCGCTGGTCAACGAGAAGAACGGGCAGCAGGGCAACCTTGCTCCCCGTCTCTACGGCTTTTCGCGGCAAAGCGGAGCCTTCACCGACGTTGAGCAGGGAAATGCGCGACTGCCGTGTCTGGCCTCCAGTCCCGGATGCGGGGCTAATTCGCAAATCGGGTTCACTGCCGGCGCTGGTTACGACCAGGCCACAGGCTTGGGCGTGGTGAATGCGCACACGCTGGTCACTGCGTGGGCCTCCCCGGAGACGACGGGCACCGGCCTGGCCAATGTGACCAACACGACCGGACCGGGGCAGACCATCAATCCCTCGGGGTCGATTGTTCTTTCCGCGAACGTGGTCTCCGGCGACGGCGGCCCGGCGCCTACGGGGACGGTCAAATTTCAAGACATTACGCTGGGGCAGACCGTAGCGACTGTCGCTCTCGACATTGGAACCGGCGAAACTTCCACGGCAACGGATACTGCTACGGGTGTCCTTACGCAGGGCGGACATCAGATTGAGGCCGACTACAGCGGCGACGTGAATTACGCGCCGGCCAACTCCGGGTCAGTGGTGGTCGAGGTGCAGCCCAGTTCCACCACTACCACGGTAACGCCCGCCACGAACACGCCCGCCGGGGGCGCCAGCTTCACAGTCACCGCGGCCATCACGTCGCTGGACGCGGGAACTGGCGCGCTTCCGCCCTCTGGGACGCTCGATTTCCGGCTGGACGGCGTCAGCCAGGGAATGAAACAGGTGGTGACGGGCTCGCCCTCCACGGCCAGCATCAGCATGACCGCGCCCTATACCAGCGGAGCGCACCAGATCGTCGGTTTCTACAGCGGCGACAACAACTACTACAACTCAACGTCCCAGGCGGTCACCATCACCGTGGCCAAAGTCGCTCCGACCATCACGCTAACTCCGGCCACCACCACGCCGCTGGCGGGCAGCCAGTTGCAAATCACGGCAAGCATTTCGCCGCCCACGGCAGGCCTCACGCCGCCCACGGGCACGGTGACGTTCACGCTGGACGGAGCATCCGTGGGCACGGAGACTGTAACCTCGGGAACGCCTTCAACGGCCGTCGTGACCATTACCGCTCCCAGTGCCGGAGACCACACGCTTCAGGCCACATATAACGGCGACAGCAACTACACCAGCATCACTTCGTCTTCGGTAACCCTCACCATCGCCAAGGTGGGCACCACACTGGCTTTGACTCCGGCCACGACAAGCCCGTTGGGTGGAAGCGCGCTTGTGGTCACGGCTACTCTCTCCATCACCGGCAGCAGCACGGCTACAGCCACCGGAACCGTCACGTTCACCATGGATGGCGTTACGCAGGGCACTCAACCCCTGTCTGGCGGAACGACGGCCACCAATACCATCACGGTGCCTGCGTCGGGTTCGCACACGTTGCAGGCCTCTTATGGCGGCGATTCAAACTTCCAAGGCTCGACTTCGCCGTCGGTAAATATTGTAGTGTCCAAGACTCCCACCTCGACGGTTGTTTCCCCCGCGACTACTACACCCGTTGCGGGGATGCCTCTGGTGGTCAACGCGACCATCACTCCCTCGACGGCAGGCACAATGCAGCCCACCGGCAGCGTGACCTTCACCCTCGACGGGGTCGGCGCGGGGGTGGGGTCGGTTGTGGCCGGTTCGCCGTCAACGGCCAGCGTTACTCTCTCGACGCTGACACCTGGGCCGCACACGCTGGTGGCAAGCTATAGCGGCGACACGACCTACGCCGCATCGGTCTCAGCTCCCGTGACCATCACGGTCGGCAAAAGTCCTACGACGACTGTGGTGGTTCCAGCTACGCTCACGCCCACTGCGGGCAGCTCTCTGCTGGTGAAGGCCAACGTTACTTCCTCCAGTTCCGTGTCGGCGGCCAACCCCAGCGGCACCGTCACGATCCTGCTGGATGGCGCGAGCCAGGGAACGGCAACCGTGACGTCGGGATCGCCCTCCACTGCGTCGGTCACAATTCCGCTGATCACCGCTGGGCCCCATACTTTGACGGGCACTTATAGCGGAGACACCAACTACGCGGGATCAACGTCGGAGTCGGTGGCCATTACGGCGACGAAGGGCGCCACCGTCACGACCGTCACGGCTACGCCCCCTGTGCTCGCCGCTGGCACACCGGAGACGCTCGCAGCCACCATCGCTCCGGCGGCCGCTGTTACGGGGACCGTTTATACGTTCACGGGAACGGTAAGCTTCTACGACAACGGCACCACTCTGCTCGGCACCGCCGCCATCGCCAGCAACGTGGCTACGCTTTCGGGAATCTCACTGGCAAACAATGTTTCGCATTCCGTTACCGCTATCTACTCGGGCGATACGAATTGGCTGGCCAGCACCTCAACGGCGTTGGCGCTGGCTGCCACCACGCTGCCGGACTCCGTGGTTCTCAGCTCGAACCTCGCAACTTTGTCGCCGGGGCAAGCGCTGGTGCTTACCTTGACGGTTACGCCAACCTCTACGCCTGCGCTTGGCGCCGAGCAGAATCCAACCGGCAACGTGGTCTTCTACGACGGAACAACAATTATCGGCACGGCTCAGCTGGTGGCGTCACCGGTGGGCAACTCGTCCACCGCAACGCTTACCTCGGAGACGCTGCCCGGCGGCCAGGACGTGATTTACGCTGCCTATCTGGGCGACCTTTACTACGACGCGGCTACATCGAATCTGCTCACACTCAACATTCAGGACTTTACCATCGTTGCGGCTCCCACCAACCCGCCCACGAATCTCAACATCGTGCAGGGAACTTCGGGGTCGGCGGGCTTCGTGGTGATCGGGCTGGGCGGATTCAACAATACGGTTCAGGTGATCTGCGCTGTGCCCTCGCAGGACGATATGACCTGCACCACCAGCCCGCAGCAGATCACGCCGCCCGGCACCGTCAATTTCGTGATTCAGACATTTCTGCCCGGGCAGCAAACCACCGCGGGGCTTGACCGAGATCGAGATCGGCGCACGCCGAACCTGTGGCCGCGCGCCGCGGGCGGTACGGCGTTGGCGCTGCTGTGCTTCTTCCTGCTGCCGTTCGGCAGGCGGGCGCGCATCTTTGCGGGACGGAGCACGCGGCGGATTTTGATTCTGATTCTGCTGCTGGCTGGGCTTGGCGGCGCGGGCATCGGCTGCAGCAGCGTTTCCGGCGTGAATGGGACAGGGACGCCGTTGGGCGTGGCTACGCTCAAGATCACCGCGACGGCGTATATCAATAACACGGTCGTCAGCCATAGCGTTTATCTGACGGTGAATGTGGTGACACCGGGGTCGGGAACTTAGAGAGAAGAAGGGACGATGGCAGGACTAGAGGGACGGATTGCGCTGGTGACGGGTGCGTCGCAGGGGATTGGGCGCGCGGTGGCGCTTGAGCTGGCGAGGGCTGGCGCTATTGTTGCCGTGGCGGCGCGCAATGAGGCCAAACTCGCGGAGGTTGTGGCGGAGATCGAGGCGGCAGGCGGCAAGGCAGCGGCGATTGCGCTCGACGTGGCGAGCGAGGAGTCGATCAAGGCCGCAGCCAAGGCGGTGCTGGAGCGCTTTGGCAAGGTGGAGATCCTGGTGAACAATGCCGGGATTACGCGCGACGGGCTGGCGATGGCCATGAAGCGGGCCGACTGGGACGATGTGCTGGGAACGAACTTGACTGGCGCATTTCTGCTGACGCAGGCAGTCTTGCGGCCCATGCTGAAGAATCGCTGGGGGCGGATCATCAATATATCGAGCGTGGTGGGGCGGACGGGACAGGGTGGGCAGGTGAACTATGCGGCCTCAAAGGCCGGGTTGATCGGGCTGACGCGGGCGCTGGCGCGGGAGGTTGCGTCGCGCGGGATCACAGTGAACGCGGTGGCGCCTGGCTACATTGAGACGGCCATGACTGCGGCGCTTGACGAGAAGCAGCGGGCGGCGATGATGGCTACGATTCCTTTGGGACGCGCGGGAACCGACGCAGAGATTGCGCAGTCGGTGGCATTTTTGGCGTCAGAGGGGGCAGGATATATTACCGGGCATGTGCTGGATGTGAACGGCGGGATGTTCATGGGGTGAGGCTCCGCGGCCGATCTACTAATTCTGTCGTATTTAGTCACAACCCTTAAACTTATGCAGGCGAAATCCCGATAGTGTCTTCGGGAAGGTGCAAATGGCTACGAGAGCTTTGCCCGTGAAAGCCTCTGCGGCGACAATCGCAGAGATGGGCAGCGTGCGCTACGTGGCCCGACAGCCGATTCTGGACATTCGGGGCCGCGTGCATGCATACGAGCTGCTCTTTCGGGCAGGACCGGAAACAGCATTCCGCGGGGACGGCGACATGGCCACCCGCAGCATGCTGGACAACACCGTGATGTTCGGGCTGGAGAAGTTGACCGCTGGCTTGCCGGCATTTGTGAATTGCACTCGCGAGGCCCTGACCGAGGACCTGGTGCACGTGCTGCCGCCAAACATGACGGTTCTGGAGATTCTGGAAACCCTGGAGCCGACGCCGGAACTTGTGGAGGCATGCAGCAAGCTGAAGGCCGCCGGTTTCCTGCTGGCGCTGGACGATTTCATCTGGCACGAGAAGTTTAGGCCTCTAGTGGAGCTGGCGGACTATATCAAAGTGGACTTTTCCCTGACCGGTGCGGCCGAACGGAAACTGCTGCTGAAACGGCTGAACGGTACTAATTTGGTGCTGCTTGCCGAGAAGGTGGAGACGCAGCAGGAATACAAGCAAGCCTGTGACGAGGGATTTACGCTGTTTCAGGGGTACTATTTCTGCCGGCCGACGCTTCTGGAGAATCGCAAGGTTCCGGCCAACCAGCTTTCCCAGTTTGAAATTCTGCAGATGATGCGCAGCGACAACCTTGACTTGAGGCAGTTAACACGCCTGGTGAAGCGCGATGCGTCACTGACATACCGGCTGCTGCGGCTGGTGAACTCGCCCATGTGCGCGGTGCGGCAGGAGGTAAAGTCGATTCAATCAGCGCTGCTGGCGGTGGGCGAGCGGAGCTTCCGGCGAATTGCGACGCTTGCGATCACCGGCGAATTGAATGGCAATCAGCCGGACGAACTTCTTCGCATGGCCTTCGTGCGGGCTCGCTTTTGCGAACTGGCAGCCCCTCATTACCGGCTAGACGCAACCGAACAATACTTGATGGGACTCGCCAGCCTGCTGCCGGCGATGCTGCGGGTGCCCATGACGGAATTGACGCCGGGACTCCCCTTGCGCAAAGAAATTCGCCAGGCGCTGGAAGGCACAGCGACCGGCGAGCGTGATCTATTGGCGTGGGCGGAGTGCCATGAGCGCGCAGAGTGGGATACGTGCGACGGAGTGGCTGAGACGCTTGGATTGAAACAGGATCACCTGATGCGGTGCTATACCGAGGCCATGGGATGGGCCGAGGACGCGCTCAAATCCGTTAAGTGACCCGTGCGGCCGGCCCGACAAACATGCTCCAGTCAATCGATGGGATCGCGCTGCATTTTATTTCGGGTTAAAGCTCTCTTCGGGGAGTTGCTGGTAGCTGACAAAGGCTAGCTTCAGGCCGTCGGGCGACCAGGAGGGAACGTTGATGGTTCCCTGGCCACCGAAGAGTTTGGCCAGAACTCGCACCTTCTTGTCTTTCAGCGTCATCAGGCGGAGCTCGACATCCTTGTTGGGCGGATGACCGGTGACGCCTTTTTCATACGCGAGAAAAACCATCGTCTGGCCATCAGGCGAAATGTGCGGAAACCAGTTGTTGCTGTCGTCGAAGGTGACCTGTTCCTGCGCGGAGCCGTCGGGCTTCATGCGCCAGATTTGCATTTGACCGGTGCGCTCGGAGTTGAAGTAGATGTACGCACCGTCGGGCGAGTACTCGGGGCCGTCGTCGAGTCCGGGGGCTGTGGTGAGCCTGGTTTCAGGACCGCCGGCCGCGGGGATGGAGTAGATGTCGAAGTTGCCGTCGCGCTCCCCGGTGAAGGCCAGCGTGGCGCCGTCGGGCGACCATCCGTGCCAATACGACGGCGCGTTCGGCGTGATGAGGCGCGGCGTGCCGCCGGCGATGGGCACAATGTAGACGCGGGATTTGTGGTCGTCGCTGGTCTGGTCGCTGATGGCCAGCGATTGGCCGTCGGGCGAGATGCCGTGGTCGTTGTTGCAGTGGATCTGCGGTGCGGTTGAGATCAGCGTGGGCTCGCTGCCGTCGAAGGCGAGGCGGCGGATTGTTCCATCCTGGTTGAAGATTAGGAATTTTCCGTCGCGGGACCAGTTGGGCGCTTCAAAGTGCGCTGCTGAAGTGTATTCCACGTGGCGATCGGTGGATGCGATGGTGATGGTCTCGAGCGAGCTGATCAAGACTTGCTTGCCGCTGGGCGGGGGCAGTTGCTCCAAGATCACGTTGGAGAAGACAGCTTTCTCGACCACGTTCTTGTCGTGCGCGCAGACACCGATGCCGATGTAGAAGTCGCCGCTTAGGGCGAGCTTGGTGGATGCTCCGGCGGGCTGCAGTTTGCCGTCTTTGCCGGAGACGAAGGCGTAGAAATAGTCGCCGCGTTTTTCGATGCGGACTCGTCTGGGCGCGGAGATGTTGGATTCGACTTCGTGGGTGTCGGCGCCCTCGGCATCGCGGTACTGCAGCGAGGTCAGGCCGACTCCGTGGACGGCTACATCGACGGCGGGCGACGGGCCGTCGAGAGATTCGCGGATCATGAGCACCGCCTTGCGATGCGGATTACCGCCTGCGCCTAGGAAGGCGATGTCGGCGGTGAGGGCCACGTCGCCGGAGACTTTCTTCCACGCGAAGTGGAAGTCGTCGATGCCGAACCACATGTTCTCGCCGCTGCCGCTGATGGTGTAAGTGTGGTTGGTCTCGTCGTACACGACGGAGCCGGGATGGAGCACGGTTCCCACGTCCTGGTGATCGGTGAAGATGCCGTGAGGCAGGGGCTGGGACTGTGCGATGACCATCACGGGAGCGAGGACGAAGAGGGCGGCGATGCTTAGTTTGACGGCGGTGGGAAGATAGGTGGCTAACATGCGGGGCCTTTCGAAGCTCGTGCTTGAAATTGGAAGAACAGATCCTTCGACGTTGCTTGGATTAGGCCTTCGACTCGTTTCTCGCGCGCGAAGAACGTGAGATCGCTGGTCGGGGACGAAGGTCTGGGTATCGGTTGAATTCGCGGCGACCCTACGGGGCGCCGGGATTTGGGATGGATCTCTTCCCAGGACTCCGTCCGCCACGGCGGACTCCGGCCTGGGCTATTATCGTTGGCTCCCTCCGGGAGCAAGTTAACTTACCGTTCATTTCATTATCAACTTGCACCCAGAGTCATACTGCTCCAGTTTCAAGCTCTTGAAATCGATCAATCGGGCCAATTATAGCTGGCTTGGAGTTTGCCGTCTGTGCCGACGAGAAGCAGCGCGGCGTGGCCTGAGGGCAAAGTGCCTGCGAAGCTTTTGCCGCTGCGGAGGTCAGTGAATGAAACTGCGGTCTGGTTGGACTCCGAGGTTAGGACGTAAAGGGTGGCGTTGGTTAAGCGCGTTGGGCAGATGAGGATTCCGGGGTCGGTGATGGTGGTGGTGTAGATGGGCGCGAAGCCCGCCGACTTGAGCGCGTAGCTGTAAACATCGGCTACGGCGCGGAGATTGCTGTTCAGCTCAAGCGGGAGAGCTGCGAAAAGAATCTTGCCCTTGCCGAGCGGCTTTTCAAGCCAGTCCTGTCCATCGGGAAGTACGGCGCGCGTGAGTGTTGTCGTTTTCAGGCCGGAGTAGGTTAGGGCTTCGTCGCCGCCGGGGAAATGGAAGAGAGTGTCGCGCGTGAGGATCGGGCCGATGGTGTAGGGAATGCCAAGCGTGGCCTGGCGTCCAGTTGGATGCAGATGGGCGTCTTCGGCAAAGGGGCCGGTGACGAGCAGGGTTGCGCCGACTTCTACACGCTGTTCGATTGCGGTCCAGGCGGCATCGGTCAATCCGAAGGGCGAAGGAAGCAGGATGAGCTTGGGAGAGCCGAGCAGCTCAGGCTGATATTCGCCCACCGCGTAGGCCTGGCTGCGGGTGTAGTTATAGAGCACGCGCACCGCTGTTTGTTGAGCCTCAATGGCTGAACCGTTGGCAACAGAGAGCTGATACGACTGCGGCAGAACCAAGGCGACTTCAGGCTGGACGAGGGCATCGGCGAAGGGCGCGGCCTGGCGGGCAAACTGGCCCAGGTCGCGCATCTGGTTCTCCCAGACTTTCGACGAGCCGTCGCTGCGCAACATGCCGAAATCGACCTCGCGGTCCCAATCCCACTGTATGGCGCCTGTCGATCCGGCGGCGAAACCAAGAGCCCACTTGCGCTCAGTGAGGCCTAGGCCAGTGAATTCGTCGTAGCGCCACGTGCCGTCGGGAGCCCAGGCAGGCTGGTAGCCGGTTTCACCCGTAATGTTGGGCACGCCGGGGCGCTTGGCTGCTATCGAATCCCACAGCAATGCATCGTCCTGCCAGTAGGTGTGATTGGTGGTGAAGGAGACGCCCGCGCCGCCATAGAACTGGTTGAGCACGCGGTCGGTCACGCCGCCTTCGTCCTGGCCCACGTCGATCAGTTGCTTGCTGCCCGTGGAGCGGATGAGCGCGACCATCTGCTTGACCCAGCCGCTGAAGGCATCCTGCGCGAAGAGGTTGTAGTCCAGAGCGCGCACCTGGTTGGGGTTGTTGTAGCGGCCGTAGTGGAGGTCGGCCGGGGCCGGCAGGGGGATCGTGTCGAAGCTGCTCAGAGACTCCTGCGTTACGCGCCAGGCTTCGGCCAGCGCGGCCAGATGGACATATTTTTGCGCCAGCCATTCGTGCCATGCGGCTACTTCCGTGGGATCGCCGTTGGGGAGATTGCCGTGGAAGACCTGGCGGGGGTTGGAGAAGCTGGGCTCGTTGATCAGGTCCCACGAGAGCCAGGGCACATCTTTGAATTGCTCGACTACAGAGCGGACGTAGGCCTGCTCGGCATCCACCGAGGCGGGGTCGGTATAGGGATTCGGCGGCGTTACGGCTGGGTCCTGAACGCGGGGTGCGGGGCCGGAGTGCGGCGAGAAGGCGAAGAAGGTGAAGTTGACGGCGATGTTGTGGCGGTGTGCGCAGTGGAGAAAGGCTTCGACGTTGCGCAGGAAGCGCTGATCGACGCCGCCGGTCTCGGAGTCGATGAATTTGCCGTTCTGCATCCACACGCCGGTGCGTACGAAGCTGACGCCGTGGGACGCCATCTCGGCAAAATCCTTGTCCCAGATGGCGGCGTTGCGGGGTCCGGAGAAATCCCATCCGTTCGCTTCAGTGGAGAAGTAATTGGTGCCGACGGGGAAGAAGGGCTTGCCGTCGAGGGTGAGGAAATCGCCGTGAACGCCCAGAGCGGGGCCTGTGGCAAGCGTGGTGCGATCGGCGACGAGGAATGCGTTCTGATAAAACTCGCGAGGCTGGCCTCCGAGGGTGAGGACAGCGGTGACTGTGTAAAAGCCAATTGGAAGCGGCAGATGGAAGGGTACATCAAGATCTTCATCCGGTTTGCCGGTGAGGGGCACGCCGGCTTTGGAGATGACTTCCTTTTCCGACGAGAGCTGAAGTTGGAGTTCGCCGCTCACTGTTGCGTCGGACTTTTCCTGGCGGGGGAATCGCAGATGGACGGTGAGGACGGGCGGTTCTCCGGGGCGAATGACGGAGAACGGCGCCTCAATGCTCAAACTGGTTGAGCCCTGGCTGGCATAAACGGCGGCTTGCTGAATCAGACGGATGCCGTCCGCGGTTGCCCAATAGCCAGCGATGGGATCGAAATCGAGAGCGACGACTCGGCTGGCTGAGCCGGGTCTATCTGGCCCGCGGCCCATGCGGCCGGCGACGATGACCGGTGCGGCGACAAGCAGGCCGGTCGAGTCGGCCATATATCCCAGCCCGTTGAGCCGACCTTCGACGGCGAAGAAGTGCTGCGCGTGAAGTTGGAGCGCCGGCAACCACGCGTATCCTGAGCGCCAATGAAATGCGGCGTCGTGGACAACGGGAACTTCGTAGGTGTGACGGAATCCGAGGGCGCGGGAGTAGGTGTCTTGCGGTGCGGCTTCGACGAACTGGCCGTTGACGAGGCTGACGGGGACCCGGAGCGGCTGGCCGCCCAGGATGAGCAGGTTGCCGCCGCTATCTAGATAGTGGTCGATCGATTTCCACGATTCAACGGGGACTGCGGAGCCGTAGGGAAGCACCAGAAGATCGGCGTCGGCCAGGGTTTCAGGAGCGGCCAGGGCGACCTCATCGGCGAAGGCGGGGTTCAGCCCCGCAAGAGCTTTGTCGAGAGTGGGGCGATCTATGGGCTGGCTGGAGACGGTGGGAAAACCTGGCTGCCAGAAGACGACAACCTTGGCTTGCAGCGGCATGGAGAAAAGCGTAGCCGCGAAGAGAGCACTAAAATACCGGCGCATGAAAATCCCCATCTACCGTTGGCTCAATCCGCGTGGAAAGACGCGAAATTCGCGGATTGCAAAGCTTTGGGCTGGGGATGATGATAAGGGCTTCGGTGCGGGGTTGAGAAGGGCTGGACGAAGCATTGTTGCCGAAGAACCCGCAGGTCGGGGTGGCGAAGCCGGGGGGTCTCCCACCCATTCCGCAAAGGACGCGGAATGGATGGGGCACCCGGAGCTCTTGCCGGCTTACTGCGGGGTCTGCGGTGTTGGCGCGCCGTTGCGCGGGGCGGTTGGTGTGCCTGCGGGCGGCGGTCCAATGGCGCTTACGGCTGTGGCTAGAAAACTGCCATCCTTTAGCGCTCCGTCAACGCGGATCGAGTCGCCCACCTGGATATCGGCGAGTGTGATGGGATCGCGGCGCTTGCGGAAAGTGGTGTTCTCGTCGGCGACGAAGGAATGAGGCGTATTGTCGATGGCTCCCATGAGGGTGACTTTGACGCCGTCAATGGCGGTCACCTTGCCCATGATCCAGGTCTTGCCGTAGTTGGCTTGCATCTCACGCATTTGCCTGGCGCGTTCCGGATCGATCTGCATCACCGTGGTGGCGCCTACGGATTTGGCAGCCGCATCCACATCGCCCATGGCGGTGATGGCGTCGCCCACCTTGATGTCAGTGGACTTGAGCGGGGTGGGGGGATTGCCACCGCCACCAGCGCCCCATCCGGCACCTTGTCCGCTGCCTTGTCCACCCCCTTGTCCAGCTTGCCCGCCGCGTTCGACTGCCGCGCCCTGGGGCCTCGCCGGCTGCTTCATGATCCGCGTGTTGGCGCTGTAGTGCACGGTGTAGGTCTCGCCAGTTTCAGTCTTGATGGTGTAGTGGTCGGCAGCGACTTCAGTGACGGTGCCCATGAGGCCGCGGGCCATGCCTCCGCCAACGCCCCAGCCGCGACCGCCTCCGCGCCCCTGGACTTGGGCCTGGGGTTGCGACGAGCTTGTGGCGGGTGGCGTGGGCGCGTCCTGAGCAGATGCGGCAATGGCGAGGGCGAGACCGATAAGAGCCGGGACTAAAGCACAGAGTTTCATGGAAGCTCCTGCGAGCCGGAATGCGGCTCTATGTGCATAGACGGCGGAAAGGCGGGCGGGGACGACGGCCAGGCGCGAATTGGGCGAGTATGAGGTGGCTGGCTTGAACTGCCGACCTCTGATTTAGGATTTCTTATAGCTTTTGAGAAGCTCTCGATGGGGGTCTGCCGCGTGATTCGTAATCGCTTTGCAATTGCCGTGTTCTCGACTGCCGTGTTTGCCTCCGTTACCTGGCCGGCGCGGGGATCTGCCGCGACCGCAGCGCAAGACCAACCGGCTGCTCCCGCAACCGCGCAACTCGACGCGCTGAGCGGGGAGTACACCGACCCCGGCGAACCCGACTCGCCTATCAGTTTTTACGTGAAGGACGGCAAACTATTGACGGAGACGGAGCGCACCATTCCGACCGAGTTGAAGCCCATCTCGGCCACGGAATTCAGCATTCCCGATGCGAAGGTGACCATCAAGTTCACGCTGGATGCTACGGGCCATGGCGCGAGCGTGGTTATCTCGTTCGCGCCGGATGCGGTTTACAAGCGAACGGGCGAGCCGGTGCATCACTTCTTTCAAGATTATCAGCGCACTGAGGCCATGGTTCCCATGCGCGACGGGGTCAAGCTGCACATCGTGTATCTCAAGCCCGCGGATATCAGCGGGCCGCTACCGTTTCTTGTTCAGCGAACGCCTTACGGATGCGACGGCACCAATCGCGCGTCATTCTCCGGCGGCCGTCCGGAACTGGCGCGGGAAGGCTACATCTACGTCTGCGGAGACATTCGCGGGCGCTTCAAGAGCGAGGGCGAATTCATTATGAGCCGGCCGCTTGCCGACCACAAAGATCCCAAGGCGGTGGACGAGAGCACGGATACATACGACACCGTTGCCTGGCTGCTGGTTAATGTCGTTGGCAACAATGGGCGCGCGGGCTTTGTGGGCACAAGCTATCCGGGATTTCTGGCCATGATGGCGGGCATCGATCCGCACCCGGCGGTGAAGGCCATTTCACCGCAGGCGCCCATGATCGATGTGTGGATGGGCGATGACTTCTTCCACAACGGAGCATTTCGGCAGACCTATGGATACGACTACGTTTACGCGATGGAAACCAACAAGGAACGCGCCGACCCGGACTACGGCAAAGACAAGGACGGGAAGCCGCGCGACGGATTCGACTATTTCCTCGAGCGCGGTAGCTTTCAAGAGGACGTAAAGAAATCCGGGTCAAAGCTTCTGCCCACGTGGAAGCTGTTTCTTGAGCATCCCGCGTATGACGTCTACTGGTCCTCGCGCGGCGTGGAACATCATCTCAACTCCGTTACGGTGCCGACGCTCTCGGTTGGCGGGTACTACGACCAGGAAGATATGTTCGGTCCGCAGATCGAATACGAGAGCCTGGAGCCGCACGACGCGAAGCATGAGAACTTTCTCGTGCTGGGCCCGTGGCTGCATGGCTACTGGTCTTCTTCGTCGCGGCACATGGGGAACGTCAACTACGGCGAGCCCATCGGCAAGGAGTTTCGCTCGCAGATCGAAGCCAAGTTTTTCGCGCACTACCTGAAGGATGCGCCGGGAGAGGACAAAGCGGGATTCGATCTGGAAAACACGGCCAGCTTTCAAACCGGATCGAATACGTGGAAGCGGTATGCCAGTTTTCCGCCCAAGGAGGCGCAGACCACCAGCCTGCACCTGGCCGACGATGGCAAGCTGAGTTGGAGCGAATCGACCTCGCCGGCCAAAACCAGTTACTTGAGCGATCCAGCCAACCCGGTACCGTATCGCCACAGGCCCATACAGCCGACCTATGGACCGGGTTCCGAATGGTTCACGTGGCTCAGCGAAGACCAGCGCTTTGTCACCGACCGTAAAGACCTCGCCGTATGGAAACTGCCGGTGTTGAAGAAGGATATGGTGCTGACCGGCGAAGTAATCGCCGACATTTTCGAATCGACCAGCGGCACCGACAACGACATCGTGGTGAAGCTCATCGATCAATATCCTGATGACGACCCCGACGCGAAGATGCGCGGCTATCAGCTGATGACCAACGAAGAGATCTTCCGCGGGCGCTATCTGCAGAGCTTTGAAAACCCCACGCCGCTGCGCGCGGGCTCAGTTCATGAGTACAAGTATTCGTTGCACGATGTTGACCACGTCTTCAAGGCCGGGCACACGGTGATGGTGGAGGTGCAGAGCACCTGGTTCCCGCTCTACGACCGCAATCCGCAAACGTTTGTGCCCAACATCATGAACGCGAACCCGGGAGACTACAAGCTGGCGACAATTACGATTTATTCCGATTCGGAGCACGATTCCACGCTGCAGGTGCCGCTGGTGAATCCGTGCGACCAGATTGAGTGCTTTTAGCATCTTCGCTCGGCGGCTTTGTCCGCGAATCATTCTCGATTCAGCTTGGCGCTCAGCTTGACCGCAGGCTTGCCGCTTGCGCTATTGAGCATCGTGGAGTATTCTGTCTTCACTTTGCAATGCAAAGTCAAAGAGGTGCCATGACCATCTTCGATTTGCTCTTGATTCTTCTGGTCCTCGGCTCGGCTGCGGCCATTCTTGTTGCCGTTATCGCACTGTCCTTCCGGCGCTGGACCTTTGTGGGGAAAGTGCTCGCTGGCCTCATCGCCGTATGGATCGTCTACCTGGGCGCCGGAACTGCGGCGGCGCTGCTGACGCCGCAGCACGTCATGTCCATTGGAGAAGACCGCTGCTTTGACGAGATGTGCTTCGCAGTAACCGGCGTTCAGCGTACCGCGTCGATTGGCTCCGCGGGCAGCATGACCAAGGCGCAGGGCGTCTTCTTCATCGTTGACGTCAAAATCACGGATCGCGGCGGCCACGCGCAGAAGGAAAATGGCCGCAACGGGGTCATTGTCGACCAATCCGGCCAGATCTATCGCGAATCGCAGGCGGGTCTGCTGGCACTCTCGCAAGTGGGTGGCCCGCTTCCTGGCCTCGATTCCAAAGTGGAGGCGGGCCGGAGTGTAGCCACCAAGCTGGTCTTCGATGTTCCCGTAAGCGCCGCGCAACCTGCGTTCGTGCTGGGAAGCGACCTCAAGTTCAATCCAGCCAGCATCGTGATTGCCGACGAATGCCACTTCCTGCACAAGCCCACCATCGTTCCGCTGGGCTGACGAACGCCGGCGGGTTCCCGAGGGCACAAATCTGAGGCCCGGGAAGAAGCGAATCTCAAGGAGCAACTCCGGCATCGAAAATCCGGGTTAAAATAGGAACAGCGCTATGATCCTGCACCAGCCAATTCCGGCACTCCTCTAGCGGCGTCCGCCGCCTGCGCTTGTTTTCCGCCCTTTTCCCAGATTCATTCTCTAATTGAAGGTCTGGCGCCTGCTGAGGAGCCGAGGAGTTTGCCGTGATTGATCGTTTGCAACAGATGGAGCAGCACTATGACGAGCTTTCCACCCAGATGGGCCTGCCCGAAATCATTACTGACCATGAAAAATATCAGAAGGCGGGCCGGGCGCTTCGCGAGCTTCAAGAGCCGGTGACGAAGTTTCGCGAGCTGAAGCAGGTGAAACAAGGGCTGGCAGAGGCGCGTGCGATGCTTTCGGAGACGGATGCGGACATGCGCACCATGGCCGCCGAGGAGATCGCCGCGCTGGCTCCGCGAGAGACGGAGCTTGAAGAAGAGATCAAAGTTCTGCTGCTGCCCAAAGATCCCAACGACGAGAAGAACGTGATTCTGGAAATTCGCGCCGGCACGGGCGGCGATGAGGCATCGCTGTTTGCCGCGGAGATCTTCCGCATGTATACGCGGTTTGCCGAGCAGCACAAGTGGAAGGTAGAAGTGATGTCGATGTCGGAGTCAGGAGTGGGCGGGTACAAGGAAGTGATCGCGATCATCGAAGGCGAGCGCGTCTACTCGCAGATGAAGTGGGAGAGCGGCGTGCATCGCGTGCAGCGAGTGCCCGCAACCGAGACGCAGGGGCGTGTGCATACTTCGGCGGTGACGGTCGCGGTGCTGCCCGAGGCCGAGGATGTGGACATCAAGATCGAAGCCAAGGATCTGCGCATCGACACATTCTGCTCGTCGGGGCCGGGCGGGCAGTCGGTGAATACAACCTACTCCGCAGTGCGCATTACGCACATTCCCACTAACACGGTGGTCAGCTGCCAGGATGAGAAGTCGCAGATCAAAAATCGCGACAAGGGCATGCGCGTGCTGCGGTCGCGTTTGTACGAGATGGAGATGGACAAGCAGAATGCGGAGCTGGCGAAGACGCGCAAGGAGCAGGTGGGCAGCGGCGACCGCAGCGAGAAGATTCGCACTTACAACTTTCCGCAGAATCGCATGACGGACCACCGCATCGGCCTCACGCTGCATCAGCTTGACCTGGTGATGGAGGGCCGCCTGCAGCCGATTGTGGATGCGCTGATTACGCATTACCAGGCGGAGCAGTTGAAGGGCGAATCCGGACAGGCGGCGTGAGCGATGCCTCCGGTTTCGCTGTTCCTGTTTCAGGGAACTGGCCGCCTGCAATCCGGTCCTCACCCGGAACGCGCGCGCGCGGACGCAGAGCTGCTATTAATGCATCTTTTGCGGATTGATCGCGCGTGGTTGATGGCTCATTCCGACGCTGAGTTTGGGGCCGACTATCGGAAGCCGTACGATGAACTCCTTCAGCGCAGGCGTGTTGGCGAGCCAATCCAATTCATTACCGGCGAGACGGAGTTCTACGGGTTGCCGTTTCGCGTGACGCCGGACGTGCTGATTCCGAGGCCGGAGACCGAGCACCTGGTGGAGCAGGCGCTTGCGCTGGCCGCTCGATTCGAGCATCCGCGCATCGTGGATGTGGGGACAGGTTCGGGCGCGATTGCGGTTGCACTGGCGCGTCATCTGTCGCAGGCGCAAATCGCCGCTGTTGATATTTCCGCCGCGGCGTTGGAAATTGCGCGCGAGAACGCCGAGCGCAACGCAGTGTCCGATCGCATCCGATTTCTGCAAGGCGATTTGTTGGGGCCGGTTCGTGACGAGCGCTTCGACATTGTTGTTTCCAATCCGCCTTACGTGGCTGCCGCGGATCGTGAAACTCTTGCGGTGGAAGTGCGCGACCACGAGCCGGCGCTGGCGTTGTTTGCCGGCGACGATGGATTTGACATCTATCGTCGTCTTATTCCGGATGGGTTTGCGGTTCTAGAACCGCGCGGTTATATGCTGTTGGAGATTGGGTATGGACAATCGGCGGCGGTTGCTGCGTTGCTCACGCAAGCCGGATTCGTTGGGATTGAATTTGTCCCGGATTTGCAGGGGATTCCGCGCGTGGTGTGCGGACGACGGCCGTGAGTTTGTGCTCTAGCCCGACGCTGGTTCGCCGATGCGCATGTGATAGTTGAACACGAGCAGGGTGGCGATTCCAAACAGCATGGCGAGCAGCGCCAGCGGCGGCCCGAATGGATATCCTTCGGTCAGCGAGAAGCGGATGAGCACGATCGACACGACGAACGCGGCGCTGCGAAATACGACATCATAGTGGCCGGAAACGACGATCGACAGAATCAGGATCAGCACATCGGTAAAGATCATCACCGTGAAGAGGTCGTTGTAAAAAGTGGTGGCGTGGCCAACGACTTCCTGGCCGGTGACGGCGACACGATAGAAGTCCATGCCAATCAGGCTCAGGTTATACGAGGCCATGATGAGCAGCAGCGCGCCCAGGCCGAGGGCGACACATTTCTTTTGCGCAACGAACAGGCTCTGCGCGCGCGACGGGGAATCAGTATGCGCCTGTTTGGGAGTTCGCCGCGCCACCTGCATAAAGACCGCAACCAGCAGGTACATCAGAAACCCCGCCCACATATCCACAAACAGCGGCAACGCGCCCCAGGTGAGCTTGTGCTGCGCTACCATTTCCGATGCGTCGGGAAGGTCCTTGAAGACTTCCCGGATGAAGATGAGCGAGACAATCTCGAACTGGTTGGCGACGGACGTAGTGGTTGACTCGTGCAGCGCGCCGATCAGCGTGACCACTTCGTAGAACAGGACGAAGTTGAACGGGGTTGAGATCGCAACCAGGTAGTTCTCGCCGGCGTCAGCCAGCAGCGCCGGTGGATGCGCGAGGGTTTTGGAGAGAAAGATCAGCAGCAGATGGATGGCGAAGCCGGCGATCCCTAAGCGGACGACCAGGTGCTTGAGCGCCGTCTTGTTGCTGTCGGAAAAGATGCGGTCGTGGAACTCACCGATGCGCAGCCAGATCAGGCCGGGCTGTCCGGAGGCTCCGTGTTCGGGTTCATGCTCGGCGTGCGTCATGGGCTGGGGGATGATCGAGCATTAGATTAACTCATCCCGGGTTCGATTGGGGCTTCAATTGGCGCGACCGGTCTTGGTCAACTCGCGATAAAAGCCAAGATCGCGGCCGCTGAGGCTCTTGGCGATGTAGGCAATCTGGCCGAAATGCAGGCCGAAGTGCTCGACTACCTGGTAGACGGTCTCCAGGCCGGTGACGTGGTAGCCCTGAACCTCGTAGGACGCGGTCAGGTCTGCTTCGGTCAGGCGTGCGAGCACCTTGCCCGCATCGTTGATGGTCGCGCCGAGGCGGTCCAGCAGTTGGGCAGCGGTGAGGCCGCTCTCGGTGGAGAACTCGGTGGGCCGGTCGCGGTGGTCTTGTTCGCGATTGAAGGAGGCAACCAGCCACTGGCGGACGTTGCCATTGAGGTGCAGGACGAGATTGCCGATGCTGTTGGAAGCGACGTTGGGACGCCACCAGACCTGCTCTTCGCTGAGCGGTTCGACGCAGGCGCGGAGGCGGGGCCAGTAGTGCTCAAGCAATTTGTGGCGGGAGAATTTGAGGAAGAGCTCGGTGACATTGGGAGAGGAGTTGGTCATTGAGTTGCAATCTCCGTGAGAAAGAATTCCTTGAACAGAGTACGCGAGAATCCCTGTCACTGGCTTGCCGGAAGAATTTTACGAATGCCGGTGGGATGAGGGGACGGCGAGTGATGGCATATGCACCGGGAATTGTTCTGGCTTCGATCCGCGCCCTACGGGGCGGAGCGTCTTGGTGGAAAAGCGCCCCCAGGGCTGCGTCCGGCGCGGACTTGCCCTGGGCTATTTTCGACGCCTCCCTCCGGGAGGATTGGGGTTTTGGGTCGTTCAGGGTTCCACAGCAAAGTGTTTTGGTGACGAAAGCATTCATACAGATCTGTCTGGGTGGTGGGTGGGACAATTGCGGAAGGTCTGGGTGCAGGCATAGAATGCCGTCTGAAATCGTTTTCAGTAGAGGACCTGACTATGCGCATTTCCACACCGCTCTCGCTTGCCGCTCTCGCATTCGCCGCTCTTGCTTCTCTCACTGCAACCGCGCAAAAGTCTGCCGCGCCGCAGGCGGTGGCGCAGACGCCGCCTATGGGGTGGAACAGTTGGAACTTTTTTGCCGAGCGGGTCACGGACAAGGACATTCGCGCCTCCGCCGATCAGATCGTTTCCACGGGCATGAAGGACGCGGGCTACATCTACGTGAACATCGACGACACCTGGGAAGGCAAGCGCGACGAGAACGGGCTGCTGCACACGAATGACAAGTTTCCCGACATGAAGGCGCTGGCCGATTATGTGCACTCGAAAGGTTTGAAGATCGGCATTTATTCCGGGCCGGGGAACAAAACGTGCGGCGGCTATCCAGCCTCGCTTGGGCATGAGGAACAGGATGCCAAGATGTACGCCGATTGGGGTATCGACTACCTGAAGTACGACCTGTGCAGCTTTATTCCGGATGTGATGCAGAAGCAGGCGCCGGGCGACAAGGCTGCGCAGATGAAGCTGATGATTGCCGCCTACGAAAAGATGAGCAACGCGCTCAAGGCGACCGGCCGGCCGATTGTGTTTTCGCTCTGCCAGTATGGCTGGGACGCGGTGTGGGAGTGGGCGCCGGCGCTGGGCGGAAACCTGTGGCGCACCACCGGCGACATTGACCCGCACTGGGATCGCATTTACGCCATCCTCTCGCAACAGGATGGGCTGGCCAAATACGCCGGGCCCGGACACTGGAACGACCCCGACATGCTTGAAGTGGGCAATGGCAAGCTGTCGCTGGCCGAGAACCGGTCGCATTTTTCCATGTGGGCCATGCTGGCCGCGCCGCTGCTGGCGGGCAACGACCTGCCCAATATGAAGCCGGAGATCAATGCGATTTTGACGAACCCCGACGTGATTGCGATCGACCAGGACAAGCTGGGCAAGCAGGGAACGCGGGCTTATTCGGATGGCGAAGTGGAAGTGTGGACGCGGCATCTTTCCGGCGGAGCGCTGGCTGTAGCCGTACTCGCTGCGGGCGACACGCGCTACTCGACGCATCCTTTCCACCTGGATTTGGCGAAGCTGGGATTGCACGGGCCGCAGGAGGGCAAAGACCTGTGGTCGGGCAAGCCGATTACGCTGACCGAGCACATGCCGATTGAGATTGGGAGCCACGACATTCTGCTGGTGCGGATTGCGGCGCCGAAGTAGAGGGTCTCACTGCGCGCGAGCGAGGCACACTGCAAACCACCCGCGCTCATCCATCCAGGTATTCTCGGGATCGAATCCGGCTGCGGATAGCATCGCCTCGACGTGGCCGGGGGCGTATTTGTAGCTGTTCTCGGTGTGGATGCGCTCGCCTTCTTGAAAGGTCAATTCCAAATCGAGGGTGGGAATCTGGACTTGCTGCGCGATCAGGCTCTCGAGATGCATTTCGATGCGCGATTCGGCGGGGTTCCAGACGGCGCGGTGGGCGAAGGATTCCAGATCGAAGTCGGCGGCCAGTTCGCGGTTGAGGCGGGCGAGCATGTTGAGGTTGAAGCGGGCGGTGACGCCGGCGGCATCGTCGTAGGCGGCCAGCAGCGTGGATTCGTCCTTCTGCAAATCGACGCCGAGCAGCAGCGTGTCACCGGGTTCCAGGCCGGCGCGAACGATTTCAAGAAGCCCGGCAGCCTGATGCGGCTCAAAGTTGCCGATGCTGGAGCCGATGTAGAGGACCATGCGTCGCTCGCCCGCGGCGGCCGGATAGAGGTCGAGGCCCTGGGTGTAGTCCATCACGCGGGGCAGGACATGGACGCCGGGAATCTCGTGCTCGATGCGCTGGCGAGCGGCCAGGAGAGCGCTGGCGGAGACGTCGACGGGCTCGTAGAACAGGGTTCCCTGGAAATCGATAGCGGCCTTGAGCAGGAGGCGCGTCTTGTCGGCCGAGCCGGCGCCCAGCTCCGCGATGCGAAGCCGGGTCAAGCCGCTGGCCTGCGAGGCTTTCTCGATGATCTCCGAGGCGTTGGCGGCGAAGATTGCGCGCTCGGTGCGGGTGAGGTAGTACTCGGGCAGCCGGGTGATCTGGTCGAACAGATGAGAGCCCGCCGCGTCGTAAAAGAGCCATGCAGGCAGACTCTTAGGACGGGCTGCGAGGCCTTCGCGGACGGCCAAAGCAACGGGTGATTCAGCCTGAATAATGATCTGGGGAAGAGCGATCGTGGTCATTCGGTCACTTGTTCAACGAGTCTTTTGGATGCAGCGAGAGCACGGCCGGTTACGCAGATGCATGAAAATTCGCGACATGTGTTTTTGCGGTCCAACTTCAAGATGCGAATGTTTTATGACGCCAATCGGATTCCGGAGAACTGCCAGCGGGTTTCCGGTGGAAAGAAATTGCGATAGGAAGCCCGGATGTGGGCGGCCGGTGTAACGCAGGAGCCTCCGCGCAGCACCATCTGCCCGCTCATGAATTTGCCGTTGTATTCGCCCAGCGAGCCGGGAAGCGGCCGGAAGCCGGGGTAGCCCAGGTAGGCGCTCGCGGTCCACTCCCAGCAGTCGCCAAAGAACTGGGCTGGTCTCTCCGAAGATTCCGCAGGGTCCTGGCTGTCGAGGGTTTCCGGGGCGGGAGCGGGGAGAAGCCGGCCTGAATCGAGCAGATTGCCGTTGACGGGCTGAGCTTGAGCCGCGGCCTCCCACTCGAATTCGGTGGGCAGGCGATGGCCGCACCAGCGGGCGTAGGCGTCGGCTTCAAAGTAGCTGATGTGGCTGACCGGAATGTTTTCCAGGCTGGCAAGGGGAATCTCGCCGCGCAGAGTGAAGATGTTCCAGAAACCATGGGTTTCTGTCCAGTAGAGCGGGGCGCGCCAGCCGTTCGCCTTGACCGCGTCCCAGCCGGCAGAGAGCCACAACTCCGGCTTTTTATAGCCTCCATCGTCAATGAACGCGGCAAATTCGGCGCAGGTGACGAGCCGCGTTGCCATTCGATACGGGTCGAGCCAAACACGATGGCGCGCGCGCTCATTGTCGAAGCAGAAGCCGGGGCCGTTGTGACCGGCTTCGCTCAGGCCGCCGGGAAAGGCGTGGAACCGGATGCCGGGGATCGTTCCTATGCTTGAGGCACTGCAAGGCGCGGCAGATGCAGCGTCCGCATCTTGCCAGGTTTCAAATTCGAGACCGGTGGGAAGGGTCAAGACCGGTTCGGGAGCGTCGATCTTCGGGCGTGAGGACCGGTAGGGGGGC
>Ga0302314_10004976_pt1 | contig 24309 bp, 20 predicted proteins | sample III_Palsa_N2_3_FD_200533 | JGI IMG/M metagenome (GOLD analysis project Ga0302314, IMG submission 200533) | Peat permafrost microbial communities from Stordalen Mire near Abisko, Sweden - III_Palsa_N2_3 | ecosystem: Environmental > Terrestrial > Soil > Palsa > Peat permafrost | place: Sweden... | reverse complement strand
TGTGTCTTTTTCTCCCCCCCCCGCGCCGCCGGCGGGGGGGCCCGGGGGGCCCCCCGGCCCCACCGCGGCCGCGAACCCGGAAAGCTCATCGGTGCTGACCCCGAGCCGCAGATCGGGCCCGGTGCCCGGGACCTGGCCGTGCAGGCGCAGCATCGCCGCGTTCGCGTACAGGTGATCACCGGCCAGGTCCCACTCGTAAACGCCCGCTTCGTGCCCGCCCGCGGCCTCACCCGGCTCCTCCCGGTGCCCGGATACCAGGCGCCAGATCCTGGCCGCGGCCAGGTCGGCGAGTACTTCGGCGAAGGCGCGCTCGGTCGGGTCGAAGGGCATCTCCTCGCCGCCGTCGCTCACCCGGGTCAGGTACAGCACGCCGAACGGGCCCGCGGCCCCCGCCAGGGGCACGGACCCGCACGCGTACGGCCCCGGCACCCGGGCGGCGGCCTCCGGGTACCGGCGGGCCCGCTCGGCCGCCCCGGAGACCCAGACCGCGCGACCCGACCGCAGCGCGTCGGCTATGGGCAGGCGGGCCGTGAGTCGCACCATCTTGTTCCCGCGCACCGTTGACGCCGGCGTGTTCGCCTCACCGGCGATCACCACCGCCCGCCTGGACGGGTCAAGGAGCCCGAGTATCCCGCCGACCGGCCCGAGGAACCCCTCCGCCTGCTCAAGCGCCGTGACCAGCACGTCCTGAAGCTGATGAGCCTCGTTCACGCTCGCGGCCGCGCGGGACAGCCAATCGGGGCGATCCGCCTCGAGTTGTGCCATCCGCAGCCTGGAACTAATCATGTGATCCCCCACCACCTGATGCATCCCTCTGGCGCTGCCAGCCCCGGGTAGGCGATAAAAAATACAGGTTCAGAACGGAGGGAGAGCCGCAATTGCGGGAAGTGGGCCGATGAGGGAAGTGGGCCGATGACTAACCGGTCGGCGCTAAGGGACTATAAGGCGATTTACGGCATTGCCGGAAATTAGGAGAGCACGCGCCGCCGGAAGTTACGCAGCCCGAGCGACAGGAACACGACGGCGAAGCCGATCACCACCGGGTAGATCACGTAGAGCTGCATGTGCGGTGACGTGGTGAACGCGGCCCGCATCCCCTCGTTCACGTAGATCAGCGGGTTGATCAGCACGATCGTCTGCAGCCAGTGCCAGCCGCCCACGGTTACCGGGGAGAGCTTGGTCCACGAGTAGTACGTGCCGCCCAGGAACGTGATCGGCAAGATGATGAAGCCGAACATGAGGCCGATGTTCCTCGGCTCGAAGCTGGTGCCGAGGACCAGGCCGAGCCCGGCCATCGCGATGCAGGCCAGCGGCACCAGGGTCACGATGATCCACCAGTGCAGGGTCAGGTGGGCGGTCACCCCGGCGGCGTGCACGACCGAGGCGATCGGCAGCACGATGATCGCCGAGATGATGCCCTGCACCGAGCCGGACAGCACCTTGGCCATGGCCACCAGCCAGATCGGGCACGGTGCCTGTACCCGGTCCTCGATCTCCCGGGTGAAGCCGAACTCCTGGGCCATGGCCAGCGCGATGGACTGCACGCCCTGGAACATGACCGAGATCCCGACCACCCCGGGTACCAGGACGGTCGCGAAGTCCGACTCCGCGCCGTGCCCGCCGCCGCCGCCGACGCCCTGGCCGATCTTCGGGAAGACGTAGAGGAAGACGAAGCAGAGCAGGAACGGCTGGATCAGGGTCCGCAGCACGAACTCCCACAGGTGCTTGCGCAGCACCACCAGATCGCGCAGCATCAGGGCGCCGAGCGCGGTCCAGCTCGCGGCGGCCACCGAGCGGGTGGGCCCGCCGCCGATCCGGACGGCGGTAGCGGCGGTAGCGGTCGTAGCCGAAGTCGTCATTCCTCCCGCAGCTCTCTTCCGGTCAGGTTGATGAACACGGTCTCCAGGCTGGGCTCGGCGATCGACACGTCGAGCAGGTCGAACCCGCCGTGCTCGGCGGCCAGCACGATGCGCGGGACCAGCCGGTCGCTGCCCTCGACGTGCAGCTCGATCTTGTCGTCGGCCGCGCGCGCCCGGGTGACGCCGGCGATCTCGGCGCCGAGCAGCTCGGCCAGCCGCCCGGCGTCTCCGGTGGTCCGCACGGTGACGATCGTGTCGGCGCCGATGGACCGCTTGAGCGCCGCCGGGGTGTCAAGGGCGAGGACCCGGCCGTGGTCCATGATCGCCACCCGGTCGCAGAGCTGGTCGGCTTCTTCCATGTAGTGCGTGGTCAGCAGGATGGTCTGGCCATCGCCGTGCAGCTCGTGGAGCAGGTCCCACAGGGCCAGCCGGCTCTGCGGGTCGAGCCCCGCCGTCGGCTCGTCGAGGAAGAGCACCGACGGCCGGTGGAAGATCGCCCGCGCGACCATGAGCCGCTGGGCCATGCCGCCGGACAGCGCGTAGACCGACGCCTTGGCCCACTTCGTCAGCTGGAACCGGGCGAGGAGGTCGTCGGCGGTCTGCCTGGACGCCTTGGCCCCGATGCCGAACAACCGCCCGTGGAAGTACAGGTTCTCCCACACGGTGAGCTGCCGGTCCAGGGTGTTCTGCTGGGAGACGATCCCGCTGAGCTGCTTGGCCAGCGCCGGGTGCGCGGCCACGTCCACCCCGGCGAGGAAGGCCCGCCCGGACGTCGGCACCACCCGCGTGGTCAGCATCCCGGCGGTGGTCGTCTTGCCCGCGCCGTTCGGCCCGAGCAGCCCGAAGATCTCCCCGGCCCGGACGTCGAGGTTGAGCTTGTCCACCGCGACGAAATCGGTACCCGGGTACGCCTTGGTCAGGTCCTCAGTATGGATAACCCCGTGTTCCTGGTCCGGGTCCAGGTCCGTGGGGCTCGTCGACGCGCGCGCACTGGTCATCAAGGGCCAGCCTAGACCCGGGCCGGGCACAGCGTCGCGGCGGAGGGTCGGATAATGAGCCAGAAAGCATGAGAAGTCCAATTAGCGGAATTTTTGGGATTAGCATAGGAGCCGGAAAAGGGCGTGCGGATAAGTGAATGCGGGCATGTTCCTCTGTTAATGTTTGCCCACAGTCGCCGGTCAATAGGACCGCCTTACCAGGGCGAGGGAAACGTGGGCAAACGCAGAGTCATATCGGCTCTCACCGTGTCGGTCGCGGCGTCCGCTCTGGTGAGCGGGCAATTCGTGACCGTCGCCGAGGCCGCCACCGGCGGCGGGAACGCGGCGGCCAGCTCGTTCGCCGGACCGCTGACGCGGGCGCTGGCGGCCGCGCTGTCCACGCACGTGGACCGGCCGGTGATCGTGATCCTGAAGAGCCAGTACCGCCGGGCGGCGGTCCAGGCGCCGTTGGTCAGCGAGCTCGCCGAGGTGCACGCGACCGGTGTCAGGCGGTTCCAGCTCGTCGACTCGGTCGCGGCCACGGTCTCGGCCGGCGAGGAGGAGCGGCTCGCGGCCAGCCCGCTGGTCGCCGAGGTCCTCCCGGACGAGACCATCTCCGGCGGCTCGGCCACCCCGGCCGCTCCGTCCGGGCCGACGACGAGCACGCCCGCCGCGTCCGCCCGGACGACCAAGCTGAAGGCTCACGTGATTCCCGGGGCCTGCGCCAAGAAGGGCCAGGTGCAGCTCGCTCCCGAGGGCCTGTCCCTGACCGGCACCGCCTCGGCCAGCGCGAAGCAGGCCACCGCGCGCTCGCTCGGCATCACCGGCGCGGGCGTCAAGGTCGCCTACATCGCCGACGGGCTCGACCCGAACAACGTGAACTTCATCAGGAAGAACGGCACGTCGGTATTCGACCGCAAGACCGGCGGCGACTACCAGGACTTCTCTGGCGACGGGCCGACCGCGCCGACCGGCGGCGACGAGGCCTTCCTCGACGCCAACACCATCGCCGGCCAGGGCATTCACGTCTACAACGTCAACGGCTTCTCGGCCCAGTCTCTCCCGTCGGCCTGCGACATCAAGATCGAGGGGGTCGCGCCCGGCGCCAGCCTCGTCGGCCTCGACGTGTTCTCCGAGGACGCGAGCGACCAGCTCGACACCAACACGTCGAACTTCCTCCAGGCGATCAACTACGCGGTCGAGACCGACCACGTCAACGTCATCAACGAGTCGTTCGGCGGGAACGAGTTCCCGGACGACGCGCTCGACGCGATCAAGCTGTTCGACGACGCGGCGGTGAAGGCGGGCGTGGTCGTCAGCGCCTCGAGCGGCGACGCCGGGACCACCAACACGATCGGCTCGCCCGCCACCGACCCGAACGTCATCTCGGTCGGGGCGAGCACGCAGTTCCAGATGTACGCGCAGACCAACTACGCGGCGGCCCGGGACTTCGCGACCACCGGCTGGCTGAGCGACAACATCAGCTCGCTGAGCTCGTCCGGGTTCGACCAGTCGGGCGGCACCGTCGACCTCGTCGCCCCCGGCGACCTCAGCTACGCGTCCTGCAGCGAGAACCTCAAGCGCTACACCGAGTGCACCGACTTCAAGGGCAAGGCCGACGGCCTCGAGGAGTCCGGCGGCACCAGCGAGTCCTCCCCGTTCGTCGCGGGCGCGGCCGCGCTGGTGATCCAGGCCTACCGGAAGGCTCACGGCGGCGCCACCCCGACGCCCGCGCTGGTCAAGCAGATCCTGCTCAGCACCGCGACCGACCTGGGCACGCCCGCCAACGAGCAGGGCGCGGGCCTGCTCAACAGCTACAAGGCGGTCGAGCTGGCCGAGTCGGTCGGCAAGTCGGTGCCCGTCGGCAGCACCCTGCTGATCTCGCCCAACCAGCTCAACGCGATCGGCTACCCCAACTCGGAGCAGACCCTGCCGATCACGATCACCAACACCGGCGCCCGCACCCAGACGGTGACGCTGAGCGGACGAACCCTCGGCCCCGACACCCACGTGCAGACCGGCCGGGTCACGCTGAGCGACAAGCACAGCGAACAGTTCCTGAACTACGAGGGCCTGCCGAACAACTACGCGGTCATCCACTTCAAGGTCCCGGCGGCCCAGTCCCGGCTAGACGCGTCGATCGCCTACCCGGCCAGCGCCGCGGCGTTCACCGACGACGAGGAGAACGCCCGGGTGCGGCTGATCCTCATCGATCCCAAGGGCAGGCTGGCCGCACACTCGCTGCCCCAGGGCGTCGGCGACTACGGCAACGTCGACGTCAGGAACCCGGTCGCGGGCACCTGGACCGGGGTCATCTTCGGCATCGTGGCCAAGGACGAGGGCACCAACGGGAAGGTCCCGTGGCGGGTGGCGACGGAGAAGTTCACCTCGTTCGGCGCCATCTCGCGGTCCTCGCTCAAGCTGGCCCCGGGCGCGAGCAAGACGGTCTCGCTCGCTACGACCACCCCAGCGCTGCCCGGCGACGAAGCCGCGTCGATCGCGGTCCGCTCGAACATCAGCGCCCCGGCCAGCGTCCCGGTGACGCTGCGGAGCGAGGTCGAGCCGTCCGTCGGCGGCCCGTTCAGCGGCGTCCTGACCGGCGGCAACGGCCGGCCCGACTACCAGGGGCAGGTCGACTACTACCAGTTCAGCGTCCCGTCCGGCGTGCGGAACATCGCCGCCAGCCTGTCCCTGGCCAACGACCCGGGCAACCCGGTGGGCGCCTACTTCGTCGCCCCCGACGGCGAGACCCTCGGCTACGGCCAGAACAGCACGCTGTCCGGCGCGACCAGCACCAAGCTGACCGCCTACACCCAGGACCCGGTGGCCGGCACCTGGACGCTGGTCGTGGACTTCGCCGAGCCGGTGGCGGGCAACGAGGTCGCCGACCCCTACAGCGGGCACGTCCGGTTCAACGTCGCCGGGGCCACCGCCACCGCCAGCCTGCCCGACAGCACGAGCACGACGCTGACCCAGGGCCACGCGTACCAGTACCCGGTGACGATCACCAACAAGGGCAACGCGGCCGAGGACTTCTTCGTCGACCCCCGGCTCGACTACACCGCGCCGCTGGCCCTGACCGCGGACCTCGGCACCTCGGACACGACGACGCTGCCGATGACCGGCAACCCGCCGTTCTGGGTCGTCCCGTCGGAGACTTCCAGCGTCTCGGTCACCCAGACCTCGACCGGGCCGGCGATGTTCGACATCAACCCCTACCCGGGTGACCCGGACATCCCCAGCGCGAGCAGCGGCGCCGGCCCGCTGTGCGCCGACTCCGAGCAGGCCGCGGACACTCCGCAGGGCGGCGCGGTCACCCCGGGCATCTGGATCGGCTCGCCCACGGAGTGCGGCCCGTACTCGGCCAAGGGCGCCGCGGCGGGCTCGGCCACCATCTCGATGACCGCGCGGACCGAGCCGTTCGACACGGCGGTAACGTCGCCGGGCGGCGACCTGTGGGCGGCGGCGACCAACCCGGGCGTGCTGCCGGACGGCAAGAAGAAGGGCACGTTCGCCCCGGTCGTCATCGCCGCGGGCAAGTCGAAGACGATCGACGTGACGTTCACGCCGTCGGCCGGCCCGGGTAACCAGGTCACCGGCACCCTCTACGTCGACGTCGCCGAGGCCGCGGTCCCGCCCTACGGCCAGCTATCGGCCGACGAACTAGTAGCCTTCCCGTACTCCTACACCGTCGCCGCCGCACCCTAAACGCCGCGGCCCGGTTACTCGATCAGGTCGAACCAGAACGAGGTCAGATTGTCTGGTTTGTCGGGGTCGCAGGCGGGCTGAGCCGGTCCTTGGACCTCGGCGACCGCGGAGCCGCCGTGCCATTCCACCTGGGCGCGGTCGGAGGCGGGGTCTCCGCACCAGGAAGACCAGGACACCCGGCTGGCCGCGCGCTGGCCAGGCTGGAGGATCACGTAGCCGGGGATCCTCATCTCCAGGGTGACGAGGGTCTGGGCCGGGAGCGGCGTCCCGTCGGGGCGCAGCGGCGTCACCGTCGGCTTGTACCCGAGCTTGCAGGCGCGGGCGCTGATGTTCTCGGCGGTCAGCTGCCCGCGCAGGCCGTTGTCATCACGTTCCCAGCGGACCACGACCGCGAGATCGTCCGATCCGCAGGGCGGCACATCGTCGTCGCCGAGGGGAGCGGTCATCTCACTATTCTCGCCCCCCGCGCGCACCAGGCGCGCGGGGACTAGGTCAGCCGTTGCCGATGATGCTGCTGATCTGGAAGTTCTCGTACTTCTTGGTCAGCAGGCCGAACCTGACCATCGCGTCCACGAGGCGCTGCAGGCGGGTCGGGTCGACGCCAGTGGGGAAGCTGGGCAGCGAGACCAGGGCCGCGGCGATCGGCTGCATGCCGAGGAACGACTCGAGGGCCTTCTCGACCGCACCGCGGTCGGTGTCGGCGACCTCCTGGCCCTCCGAGTAAGCCCGCTCGAAGGCGTCGAGCGTGTTCGGGTTGGCGCTCGCCCATTTCGAGGTGACGGCGATGCCCTGGATCGGGAAGTCGGTGGTGGCGCCCTGGTCGAGGTCGGCCAGTTCCTGCGCGCCGCTCGCCATCTCGGTGACGCTGACGAAGGGCTCCGGGGTGAACGCGGCGGCGACCTGTCCCGAGGCGAGAGCCTGCCCGACGTTCGGGAACTGCACGTTGTTGTTGAACTTCACCGTGTTCAGCGGGACGCCGTGCTCGGTGAGCACGGAGTCGATGAGCAGGGTGCCGATGTCCTTGGGCGCGTTGACGGAGACCGTCTTGTTCTTGAGCTCCCCGATGGACTGGACCGACGATCCGGACTTGGTCAGCAGGGTCAGCACGTTGGGCTGCAGGAAGGACGATTCCCCGACGATGCGCAGCGGTGCCTTGTCCAGCAGCACGTTATCGATGATCGTCACGTAGTCCGCGGACGTGACGTCGTAGGTGCCCGCCAGCTGCCCGGTGATCGCCTGCTGGCTGCTCGCGGCCAGCTTGATCGTCACGTTCAGGCCCTGGGCTTTGAACAGGCCCTCCTGCTGGGCGATGAACAGGCCAGCCGAGTCGATCGCGGGAAACGCGTCCACGACGACGTTCGCCGTCTCCAGGGGCCCGATCGGCGTCTGCGACGAGCTACTCGAGGAGCACGCCGCCAGGACTGAGACCGCCACAGCCGCGGCTACCGAGACTCCGCATGTCTTACGAAATTTCATTCCCACGCCACCCCACGACCGGCTGTACCCCCCAGTGACAGCATGAATACAGATATGCACCACGTGACTACTGGTGAATAAGTCTGAATCGTACCTATTCGCGTACCCGGGCAAAGGGGATATCGGCGGGTATGGAAATGATCCAGTAACGCACGTGCTTGCCGCTGCAAACGTTTGTTGGGGGCAGCCGCCGTGCCTACCTGGATCGCCGGGCCGGTGCCCCTGGAGGTGATCCGCGTGGGAGTGACGCGGATCACCTCCAGGGGCCCGGGGAAGCCGCGGTCAGATCGGGAACGAGCCGGTGCCTTCCCTGGTGGTGATCCACTGGATCTCGGTGAAGTCGTTCATCGAGGCCGGACCGGACCGGCCCCAGCCGCTGTCCTTCATCCCGCCCAGCGGCAGCTGCGGCTCGTCGGCCACCGTCTGGTCGTTGACGTGCACGACGCCGGACTCGATCCGCCGGGCCAGCGCGAATCCCCGCTGGTTGTCGCCGGTGATGAGACCAGAGCTGAGCCCGTACCTGGTCGAGTTGGCGATCGCCACCGCCTCGTCGGCGTCGTCGACCGGCTGGGCGACGAGCACCGGGCCGAACGTCTCCTCCGAGTGGATGCGCGCGCCCGCGGGCACGTCGGTGAGGATGGTCGGCCGGTAGCAGGGTCCCTCGGCGCTTCCGCCGGTGAGCACCTTGGCCCCCGCGTCGATCGCCTCGCGGACCTCGCCGGACACCCGGTCGAGCGCCGTCGGGTTGATCAGCGGCCCGATCACCGTCCCGGCCTCCGCCGGGTCCCCGATCCGCAGGGTCGCGGTCCGCTCGACCAGCTTGTCCACGAACGTGTCGTAGATCGGCCGCTCGACCAGCACCTTCCGGGCCGACATGCAGATCTGGCCCGAGTGGAAGAACGCGGCGAACGCCGTCGCCTCCACCGCGTAGTCGAGGTCCGCGTCGGCCAGCACGATCAGCGGGTTGTAACCGCCGAGCTCGAGCACGCAGCGCTTGAGCGCCCGGCCGGCCCGCTCGGCGAGGATGCGCCCGACGGCCGAGGACCCGGTGAAGTTGATGCACCGCACCTCGGGCCGGTCGAAGAACTCGTCGGCGATCGGCACGGCCGCCCCGGGCGCGTGGGTGACCACGTTGATCACCCCGGCCGGGAACCCGGCCTCTTCCAGGATCTCCGGGATCAGCAGGCCCGCCGAGATCGGCGCCTCCTCGGACGGCTTCAGCACGACGGTGTTGCCGAATGCCAGCGGGTTGACCACGGTCCGCCAGGCGAGCACGTGCGCGCCGTTCCACGGGGAAATCCCGGCCACCACCCCGATCGGACGGCGCAGGGCCATCGCGAACGTCCCCGGGGCGTCGGACCTGATCACCTCGCCGACCGGCAGGTATCCCCAGTTGGCGGCCTGACGGAGCAGCCTGGTCGCGGTCAGCACCTGGAATCCGGCGAACCCGGCGGCGCAGCCGGTCTCTTCCGCGAGCAGCGCGACGATGTCGCCCCGTCGGCGTTCGACCACGTCCGCGGCCCGGAGGAACAGGGCCTGCTTCTCGGCGGGCGGCAGCTCGGCCCAGGCCGGGAAAGCGGCGGCGGCCGCGTCGACCGCGCGGGCCGCGTCGGCCCGCGTGCCCGCCGGGATGCGGGCCATAACCGTGCCGCGGTACGGGTCGAGATCATCGAACAGCCCGGTTGGCTCAATCCACTGACCGCCGATGTACTGCCGGTACTCGCGCACCAATCCTCCAACGCTGAATTCTTCAGAAACTGGCCGAACAGTAGCATCCCATCCGCGACGCGCTTGAGCCCTGCCGGATGCCGGATGAGTTCTGGCTACTATAAGCACGGGATCCGCGACACTGCGTAAATAGGCATTCGCGGCAAGAAAGTGAAATGGGGCAGAACGCGAATCCGGTCAGTGGCCAAAGGCCCCGGAATCCGCGTTAATCGAAGGGGGAATTCCGTGAGAATGAAGCGTGCGCTGTTCACCTGGACGACCGCGCTGCTGCTCGCCGCCGGGACCTCGCTGGCTGGCGGCCCCGCGTTCGCGACGACGAACCAGGCCGGCGCGAAGGCGACCGCCGACAGCAAGTGCTCCACCGCGCACTTCGACGGCAGCTCGCTGCTCGGCCCGAAGACCTTTCCGTCTCGTGGCCCGGTCGCGCCCTTGGTCAAGGGATATAAGCGACTCGCCGGAATGACGCCGAAGAACTTCCTGGCGAAATACTGGGACCCGGCCGCCAGCGGCGGCAAGGGCAGCTGGCGCTATCCGCCCGATGACGGGTTCCTCGTTCAGTCCGGCCTGCCGGTGGAATCCGCGGCCGAGCTCCCGCGCGGCGAGGAGGTCGACCGCTTCGGCAGCGAATACGGCAGCTTCCTGGCGCCCGCCGGCACGCCCTACGCGGACCGGTCCATCCCGCCGCAGAGCCTGGACAACTTCGACGCGTCCTTCACCTGCAACTATCACCTCTACCTGGTGGTGAAGCCCTTCATGGCCGAGACCGGCCCCATCGCCCCGGCCTTCGGCCAGCCCGGATTCGGGCTGCAGTACGAGATCGTCAGCTCCCTGCTGCCGGGAACCCCCGACACCGCGAACGTGATGTGGCTGGTCAGCAAGGGCTACCTGAAGGCCCTGAACTAACCGGATGACCGCGGCCGGGCCGCCGCCTCCGGACCCAGGCCGGTCCGGAGGCGGCGGCGCGCGCGAGCGCGTGGTCGCGATGATCAACGATTTCGAGTGGCGACGGGTCGGACTCCGCTTATCCGGATGAGCCGGGCGGCTACTGGATGCCCGCCCGGACCGACGTGATCCGCTGGGTGTTGAAGCCGAGCCAGTGCATGCGGCCGATGTAACGGGCGTGCTCGACCTTGACGCAGCGGTCCATGATCACCGTGACGCCGCCGTCGGCGGCGATCCGCGCGCCCTCGGCGTTGATCACGCCGAACTGGCACCACAGGGTGTCGGCCCCGATCGCCACCGCGTCCCGGGCGATCGACGGCAGCGCGTCCGGCGCGCGGAAGACGTTCACCACGTCGACGTGCCCGGGCACGTCGAGCAGGCTCGGGTAGCAGGTCTCGCCGAGGATCTCGGTCTCCCGGGGATTCACCGGGATCACCTGGTAGCCGTGCCGCTTGAGGTAGTAGCCGACGAAGTAGCTGGCCCGCAGCGGGTTGTTCGACAGGCCCACGACCGCGATCGTCTTCGCGGTGTGCAGCACCCGCTGGATCACCTGCGTGTCCTGATACGGGCTGAGGTCGAAAGACGAGTCAGTCACGCGGTCGCCACCTTCTTGAAGCCCTGCTCCAGATCCCAGATCAGGTCGTCGACGGATTCGGTGCCGACCGACAGCCGCACCGTCCCCGGCCCGACGCCGGCCGCCCGCAGCTCCTCGTCGCTCAGCTGGCGGTGGGTGGTGCTGGCCGGGTGGATGATCAGGCTCTTGGCGTCGCCGATGTTGGCCAGGTGGGACCAGAGGGTCACGCCGCGGATGAGGTCCTGCCCGCCGGTCCGGCCGCCGGCGCAGTCGAAGGAGAACACCGCTCCGGCCCCGCGCGGCAGGTACTTCTCGACCAGGGGCCGGTACTTGCTCGCGGGCAGGCCGGCGTAGGTCACGTTGGACGCCAGCTCGTGCGACTCGAGGAACTGGGCCACGGTGAGGGCGTTGGCGACGTGCCGGTCCATCCGCAGGGACAGCGTCTCGAGCCCCTGGAGGAAGAGGAACGCGTTGAGCGGGGCCAGCGTCCCGCCGAGGTCGCGCAGGGTCTCGGCCCGCAGCTTCATCAGGTAGCCGTAGGTACCGAACGTCTCGTGGAACTGCAGGCCGTGGTAGGCCGGCGACGGGTCCGCGATGACCGGGAACCGCCCGTTGGACCAGTTGAACGTGCCCGCCTCGACGACCACGCCGCCGATCGAGGTGCCGTGGCCGCCGATGAACTTGGTCGCCGAGTGGATCACGATGTCGGCGCCCCACTCGATCGGGCGGCACAGGTACGGTGTCGCGAACGTGTTGTCCACGATCAGCGGCAGCTCGTGGGAGTGCGCGATCGACGCCACCGTCTCGATGTCGAGGACGTTACCGCCGGGGTTGCCGATCGTCTCGGCGAAGAACGCCTTGGTGTTCGCCTTGACGGCCTGCCGCCACGCGTCCGGGTCGTCGGGATCGACCCAGGTCAGCTCCACGTTCATCTTGCCCAGCAGGTGCTTGAGCTGGTTGATCGTCCCGCCGTAGAGGGCCGACGAGGAGACGACGTGGTCGCCCGGCTGCAGCAGCGTGAACAGCGCGCCCGCCTGCGCGGCGATCCCGCTGGAGAACGCGACCCCGCCCGCCCCGCCCTCGAGGTTCGCCACCCGCTCCTCGAACACCGCGACGGTCGGGTTCATGATGCGCGAGTACGTGTTCCCGTACTCCTGGAGGTTGAAGTACGCCGCCGCCGACTCCGGGTCCTCGAACACGTAGCTCGTGGTCTGGAAGATCGGCACCGCGCGGGCGCCGGTGTTCGGGTCGGGCCGCTGCCCGGCGTGCAGCTGCCGCGTCTCGAATCCGAACTCGTGGTCTTCCTCGGTCACGAGCGCCCCCTTTCAGTCAAGAACCGACGAATGATAGGCGTCTGTCGTGCCTCCTCGAGCAGGAAGCAGTCGTGGCCGTAGGGCGCCTCGATCACATGGAACTCGGCCGGCTTGCCCAGGGCAAGCAGCGCGTCGGCGACTTCCTCCGACGCGGCCGGCGGGTACAGCCAGTCCGAGCTGAACGCGATCAGCAGCGTCCGGGCCGAGACCCCTTCCAGCGCCCGCTGGAGCGATCCCGCGCCGTGCTGCCGGGCCAGGTCGAAGTAGGTCAGCGCCCGGGACAAGTACAGATAGGTGTTGGCGTCGAAGCGCCGGACGAACGAGTCGGCCTGATGCCGCAGGTAGCTCTCGACCTGGAATTCCGGCTCGGTGATCGTGTAGCGGATATCGTCCGAGGACTGCAGGTGACGGCCGAACTTGTCGGCCAGGGCCACCGCCGAGAGATACGTCACGTGCCCGACCATCCGGGCGATGCCCATGCCGGCCTCGGGGGCCGAGCCGGTGCCGTAGTAGCGGCCCCCCTGCCAGGCCGGGTCGCGCATGATCGCGTCGCGGGCGATGGAGTTCCAGGCGACACCTTGCGGCTGGAGGGCGTGCGTGCTGGCGATGGCCACGACGGCGTCGACCTGATCGGGGAACAGGATCGCCCACTCGAACGCCTGCATCCCGCCGAGCGAGCCGCCGGCCACGGCCGCGAGCCGCTCGATGCCGAGCTCGTGCAGGAACGCGCGCTCGGTCCGCACCATGTCCGCGACCGTGATCACCGGGAAGCCGGGCCCGTAGGCCGCGCCCGTCGCCGGGTCGTCCGACGCGGGCCCGGTCGTGCCCCGGCAGCCGCCGAGCAGGTTGGTGGAGACGACGAAGAAGCGGTCGGTGTCGAACGCCTTGCCCGGGCCGATCATCCCGTCCCACCAGCCGAGCGCCTTGCCCGCCGGCCCGTCGCGGTCGTCGGCCGCGAACCCGTCGCGGGTGCTCTCGGCCGACGGCGTCTTGGCGAAGCCGGCCGCGTGGGCGTCCCCGCTGAGCGCGTGGCACACCAAGATGACGTTGTCGCGCTGAGGCGAGAGGGTGCCGTAGGTCTCGTAGGCCACCCGGACCGGGTACAGCTCCCGGCCGCAGTCGAGCGGGACCGGCGCGGGCAGGTCGAGGTACTGGGTTTCGACCGTGCCGACTGAGCCGGCCGCGAGCGTCGACGCTGACTCCGGCATGGGGCTATGTTAGCTGCACCTAGCCGGTGTAATGTCAAGCAGATCCGTAGGGAATCTGCGGAGACGGGCGGAAGGGGCATATTCGAAATGACTACGGTTGCCAACGGCGTCAACGTCCAAGCACTACTCGAGGCGCGCGAAGTACTGAAGGGCGCGCCCGAGGCCGCCCAGTTCACCTGGCGGGCCTCATCGAAGTGGCAGCACGGGGTGCACAGCGAGATCAAGATCCAGAACTACTTCGGCCTCGGCCAGGAGCAGAGCCACAAGGAAGAGTCGGTGTTCCAGGCCGACCACCCCGAGGTCTTCGCGGCCGAGGACAACGGCATCACGCCGATCGAGTACCTCCTGGTCGGGCTGGCGAGCTGCCTGTCGGCCGGCGTGGCGTCGGTCGCGCAGAACCGCGGCATCCAGCTGCGCTCGGTCGAGTCGACGGTCGAGGGCGCGCACGACATCCGCGGCATCCTCGGGGCCGACAGCGACGTCCGCAACGGCTTCAACGACATCAAGGTGACCTTCACCATCGACGCGGACGCGTCCAAGGAGGAGATCGAGGCCCTGGTGGCCCAGTCCCAGAAGCGCTCCGCGGTGTTCGACGCGCTCACCAACCCGACGAACGTCACCGTCGAAGTCGCCTGAGCGACGGCGTCTGAGAGGCAACACCATCGAGCGCACCACCACGGTCGTCATCGGCGCGGGCCACGCGGGCCTGGCCGCGAGCCACTTCCTTGGCGACCGGTCGATCGACCACGTCGTGCTCGAGCGGGGCGAGGTGGCCAACTCCTGGCGGCGCGAGCGCTGGGACTCGCTGCGGCTGCTCACCCCGAACTGGCAGAGCCGCCTGCCCGGCCTGCGCTACGAGGGCACGGACCCCGACGGTTACATGACGATGGGGGAAGTCACCGAGTTCATCGAGCGCTTCGCCAAGGTCTCCCGCGCGCCCGTCCGGACCGGCGTGAACGTCACGTCGGTCCGGCGGGCCGACGACGGGTACCGGGTGACGACGAGCGACGGCGACCTCGACTGCCGGTCCGTGGTCATCGCCAGCGGGGCCTGCAACCGGCCCTCGGTTCCCGCGCTGAAGGACGCGGTGCCGGCCTCGGTCGAGCAGCTGACGCCGTTCGGCTACCGTGACCCGTCCCAGCTCCCGGTGGGCGGCGTGCTCGTCGTGGGCGCGTCGGCGACCGGCGTGCAGCTGGCGGCGGAAATCCAGCGGTCCGGCCGCCCGGTCACCCTCTCGGTCGGGGAGCACGTGCGGCTGCCGCGCACCTACCGCGGCCGCGACGTGCTCTGGTGGATGGACGCGGCGGGCGTGTGGGACCAGCGCTACGACGAGGTCGACGACCTCACCCGGGCCCGGCGGCTGCCCTCGCCCCAGCTCGTCGGGACCCCCGAGCGGACCACCCTCGACCTCAACGCGCTCGCCGCGATGGGCGTCGACCTCGTGGGGCGCCTGGCCGCCATCAGGGACGGCCGCGCGCTCTTCTCCGGCGGCCTGCGCAACGTGTTCTCCCTCGCCGACCTCAAGCTGAACCGCCTGCTCGACACCTTCGACGAGTGGGCCAGGGCGCACGGGCGGGACGCCGAGCTCGGCCCCTCCGAGCGCTTCGGGCCGACCCAGGTGCCGCCGGCGTCGCGGCTCCAGCTCGACCTGGCCGGCGGCGAGATCCGCTCGGTCGTCTGGGCGACCGGCTTCCGCCCCGACTATAGCTGGCTCGACGTGCCCGTGGTCGACGCCAAGGGCCACCTCAAGCACGACGGCGGCGTGGTCGACAGCCCCGGTCTGTACGCGCTCGGCCTGCCCGTGCTGCGCCGCCGCAAGTCCACCTTCATCTACGGCATCGAGGACGACGCCCGCGAGGTAACCGATCACCTCGCCCGGTACCTGGGCTTAACGCCGGCCGAGGCAACCGGCGCGGTACCGGCGGACGTCTAACCGCCGTGATCAACCGGTTCGGCAGGCTAATGCGCGCCCTTTCCCTGATTCCGGCCGTGGGCGTGACGATCGTCTTGGCGGCATGCGGGTCGGGTACCGCTCCGGCCCGTCCGGTCGAGAGGGTGCCGGCCGCGGCCCGCGTGCTCACGGTCACCTATGTGCCCGCGACCGAGTTTCCGCCACCCGGATACCGGCCCCCCAGGCCAGCGTCGGTCACGATTACCGACCTGGCTCGCGTCCGGCAGGTCGTCGGCCTCATCGACGCGGTGAACCCGGCCGCGCCTGAGCCGGAATTTCCGTGCCCGGCCTTCGCCGGGGGCAACGTGAGCCTGGCCTTCTCCAGCCACGCCGGCGGCGGAACCCTAGCTGCGGTCACGTTCACCGTGGACGACTGCCCGGGCGAGATCGACCTGACCATCGCCGGGGTCCATCGGCAGCTGAATGAGCAGGGCGCCTTCGCTTCCCAATTCCTGCGGATCGTCGGCATTCGCGGGCTGGGCGGGTAACCGGCCTGTTCCTTTGGTACTCGGGCTCACCCACAACTGGTTCGGCATCGTGACCCCGGCCGACGCCCTGGGGGCGCGGAAGCTGTTCCGGCTCTCCTGGCTGCTGGTGTTCCTGGGCACGTCCCAGGGCAGCGGCGGCCCGCTGCCGCTCGGGCGCCCCGTCCTGCACTGAGCCAGGCAGGTGCGGGCCGCTGGGGGAGCGCTACGGTCCGTTCGCGAAAGGGATTTAGATCTTTCCCTGTGAACGGACCGTGGCTTTCTCCCCGACCCCCCGCTCAGCCCTTCTTGGCCGCGGCCGCATCCGCCTGGTCGGCCGCGATCCCGGCCCGGGCCGTGGCCGCGCACCCGGTCGCGCCGAGGGCGGTGTAATCGCTGCGCAGCGCCCGGGACTGCTTTTCCAGCCGGTCGAAGGTCGCCGCCGTGTTGGGCAGCGGGGTATTCGACGTCGGCTGCCGGTCGAGCTGGGTCACCAGCGCGGCGTCCGCTTCGGTCAGGGCGGCCGGCGGTGTGAGCCTGGCCACGCTCGCGCGCAACGACGTGAACTCCCGGCTGGCCCGCACGGCCAGCTCGTCCACCGACAGGTGCTGGCTCTGCCGCAGGTGGGGGAGGGACCGGTTGAAGGCCGCGGCCGACGCGCACAGCGCGTTGAGGCTCGTGCGGTACTGGGCCGCCGAGGGCAGGGTGCCGCCTCCGCTACTCGCGCCGCTCCCGCCGCAGGCGGCGAGCGCGAGCATCAGGCCGGCCGCCGCCGCTAGGCCGGTCAGGCCCCGATACCCGGTCCGCATGGCGGCAATTTTAGCGGCGCCCGGCTTGATCCCGGCGCGGTTGGGGATGAGTTCACCGAGATGTCGGAATAGGACCGGGCCTGGCTCGATTATCTCTATTATCCCGATCTTCTTAGCAGGGTTTGGAGTGAACGAGTGACATCGACCGCCGCCGCCACCCCGCTGCACCTCGCCGTCGCCCTCGACGGCGCCGGCTGGCATCCGGCCGCGTGGCGCGAGCCCCGGGCGCGCCCGGCCGAGCTGCTCACCGGCCGCTACTGGACCGACATCATCACCGAGGCGGAACGGGGGCTGCTCGACTTCGTCACCATCGAGGACGGCTTCAGCGTCCAGTCGGCCCGCGCCGACCGGGTGGCCGGCCGCGTCGACGCGGTGCTCATCGCCGCCCGGGTGGCCCCGCTGACCCGGCATATCGGGCTCGTGCCGACCGTGGTCGTCACCCACACCGAGCCGTTTCACATCTCCAAGTCGATCGCCACGCTCGACTACGCGAGCAACGGCCGGGCCGGGATCCGGGTCCGGGTGTCCGGCCGCCCGGACGAGGCCGCCCTGTTCGGGCGGCGGGAGTTCCCGCCGCTCGACCTGGCCGACCGGAACGACCCGGCGGTTCAGCGGCAGGTCGCCCGGCTGTTCGCCGAGGCGGCCGACTTCGTCGAGGTCATCCGGCGGCTGTGGGACAGCTGGGACGACGACGCCGAGATCCGCGACGCCGCGACCGGCCGGTTCGTCGACCGCGCCCGGCTGCACTACATCGACTTCGACGGCGACTACTTCAGCGTCAAGGGCCCGTCGATCACCCCCCGGCCGCCGCAGGGACAGCCGGTCGTGTCCGCCCTCGGGCACGCGGCGATTCCTTACCAGCTGATCGCGCAGGCGGCCGACGTCGGCTACGTGACGCCACGATCCGCCGAACACGCCGGCCAGATCGTGGCCGAGATCCGCGCCGCCACCAGCCGTCCGGATCCGGTGCACGTCTTCGGGGATCTGGTCGTCTTCCTCGGCCCGACCGAGGCGGCCGCGGCCGGCCGCAAGGCCCGCCTCGACGACCTCGCCGGGCGCGAGTACACGAGCGACGCGACCATCTTCACGGGGACGCCCGCGGGGCTCGCCGACCTGCTGGCCGAGTGGCAGCGGGCCGGCCTGTCCGGCTTCCGGCTGCGGCCGGGGGCCATCCCCGACGACCTCGAGGCGATCACCAGGGAACTGGTACCTGAGCTGCGGCGGCGGGGCGCGTTCCGTACCGCCTACGAGGCCGGCACGCTGCGCGGGCTGCTCGGCCTCAGCCGCCCGGCCAGCCGCTACGCACCTGTGGGGAGCAACTGACCATGACCAAGCAGATCCACCTCGCCGCCCATTTCCCCGGCGTCAACAACACCACGGTGTGGAGCGACCCGCGATCCGGCAGCCACATCGAGTTCAGCTCCTTCGCCCACCTGGCCCAGACGGCCGAACGGGCCAAGTTCGACTTCCTGTTCCTGGCCGAGGGCCTGCGGCTGCGCGAGCAGAACGGCGAGATCTACGACCTCGACGTGGTCGGCCGCCCGGACACGTTCACGGTCCTCGCCGCGCTCGCGGCGGTCACCGACCGGCTCGGCCTGGCCGGCACGATCAACTCCACCTTCAACGAGCCCTACGAGGTGGCCCGGCAGTTCGCCAGCCTCGATCACCTGTCGGCGGGCCGGGCCGCGTGGAACGTGGTGACCTCCTGGGACGCGTTCACCGGCGAGAACTTCCGCCGCGGCGGCTTCCTGGCCCAGGAGGACCGGTACTCGCGGGCGCGCACCTTCCTGGAGACCACCTGGGAGCTGTACGACTCCTGGGCGGGCGACGAGATCATCGCCGACAAGGAGTCCGGCGTCTTCCTCACCGGGGCCGACGCCGGGCGGTTTTCCCACTCCGACCGTCACTTCGACATCGGCGGCCGGTTCAACGTCCCCCGCAGCCCGCAGGGACGGCCGGTCATCTTCCAGGCGGGCGACTCGGAAGAGGGCCGCGAGTTCGCCGCGTCGAGCGCGGACGCGATCTTCAGCCGGCACGGCACCCTGGCCGAGGGCCAGCCGTTCTACGCCGACGTCAAGGGGCGCCTGGCCCGGTACGGGCGCACGCCCGACCAGCTGCTCATCCTGCCCGCCGCGACCTTCGTCCTCGGCGATACCGACGCCGACGCGGCCGAGCTGGCCCGGGTCGTGCGCCGACAGCAGGTCAGCGGCCAGACCGCGATCGCGTTCCTCGAGCAGCTGTGGAACCGGGACCTGTCCGGCTACGACCCGGACGGCCCGCTGCCCGACGTCGATCCCGACGTGGGCGAGCACACGATCGCCCGCGGCCGGGCCAGCGTCCGGATGTACCGCGACCCGCTGGCGACCGCGGCCCAGTGGCGGGCGAAGGCCGAGGCCGAGAAGCTGTCCATCCGCGACCTGATCATCGAGGTCACGGGGCGCCAGACGTTCATCGGGTCTGCGGCCACCGTCGCGAATTCGATCAACGACCTGGTCCAGGCCGACGTCAGCGACGGGTTCATCCTGGTGCCGCACATCACGCCGGGCGGGCTCGACGAGTTCGCCGACACGGTCGTGCCGCTGCTGCAGGAGCGCGGTCTCTTCCGGTCCGAGTACGAGGGCAGCACGCTGCGCGACCACCTGGGCCTCGGCCCCCTGACGACCCCGGCCACCGCCCGGGCGGCCTCAGCGTAGCCTCAGCGTAGCCTCAGCGTAACGGAGACGATATGGCCACCACCCCGCTCGCCGTCCTTGACCTCGTGCCGATCAGCTCGGGCTCCACGGCCGCCGCGGCGCTGCGCAACAGCATCGACCTCGCCCAGGCGGCCGAGAGCTTCGGCTACGCCCGGTACTGGTTCGCCGAGCACCACCTCAACCCCGGTGTCGCCGGGACCTCGCCGGCCGTCGTCCTGGCCCTGACCGCCGCCGCGACCTCGACGATCAGGATCGGATCCGGCGCCGTCCAGATGGGGCACCGCACCGCCCTGTCCACGGTCGAGGAGTTCGGCCTCATCGACGCCCTCCACCCCGGCCGCCTCGACCTCGGCCTCGGCCGCTCCGGCGGCAAGCCCCCCGGCCAGTCCGGGACCCCGGGGCCCGCCGCGCCGCCTCGTCCGGCCGGCGGGCTGCTGATCCCGCCGCGATTTTCCGTCGAGCGGTTGCTGAAGTCGCCCCGGTTCGCGATGCAAAAGAGGCTGCTGCTGCTTCCGGGGGCGCAGTCACAGGACTACGGCGAGCAGGTCGCCGACGTGCTCGCCCTGCTGCGCGGGACCTACCGCTCACCGGAGGGGGTCCCGGGGCGGGCCGTTCCCGGCGAGGGCGCGGAGATCCAGGTCTGGATCCTCGGCAGCAGCGGCGGCCAGAGCGCCGAGGTCGGCGGGTCGAACGGCCTGCGGTTCGCGGCCAACTACCACGTCAGCCCGGCGACGGTGCTCGAGGCCGTCGACGGCTACCGGGCCGCGTTCCGGCCCTCGGCCGACCTGGACCGGCCCTACGTCAGCGTCTCCGCCGACGTCGTCGTGGCCGAGGATGAGGAGACGGCCAGGGATCTCGCGGCCGGCTACGGCCTGTGGGTCCGCAGCATCCGCTCCGGCGACGGCGCGATCGAGTTCCCCACCCCGAAGGAAGCGCGCGCCTACACCTGGAGCGACACCGACCGTGAGCTGGTCGCCGACCGGGTCGCCACCCAGTTCGTCGGCTCCCCGCCCCAGGTCGCCGACAAGCTCGAGCAGCTCCGCGACGCGACCGGCGCGGACGAGCTGCTGATCACCACCATCGCCCACGATCACGCCGACCGCGTCCGCTCCTACCAGCTGCTCGCGCAGGAGTGGCAGGCCCGCTGACCCCCTAGCCGTGACCCGCTGGCCGTGACCGGTTTGCCGTGAACCGCTCGCCGTGAACCGTTTGCCGTGACCGCCGGAGCACCGCGTTACCCCGTCCCGGGCGGCCGGCTCCACCCCGCCCCGACTCCACCCCACCCCGACTCCACCCCACCCCGACCCGTCTCGGTTCGCGCCGTACAGAACCCAGCCACTCAGGCTTATCCCTTACGCCTCACCCCGTTACACCCGACCCGTACACCTCACCCCGTGGACCCCGCCCCGTGGATCTTTTCGATTTGATCGCGGTTTCCGGTGTGATAGCACCGGAAACCGCAATCAAATATTCGATCTTGACCAACCTAACTGGATATTTAGGACAGGGCGGCGGTCATTCGCGACGGTGGCGCGATCTGGGCGAGTTTCGCGACAAGCCCCGGAGCCTACCCGACCGCGCAGTCACTGCCGGGGCGCGCCGCTGCTTTACGCGGCGGCGGAAGCGGCGGAAGCGGCGGGCGCGGTGCTGAGCGGCAGGCCGGTGAGCGCGGCCCGGCCGAAGTCGTCGTCGATGGCGGTGACGGCGTGCCCGGCCGCGTGCAGCAGCGAGGCGGCGACGCTGGCCCGGTAGCCGGCCTGGCAGTGCACCCAGATCGGGCCGGGCGGGAGGTCAGGCAGGCGGCTGGGCAGGCGGTGCAGGGGGACGTGCAGCGCCCCGTCGATGTGCCCGCCCGACCACTCGAGCCGGCGACGGACGTCGAGGACGGCGACCGGGTGATCGCGCAGGGCCGCGGCCAGGCCGGCGAAGTCGGAGACGGGATAGGCCGTTAGCCCCGGTGCCCACTCGGCGGGCGGGCCGGAGACGCCGGCGATCCGGTCGATGCCGATCCTGGCCAGGTCGCGCTGGGCGTCGGCGAGCTGAGCGGGACTGTCACCGATCAAGGTCAGCGGGCGGCCCGGGGGCAGCAGCCAGCCGAGGTTGGATACGAGGCTGTCGCCGTACTCGAAGCTGAGCGATCCGGGCAGGTGCCCAGCCGCGAACGCCCGCCGACCGCGGAGATCCACGACCCACTCGCCCGCGGCGATGCGCGCGCTGATCTGCGCGGCGCCGGACCCGGGCGGCGTGGCCAGGTCGGCCGCGGCCGGGCCGGCCGCGTTGGTCGGCCCCATCTGGGCGTAGTAGGCCGGATAGTCATCCAGCCCCGCGAGCAGGCCGGCGACGTAGGAGTCCTGGTCGAGGGCGAGCGCGGGGTTAACGCGCCGCTCCTCGCCGATCGTGGAGCCGTCGCCGCCGGACCCGGACCCGGGGGCCGCGCAGAAGCTGCCGAACCCGTGCGTGGGATAGATCGCGGCCTGGTCGGGCAGGTTCGCGGCCAGCCGCCCGGCCGACCGGTGCTGAGCCGCGGCGAGGGCGGGCGCGTGCGCGGCGCCCAGCAGGTCGGGCCGCCCGGTCGACCCGTACAGCAGCGAGCCGCCGGTGAACACCGAGACCACCGTGCCGGTAGCCGCGTCCTCGAGGGCGTAGGCCAGGTGCGTGAACGTGTGCCCGGGGGTGGCGATCACCCGGACCCGCATCGACGCCCCGACCGGTATCACGTCGCCGTCGGCGATCGCGACCCGGTCGAACGCCACCGAGTCGGCCCCGTTCACGTGGTAGGCGGCGCCGGTCGCGCGGGCCAGGGCCAGTCCGCCGGTCACGTAGTCGTTGTGGATGTGGGTCTCGAAGACGTGGGTCACGGTGATGCCGCGGCTCTCGGTCAGGGCCAGCACCCGGTCGATGTCGCGCTGCGGGTCCACGACGAACGCGACCGCGCCGTCGGTGACCAGGTAGCTCCGGTCGCCGAGGGACGGCGTCGGGATCGTCAGTACATTGGCCACTGCTGTCTCCTGCCGTTGCGTCACGCGAGCTTCCCTGCCGTTGCCTCGAGAGCGGACTTGCCGGCCGCGGCGACGATGGAATCGTCCTGCGGTGTGTGTACCCGGGAGCAGAGCACGTCCCGGTAGTGGCGTTCGAGCGGGTATTTCCTGGTCAGGCCGTTGTTGCCGACCAGCGCCACCGCCTGCTCGACCGCGGTGATCGCGGCCCTGGTGCCGGTGAGCTTGGCCATCGCCGCGTGGCTCGCGGCGGCCGTATCGCCGGCGTCGGCCCGTGCTGCCAGGCTCGCGACCAGGTCGTCGGCCGCGGTCAGCGACGCCTCGATCTCGCCGACCGCGCTCTGGAACCGGGGCAGCGTTGCCAGCGGCCGGCCCAGGGCGGCCGGAGTCCGCTCGTTCAGGAAGCCGATCAGCCAGTCCCGGGCCGCGCTGGCCACCCCGAGGTAGAGGGCGGTGAGGCCGAGCCCGTTCCAGGCGGCCAGCCCGGCCTCGCGGGTCGGCGGCCCCGGCGTCGGCTCGGCCAGGCCGGTGATCGCGTCCGCCGGGACCGGGGTGCCCGCGAAGATCACGTCATCGCTCCGGCTGGCCCGCAGCCCCAGGTGGTCCCAGGTCGGCTCGATGGTGATCCCGGGCGAGTCGGACCTGACCAGGAAGCCGCCGACCCGGGCCGGAGTCTCGTCGGTGCTAGCCCAGACGACCATCCAGCGCAGGCCGACCGCGCCGGTTGAGAAGATCTTCCGCCCGGTCAGCGACCAGCCGCCCGGCACCCGGCGGGCGGTCGTCGCGGGCAGGCCGCCCCGGGCCGGCGTGCCGAGTTCCGGCTCGACCCGGAGCGCGTTGATCAGGACCGGCCGCTCCGCGGACTCCGCGAGCGCCTCGGCGTACAGCGCGTCCGGCCAGGTCTGCTCGCGCGCCTGCGCGGCGTGCAGGAACAGCGTCATCGCGGTGACCAGCGCGACCGCCGGGTCACCGCGACCCAGCGCGCGCAAGATGGCCACCGTCTGGGCCAGGCCCGCGGCGGGCCCGCCGTAGCGCTCGCCCACGGTCGCGGTCAGCAGCCCGGCCGCGTGGACGGCGGCGATCCCGTCGGCGGGGAAGGACCCGTCCCGGTCGTGCGCCCCGGCCCGCGCGGCTAGGGCCACCGTCACCTCGGGCAGGCGATCGACGTCGAGCCGGGGCCCGCGCCAGGCGGGCGCGGCCTGCTCTCGCGGCGGGTCATCTAGGCCAATGATCTCGCTGGACATTGACGACGCTCCTCCTGCTGCATCGGTGGGGCCGATCCGGCTGCATTGGTGGGGCCGATGGCGCTGAGCCTGCCTGTCGCGCTGCCGCGAGGGCCGCTGTCGTCCATGCAAGCATGATGATCAATATTTTGTCAATAAATCAGATCGATTTACTAGGATTGAAGCGTCGCCGGTTTTGCCTAGTCAAAGCGCATGCGCGAGTCGGTCCATCCCCGTCACCGGCGGCGATCGCGGTACGGGTGCCCGGTCAGGCGATCAGGTCGCGGGCGGCGATCGCGGCGCCGGCGCAGGCGGACCAGTCGCCGAGGGTGGCGAGGCGGAGATCGGGGGTGGGGTGGAACGGCCGGGCGCCCGCCCGCAGCCCGGC